>OJJN01000076.1_pt1 | contig 27658 bp, 32 predicted proteins | sample 1596321 | NCBI WGS metagenome assembly OJJN01 (sample SAMEA4350123, study PRJEB24818) | metagenome | biome: human; feature: gut; material: faeces | place: Denmark | collected 2013-09 | reverse complement strand
TACTATAGTTGCTTACCTTGACCTCTACGTGTCCTTTATATTACATCATTCTAGCACACCATATCTCTCTGAGACTTCTTCTTTATTACTCACTTCCTTTGTTATCTGTTTCATTTTTTTTTTTTTTCAAGCAGAAGACGGCATACGAGATTTCTGCCTGTCTCGTGGGCTCGGAGATGTGTATAAGAGACAGCTACTACAACGAGCGGGTGGGGCTGACGGCGCTATTCAAGAACAAGGAGGCCCTGACCAGCGTTCTGGAAAACATAGCCCTAGCGAATCCCGCGAGCTATACGAGGGACCCCGCGAACCGTGCGGAAGTGCTGAATGCCAAAGGTGAAGGTAGCCAAGCGGGCTTTGGGCTGGCACTGGAAGGGATCGTCAGCGCGCCTTCAAAAACTGCCTTGTGGTTGATGGGTGCGCTAACCTGTTCAAGCTGTGCGGAGCGGGATATCCAGAACGCTTGGAACTCGGTTGCCTCGTTACCTGAAGACATCCGTATGAAAGGCTATCTGGATGCCTTGCACACCATGCAAGGCCAGGGTGCCAGCGTGGTGCGGGACAACGCCGCGAGTTCGACTGCATTGGGAGTTGAGGTTGGGCTGGCCATTGATGGAGGGTTGGCAGGGGCAGGCAAGGGCGTCGTTACGGATGGTCCGAAAGGAATACTTACACTGAAAGATTTTCCTGATGTCTCTACCAAGATAAGCCAGAAGCAGCTTCGCCATATTGCTGGAACACAGCAGCTTGAGGCACGGGGAGGCGGTGGTTTCTTAAACAGTGTCTCTGATGCTCAAAAAGTGCTTGATGCCTACCATACCGGCCAAGTGAAAATCCTAGGGAGAAATGCTCAGGGATTCCCAGTAGTCAAGTTTGAGGGCGTTACTGGAACTAACGTTAATCTCGGTGTTGGTATAACTGATCAGGCAACCAATGTATTTATTATCAAGGGCACAAAGAGTCCAAGTATTGTCCCTACAAATCCAAACTGGAGTCCCAAATGAGTAGCCAGCCAACGTTGGAAGAATGGAATTTTCAAGTGTTAATGCTAATTCAAGCGTTGGTAGGTGCGATATCTGCCAATTTTAGAATGATTGCATTGTTATGGGATGGCGATGAGTGGGTATTGAGATTTTATCTTGAAGAGAGCAACGAAGAGGACGTTGAGGAGATTGAGGATGTTGTTTGCCAATATACGGCATATCAGGGCTCTAGTTTGAGATGCAGGTCTGAGTTGATCGTGGGGCGTGAACGCCTTCCGGGGCTTTCGGAGGTGGGTAGGGTTGTATACCGTCGCAGAGAGTCTTTTGATATTTAGTTGGGGCAAAAGGTAGCTCCGGCGCAGAAAGTGCTATCAATCAAGGCAGGCTTAATTCTCAGCTCCTGTCTGAGGAGGTTGCGAATGGCCACGCGTTCCAGAAACATTTAGTCGAACGGCAAGAGTTTGTTGATCTTGCGCCAACAGCATAAAGGGGACCATAAAGGGGACAGATTTATTTTCCCTACTCTAATTTTCTAAGCAGGGAGGCTCCAGTGCAGACGCCGTAAGGAGGCTCCGCGATGCCTAGGCAAGGGCGAGTGGTTTTACCGAATTATCCGCTTCACGTGGTCCAGCGGGGACACAATCGGCAAGTGGTATTCGCCGAGGACGAGGACTACCAGCGTTACCTCTCCGATCTACGGGACCTCAAGGATGCCTTTGGTATCAAGGTCTACGCATTTTGCCTGATGACCAACCATGTCCATCTGCTCTTGGCGCCTGGTGATTCGCTGTCTGGCTTGGCGCAACTGATGAAAACGCTGGCGGCGCGCACGACACGATATCGGAATCGCTTGGAGGGCCGTTCCGGAACGTTGTGGGAAAGTCGCTATAAATCGAGTGTCGTACAGAGCGATGCCTACCTGCTGGCGTGTTGCCGGTACATCGAACTGAACCCTGTTCGGGCGCGGATGGTGGACGATGTGGCGGCCTATCCCTGGTCAAGTTATGGGCTGCAGAGCATAAAGGGGACAGATTTATTTTCCCTACTCTAATTTAAAGGAGATAAAACATACACGTTCTACTCAAGATCAAAAACTACGGGGCTACCTTCTGCGGAACTAAAGATAGGTGGAAATAATAAGAAAAATATTGCTGTAAAGATTCGTTTTGAAAATCCTTAGGGGTGTAATATGAATAGTTCCTGTCAGCATGTTTTATGTGGTTTGATGGACTTTTCAAAGAAGCTTCCAGATAATGTTGTTAAGGTAAAGAAAGGGATGGCATTTTTTGTTGAGAGATCGGCTCTATATAGTTTGAGTATTTTAAAATTGTTATTTTTTGTTAGCGTTAATTGTGGTGCGAAAAAAATATTTTTCTGCTTTTTGGTAGCCCAAAAAAATAAATTTGAGATCTCCTCGGTTTATGAGGTTGATCTGCTTGAAGTTAATTTTACTGAGATAGAGAATAGGCTGTTTTCTTTATATGAAGAGCATGTTTTAGTTGGAGAGGTAGGTAGAATAGTAGCTTTTTCAGATATGGTCTCATGGGTTCTGTATGAAGAGGTTTTAGAAGAGATAGGGGTTTTGGTTATGTTGGATGAAACGAGATCTGTATATTCGAATTTTGATTTTGGCGAGTTCGTTAGTAGAGAGTTTATGATGGAGCAGGCTGATTTGGGTTTATACCGTAAAGAGTACGTAGATAAACTTATTTCTAATTATTAACATAAAGGAAGAGTTTTTATTTTCCCTATCCTAACTTCTGAACACGGAGGCTCCAGCGCAGGCTCCGTCAAGGGGGCGACATGCCTAGGTAAGGGCGCATGGTTTAGCGAGTTATTCGCTTTGGGTTCGGCGTGGGCGCAGTCGCCGAAACTAGAGTAGTAAAAATAAATCTGTCCCTTTTTCTCAAGACCAGCAGCCCAGGCGAATCCCAACCAACCGACCTTGATTGCCGATCGAGTGGACGCAAAGATAGCGGCTAAGGGGACGCCTCACCCGAATGGGAATATGGCGGATGCTCATGCAGAGATTGGCGTTATTCAGAAGGCATTTAATGAAGGTAAAACGGTAGGCTCCGATATGACCATGAACGTAGTAGGTAAGGATGTTTGTGGATACTGCAGAGGTGATATTGCTGCGGCAGCTAGCAAGTCTGGTTTGAAATCTTTAACTATTCAAGCCAAGGATGATATTACAGGTTTGCCGAAGACGTATTACTGGGAGGTAGGAATGAAGTCAATTAGAGAGAAAAAAATATGATTGTTCTTGGTGGGTATTTGATTGCTCCTGAGGCTAAAAGAACTCAATTTCCGGTGGTGTCTGATCCTGACGAAGAAGAAGTTCTGGCAGCGCTTTCTAAGCTTCGCCACAGTTCGGGGGTGTTGGTTCTAAGAGTTAAGCCGGAACCTGAGATTGGCGCTTATGAAGTGGCGCTTCATGCAGAGAGTGGACGATTTATAGTTATGCTTAGCCAGCATGCTGAAGATGGTGAGCATGAGGTTTTCACGTTAAGAGGGGCTGGTGAAGGTAATGGATTTACTTATATTTTAGGCGAGGCATATCCTATGGCGGCAGTGACAGAAAATTTTGGGTTGATATGTAATTGTTTCAAAAAATTTTTGCTAGAGAGGGAAGTGTCTTCTGATGTGTGGGTTTAATGTTTCAACGTAAATGAAATAATAAAGGGAATAAAGGGAATAAAGGGAATAAAGGGAATAAAGGGAGCAGGTTTATTTTCCCTACTCTAATCTTCTGAGCAAAGGCTCCAGCGCAGATGCCGTAAAGGAACTTCGCGATGCCTAGGTAAGGGCGCATGGTTTAGCGAATTATTTGCTTTGAGCGTTTCAGAGTGGGCGCAGTCGCCGAAATTAGAGTAGTAAAAATAAATCTGTCCCCTTTTTTACTGTCCCCTTTTTTACTTTTTTAGGTCCTTTTTTAGTCAAAGGTAATCCACAATGATCGTGGTATCCGAAGCATTTAAATCTTGGTTGGTTGGTTGCATAGGGCTGCGATTGCTCCTTGTTCGGGGGTTGTTTCATGTATTTGAATCGAAAAAAAATGGCAATCCGCAAGCGGTAGCTATTTTATTTGATGGAAAAGATTTTGGGACTTTTAAGTGTGCTCCTGATAGCTCGTCTATAGCATATAGCTCTGATGTTGTTGCTGAGTGCGACTTAGGGGAGTTTGGGGCGGAAAAGATTTTCCCACTAGAGAGTGACGAGGCTTTTTCGTCAGTTGTAGGGGAGGAATTGAATTCGGTCTCATTGATTTTATCCTCTGTTGAAGACTCGGTTGCTGGGGTGCTGCTCTGCTTTGGTAATTCTGAGTGTTTAAGTTTTATTAATCTGGGAGATGAGCTTTTTGTTTATAAGGAAATACCCGCCGAAATTATTAAATGTGAAGGGTTGGAGTTTTTGAAGCTCTCGTAATGTAACGCTGTTTCTTCGCTGCAAAAGCGACAGGTGCAGCCGACGAAACGGCTGGTTCGATCAGGGGACCATAAAGGGGACGGACCATAAAGGGGACAGATTTATTTTCCCTACTCTAATTTTCTAAGCAGGGAGGCTCCAGCGCAGACGCCGTAAGGAGGCTCCGCGATGCCTAGGCAAGGGCGAGTGGTTTTACCGAATTATCCGCTTCACGTGGTCCAGCGGGGACACAATCGGCAAGTGGTATTCGCCGAGGACGAGGACTACCAACGCTACCTCTCCGACCCTCAAGACCTCGAGGATGCCTTCGGTATCAAGGTCTACGCATTTTGCCTGATGGCCACCCATATCCATCTGCTCCTGGCGGCTTGCCGGCCCTCCTTTCTACTGCTCCGTCGCACAGCGCCCCAATGTACTAGTACACCGGAAACCGCCGTCTCCCGTTGAACGGGCGGGCCCCGGCCCCCTACCATTCGCAGCACACCGACCCGCGCAAAGGGAGCGGGATGCCGCGTAGGCAGGCCGCCATGGAAGGAGAAGCACATATGCCGGTACTGGCTCTGAGACTCACCGCCCTGGCGGCCCTTGCGATCAGCGTGTCGGGGTGCGTCATGGAGGCCTATGGCAGTCGCGCGCGTAGCGATGCGCAATCCTGGATCGGCTTGCCAATCCAGGACGTGATCAAGCGCTTCGGCGAGCCGGAACGCGTGACGGGGGATGCCGCCAGGCAGAAGTACGTGTGGAAGGAGTACGAGAACTATAGCCACGACTACGACTACACCTACTACGAGCAGGGCCATGGCAATACGCCCAACAGCTCGGTCCTGAACCAGAAGACCGGCACGGCCAACCAGAGCGGCTATTACACCTGCATCTACGAATTCTTTGCCGACGCCTCGGGCCGGGTGGTCGATGCGACCGCGCGGGGTGAGTGCCGCTAGTTCCAGGCGCTCTTCACGCCGCAAAGGGCGATTGGCTCAGCCAGCCACCGCCTTGTCTCCGACCTCGCAGAGACGCCTCAGTCCAGCGCGGAGGCGTCCCCTCCCCTCGCTCCGCCGTGATCGCCAGGCCGCCCTGCCTCACCCGGGTCCTGGTCCGGTCCTCGAAACCCGGCCGTTGCAGCCAGTAGCCGCGCAGGTTGATGCGGGGCGCCAGGCGGTTGCCGTCGCGTTCGTCCAGCGGCGCTCCGGGGTTTCCCCGGCGCCTCACAACAGGATCAGCAGCGCTCCTACCAGCAGCCCCGCCAGGCTGAAGGGTAGCGTTTGCAGGGCCAGCCGCTTGCCGCCCACCAGCACGACCAGGCCGGCCTTGACCAGGCTGTTGCTCAGGGCGGCAAGGGCGATGCCGCGGCTGGCCACGCCTGGATCGAGTTCGCCCTGCGCCGCGCGGGCCAGGGACAGGGTGATCGCGTCGACGTCGGCGAGGCCGGAGAGCAACGCGACCGCATAGATACCGGCGTCGCCGAACAGCCGCCGGCCGACCTCCACCAACAGCAGGATCGCGCTCAGCAGGGCGGCGAAACGCATGGCCGGGAGCAGTTCGAAGGGGTTGCGCAGGCCTGGCTCGTCGGGCGCCTCCTGGCTGGCGCGGCCGCCGCGCAGGGCGTGGAACAGCGTGCCGCCAAGGTAGACGAGGGTGGTGGCGGCGAATGGCAGGGCCAGCTCCTTCAGCAAGGCCGGGTGGATCGCGCCGATCTCGACGAGGATGCGCGGGAACATCAGCGCCGAGGTCGCCAGCAGGGCGCACGCCAACAGGGCGTCGGGCATGCGCTCGCGCAGGCGCGCCAGGGTCAGGGTCATCACCGTGGAGGACACCAGGCCGCCGAGCACCGCGGTCAGCAACAGGCCCTTGCGCGAGCCGATCAGGCGGATGGCCAGGTAGGCGGAGAAACCGAGGGCGGCGATCAGCACCACCATCCACCAGGTCAGGTAGGGATTGAAGAACGCCCAGGGACCATAGCCCTGGTTGGGCAGCACCGGCAGCAGGACCACGGAAATGAACAGCAGCTTGAGGGTGCCCGATAGCTCCTCGGCGGTCAGGCGCTTCAGCAGGGCGTGGAGCTTGTCCTTGAGGCTCAGCAGCAGGGTCAGCACGATGCCGCCGGCGGCAGCCAGCAGGCGCTGTTCGGTGAGGGCGAGGCTGCCGAGGAGGAAGGTCATCAGCAGGGCGATCTCGGTGGTCATGCCCTGGTCGCCGCCACGCCTGACATCGCTCACGTAGCCGGCCACGGCCAGCGCCGCGAGGGCCAGCAGCAAGGCTACCCAGACTGCGCTGCCCAGTTCGCCCGCGAGCAGGGTGGCGAAGCCGCCGAGCAGGCCGGCCAGGCTGAAGGTGCGGATTCCGGCGATCTGCCGCGCATCTTCGTGGTCGCGCTCCTGCCAGCCGCGCTCGGCGCCGATCAGGAGGCCGATGGCCAGGGCCGTGCACAGGCTCAACAACAGATCCAGGGAAAGCGTCATGCTCGATTCCATTCGCCGGGAGAGAGGATGGCGACGTGCCTGTGCGCACCATAGCAGCAGACGACCCCGAGGCGCCCGCACGGCGGTACGCCGTCCGCCATGAGGCCGGCGCTGCCGCCGGTATCCATCGGGTTCTCCGCCCCGGTGTAGGCGCACGGGAGCTGGCGTAGGGAAAGTCCGCTGTTTTTCGGCCGCTGACGGTTCTCTTTCCGCGTGCTCCGACGGCCGCCAACAGTAAAAAAACCACGGCCAATCCTGATAGGCGGAGGGGCGCCTCGTTCCTAGACTGGCGGGGAAACATCAGGAGACGTCAATCATCATGCATATTCAATCATCTCAGCAGAACCCGTCTTTCGTGGCTGAGTTGAGCCAGGCCGTGGCCGGGCGCCTGGGACAGGTCGAGGCCCGCCAGGTGGCCACTCCCCGGGAGGCGCAACAACTGGCCCAGCGCCAGGAAGCACCGAAGGGCGAGGGCCTGCTCTCCCGCCTGGGGGCCGCCCTCGCGCGTCCCTTCGTGGCGATCATCGAGTGGCTGGGCAAACTGCTGGGGAGCCGTGCCCACGCCGCCACCCAGGCGCCGCTCTCCCGTCAGGACGCGCCGCCTGCCGCCAGTCTCTCTGCCGCCGAGATCAAGCAGATGATGCTGCAAAAGGCACTGCCCCTGACCTTGGGCGGACTTGGCAAGGCGAGCGAGCTGGCGACTTTGACAGCGGAGAGACTGGCGAAGGATCACACGCGCCTGGCCAGCGGCGACGGCGCCCTGCGCTCGCTGGCCACCGCCCTGGTCGGGATTCGCGATGGCAGCCGGATCGAGGCTTCCCGTACCCAGGCTGCCCGCCTGCTCGAACAGAGCGTTGGGGGGATCGCGCTGCAACAGTGGGGGACCGCGGGCGGTGCCGCCAGCCAGCATGTACTCAGCGCAAGCCCGGAGCAACTGCGCGAAATCGCCGTCCAACTGCATGCGGTAATGGACAAGGTCGCCCTGTTGCGCCACGCGGTAGAGAGCGAGGTAAAGGGCGAGCCTGTCGACAAGGCGCTGGCGGATGGCCTGGTGGAGCACTTCGGGCTGGAGGCGGAGCAGTACCTCGGCGAACACCCGGACGGGCCGTACAGCGATGCCGAGGTGATGGCGCTCGGTCTCTATACCAACGGCGAGTACCAGCACCTGAATCGGTCCCTGCGTCAGGGACGGGAGCTGGATGCGGGCCAGGCGTTGATCGACCGGGGCATGTCTGCCGCGTTCGAAAAGAGCGGACCGGCTGAACAGGTCGTGAAGACCTTCCGCGGCACCCAGGGCAGGGATGCCTTCGAGGCGGTGAAAGAGGGCCAGGTCGGCCACGACGCCGGCTATCTCTCCACCTCCCGGGACCCCGGCGTTGCCAGGAGCTTCGCGGGCCAGGGCACGATAACCACCCTGTTCGGCAGATCCGGGATCGATGTCAGCGAGATATCGATCGAGGGCGATGAGCAGGAGATCCTCTACGACAAGGGGACCGACATGCGCGTACTGCTCAGCGCCAAGGATGGGCAGGGTGTGACCCGTCGGGTGCTCGAAGAGGCCACGCTGGGGGAACGGAGCGGCCACGGCGAGGGACTGCTCGATGCCCTGGACCTGGCAACCGGGACGGATCGTTCAGGCAAGCCCCAGGAACAGGACCTGCGCCTGAGAATGCGCGGCCTCGACCTGGCCTGACCGGTCGACGGCAGAGACGGACACTCCCAAGGGGTGTCCGTTTTCGTTTGCGCCGTACAGCGTCGGGCGCAATGGGCGGCAAGGATGCCTGCCTGGCTGCCACCGGTGGGTGGCGGACACCGGTGCCCGGCGTCCCACCTCGCTCCTGCGAACGAGACGCAGTCAGAATTCTCCGAGTATGCTTCCTGCATAACGAAACGATCGGAATAACTGTGGTAACTTTGCCGCCCACCGAGATGGCCTATTGATGGCTCATACGGTTCGTGCATCGCTTCCCGCACGATTCTTTCGGATTTCCAAGGCCGGCCGGGAGCGCCGGTTGATCGACGCATTCGTATTTCAAGGAAAGAAAACGTGGCCATCCCATTTCGCCCCTCGCCTTGGCGCGCCGCCGTGCCGCCTGGCCTTCCTCGATTTTCACTACGCCCTCTTTTCCGCACACGGGTCGGCTAGAAGCCGCTCCGCGTCGATAGCGTTTTTTTCCAGGAGAACCCCATGAGTCACAGCGCCAACAAAGCACTACTGCCGCTCCTCGCCGTCGCCACCCTGGCCGGCCTGGCGGGCTGCGCCACCGAGACCTCCACCGCGTTGCCGGTTCAGCAGGTCGAGAGCGTCAACCGACCCTACAGCGGCGTGCGTTCGCCGATTGCGGTAGGCAAGTTCGACAACCGCTCCAGCTACATGCGCGGGATCTTTTCCGATGGCGTCGACCGCCTCGGCGGCCAGGCCAAGACCATTCTCATCACCCACCTGCAGCAGACCAATCGCTTCAACGTGCTGGACCGCGACAACATGAGCGAGATCCAGCAGGAAGCGGCGATCAAGGGCCAGGCCCAGCGCCTGAAGGGTGCCGACTACGTGGTGACCGGCGACGTCACCGAGTTCGGCCGCAAGGAAGTCGGCGACCGCCAGCTGTTCGGCATCCTCGGCCGCGGCAAGTCGCAGATCGCCTACGCCAAGGTGGCGCTGAACATCGTCAACATCTCTACCTCGGAGGTCGTCTATTCGACCCAGGGCGCTGGCGAGTACGCCCTGTCCAACCGCGAGGTGATCGGCTTCGGCGGCACCGCCAGCTACGACTCGACCCTCAACGGCAAGGTTCTCGACCTGGCCATGCGCGAGGCGGTGAACAAGTTGGTCAACGCGGTCGATAGCGGCGCCTGGAAGCCACAGAACCAATAATCCACCAGAAACCAGGGAATCACGGCACACATGAGCAAGACGATCACATGGACGGCGGCGCTGCTGGGGAGCATGGCGCTGGCCGGGTGCAGCGGACCGAAGACGCTGTACCAGTGGGAGGGCTACCAGGCCCAGGTCCACGAATACTTCAAGGGTGAATCCAAGGAGGCCCAGGCGCAGGCGCTGGAAGCCGACCTCGAGAAGATCCGGGCGAAGAACGGCGCGGTGCCGCCGGGCTACCACGCCCAGCTGGGGCTGCTCTATTCCAGCATCGGCAAGGACGACCAGATGGTCCGCGAGTTCGAGACCGAGAAGGCGCTGTTTCCCGAGTCGGCGACCTACATGGACTTCCTCCTGAACAACGCCCGTGGAGGTGCCCGTTGAAACTCGCCCGACTGTCCGGCCTGGTGGCCGGTTTCACCCTGCTGGCCCTGCTCGGCGGCTGCGCGCCGACCAAGAGCGTCGATTACTCGGCGTTCAAGCAGGCCAAGCCGCGCTCGATCCTGGTCCTGCCGCCGCTGAACGAGTCGCCCGACGTGAAGGCGACCTACAGCATGCTCTCGCAGGTCACCTTCCCGCTGGCCGAGGCCGGCTACTACGTGGTGCCGGTGGCGCTGGCCGACGAGACCTTCCGCCAGAACGGCCTGACCAGCGCCGGCGACGTGCACCAGGTGTCCCCGGCCAAGCTGCGCGAGATCTATGGCGCCGACGCGGCGCTGTACGTCACGGTGAGCGACTACGGCACGCGCTACATGGTGATCAGCAGCGCGACCATCGTCACCGCCAGCGCCAAGCTGGTCGACCTGCGATCCGGCACCACCCTGTGGACCGGCTCGGCGACCGCCTCCAGTGAGGAAGGCAACGGCGGCAACAACGGCGGCCTGGTGGGCATGCTGATCACCGCGGCGGTCAAGCAGATCATCAACAGTTCGGTGGAGGACGCCGGTTATCCGATCGCCGGGATGACCAGTGCGCGCCTGCTCTCGGCCGGCCAGCCGGGCGGACTGTTGTACGGCCCGCGCTCGCCGAGGTACGGCAGCGACTGAGCCGTGCGCCAGGGCTACGGGGACGTCTCCGTGGCCTCGGCGCAAGCCGCCGGGAGGGGCTTGGCCGCTGCGTTGCGCTTGGCCATGTACTGGCGGATCAGGTCGTCGAGCAACGCCCGGATGGCGCGCCGCTCGTCCAGCCGCAGGCGGCCGATGGCCTCGAACTGCAGGCGCAGGTCTTCCGGTAGCGCCTGCCGCTCGCTGCGCTCGCAGACCAGCCAGTCGAGGGGCACCGCGAAACGTCCGGCGATGGTTTGCAGCACCACCAGCGACGGGTGCCCGCCCTTGGTTTCGAAGTGCCGCAACTGGCTCACGGTGACGCCCAATCGCTCGGCCATCTGCCGTTGGGTCAGGGCGTTCTGCTGGCGTAGGCGTAGGAGATTCTGCGCGAAGCTCATGGAAAACTCTCCAAGTCAGGGGAAATCCTTGCCACCGCCCCGGTGATGCGGGCGATGGCGGTTGTCTCCATCATCGGCGTTCGCACTCTTTGACTCTGCCCTACCGTTCCGGCGCGGGCCTGGGAAAGCTCCGGGTCGTGAGTCCGAGGTTTCCCCGCGTGCCGCCTTTTTCGATTCAGTAGAGGCTGAAGCGACGGGCTACCGTCCCGTTGGCCTACGTCGGCGGCAGTTTGGCTCCGCGGCGAAGCGATAGGACGCGAGGGCCTTGCGCCTGGCGAGGACTAGTCCGCTTGCGCCCCCTGCGCCAGGGCGTTGCCGACGCCCACCAGCAGCGCCCGGGTCTGCGCCACGATGGCGCTGCGGTAGGCCTCGTAGCGGGCGTCGCTGATGGCGTTGTCGTTGCGCGCGCCGCCGCCGCTCGCCGGTACGCCGGTGTAGTAGTTGTTCATCACCGGGACATGGATGTGCCCGGCGGGAATCTCCAGGCGGAACGCGTCGCGCAGCACCGTGTTGCGGTAGGCGCTCTCGTTGGACAGGTAGTCGCCGCCACCGCCGTTGCGCGCGCAGATCCGTCGGTTCGGCGGGAGCACCAGGGAGGGATCGGGCATGGCGTTCATCACCCCGTTGGTCGGCACGTTTTCGGTGCGCGGGTTGGCGCAATCGGGGAAGAAGTCGTAGTTGGTGTGCCAGGTGACGTCGAAGCCTTCCGCGGCCTGGCTGGTAGCGCCCGGCGGCCGCTCGATGCCGCGCCAGGTATCGGCGGCGAGCAACTGGCGGACCGGCAGCGAGGCCTTGGAGAACTGTGCCGGCAGGTTCTGCCGCCAGCGGCTGGCGCTGTCGTAGCCGAGCCAGCGGCGCGGCGGGTTGATATTGCAGCCGGAGCCCCGCAGGGAAATCGGCGCGGTGCCGGGATTGGTCACGCTGCCCAGGGGAAGCACGTAGTTGGGCAAAGCGCTGTCGGCGGGGCAGTAGACGATGCCGTCGTTGCCGGCGGAGGAGCCGTGGAAGCGGCCGTTCCAGGCCTCCAGCCAGAACTGGTTGGCGCCGCCCTGGCTGATGGTGATGGAGGCGTCGACCCGGCGCGGGCCTGGGCGGAACCAGGGGCCCAGGGTGTCTTCCTGCATGCCGCGGTTGAACGGGTCGTAGCTGACCGGCAACAGGTAGGCCTCGATACGCAGCAGGCTGCCGTCGGCCAGCCTGAACTCGCGGCCGTCCAGCGCAAGGGCGGTGGCGCCCGAGGGGTTGCCGTTGCGCAGGCCGGTGTTCGCCGTCCCGGGAGTGCCCAGGGTGAAGACGTCGAAGCCGCTGATGATCATCCGCCGGTAGCGCGAGCCGTCGGCGGCGTAGCGGCGCGGCAGGTCGATGTCCAGCTGTCCGCGCGAGGCGCGTTCGAAGCGCCATTGCAGCGCCTGGGCCTGGGCCTTGCCGAGGTGGAAGGATGGCGCCCACTGGCGCAGGGTGCGGGTCATGTAGAGGCGCGTCCAGTAGAGCATGCGGTCATCGCTGGCCGGCAGCGCGCCGGCGGGAATGGCGCGGCGACCCTGGGCCCGGTCGACGGCGGCGCGCCACAGCGCGCGGCCCTCTTCGGTGACCAGCTTCAGTGCCTTGGCGTAGCTGCTGACCGGGGTGCGGCCGTCGGCGGCGCACAGGCGCTTGGCGAAGGCCGGTTCGAAGCCGTCGAAGCCGGCGCCCTTGACGATGCGCTCGGCCAGCGGCGTCTGGTCATGGGTGACGACGTTGGCGCCGCTGAACGGCAGCGGCGTGTCGAGCCGGCGCTCCTCGTAGGACAACGCTGCCTCGCGGTTCCAGGAGCAGGCGACGCTGGGCGGTTTGCGGGCGCCGGCGAGGTCGCCGTTGGCGGCCCAGCCGGCGCCGGGCAGCAGGGCTGCCGAGACGGCCAGGGCGAAGAGGGAGTATCGGCTTGCGTGAGGGGCGTAGCGCATCGGGTGGACTCCTGTTCTTGTTCGGTTCATGGGTCGATCGGTGCGGCGGGCGGAGCGCGGGCGAGCGGCGCCCGCCGGCGGCGGGGGCCGGGACCGACGCAAGGTGCGTCGCGGGTTGCTGCGGTGGCGGACGCGAGGGCGGTGCTAGGGGGCGCGTGTCGCCGGTAGACGGAGGCGCGCGGAGGGAGGGTTGCGGGACGACGCGGAGGCGTCTGGGAAAGTCAGGTCCTTTGCCATGGATGCACCGATCGTTGTTCTTGCTGTTGTGGGGCGTCGGTGGGTGCACGGCCGGACTTCGCACCCGTACGGCATTCTTGGAGGCGCCGGCGCGGTGCGTCCAACGAATTTATGTGGCCGCCGGGGATAGGAAAAGTTGATGGCGAACCGGTGCCGAAGCCCCCTGTCCCGGTACTTTCGCTGGCGCTGCGGCAATCCACCGCACTGGCGCGTTCGCTCGGGCTGGTCTTTGCTCTCCGGGGTCCGGCGGCTCGTCGGCGAGTCTTGCGGTGCGCCGCGAGCGGACGGGCGTTCGGTCCTTCTGCAGGCAAATGCCCTTGTTTTCGGAGAAGGACACGGATCGTTGATCGCTGTTTCGACCAAGGAGGTCAGATGAAAAGGAAGATGCTGGCGGCTTCGCTGCTGCTGTGGATGTTCTCGCTGACGGCGCAGGCGGACTGCGCGGTGCTCGGGCCGGGGGAAGATCCCTGCGCGGGCCCGGTGCTGGGACCGACCGTCTGCGAGTGCCCGTGATGACCGACTGTACCCTCGACCAGGGACAGGGAGCGTTCGATTACCAACCAGGAGGTTGCAAATGAAGAAAGTACTGTTGGCTGTGTTCCTGCTCTGTGGCTTCTCTCTTACCGCCCAGGCCGCGTGCCCGGTTTTCGGCCCGTCCGAGGACCCGTGCAGCGGGCCGGTGTTCGGTCCGTCGACCTGCGAATGCCCTTGAGGTAGGTCGTCTGGCGGGCCCGGTGCAGCGGGCCCGCTTCCGGATGGATCGCTCGCTCGAAGTTGCCTTCTTTAATTCTCCATTCCCCGCGCCGCCCTACTTTTCCCGCTCGTCCATCGTCGCGTCGAACGTTGCCACGAAATCAGCGTCGATGGACAACTCTTATATTCAATAGTTGTACGATCTGAGTTTGTTGTAGTCATTTGCTTAGTTGGCTATTCATATGATTGCCGTAAAGCAATTATAAGTTTAATTGGATTGGCCTTATAAGTCTTTGGGAAGAGCCGTGAACGACCCTGTAATATCTGGTTGTAGAGCCGCGTAATGATGTTTCAGGATGTTTCATTAATTTTGTAGATTATTGTTTTTCCTTTGTTTTTTTAAAAACAGCTACCAGATTTAGATAGATATTAATTAACTCGGCCACGTTTTTTCCTGTTCTATCATTGGCCTTCCTTGGGCGCAGGCCTGCCGAAACTGATTATCTTCAGGTCCTCGAAAAGTTCATACATCGACCGCCTTGGGCGAAGCATTCGTACGCCGGAAATCTGTCCGGCCGCACGGATGTTTTCAGCATGTTCTCTGGATGAGTTTCCCGATAAACATCAATTAGAGGAGTTTCCCTATGTGCGGTCTCGCGGGTTGGGTGGATTACACGCGCAAGCTCGACGACGAATTTCCGGCGATCTTCGCCATGACCGATACGCTCGCCTTGCGCGGGCCGGATGCCGAGGGCATCTGGAAGCACCGCAACGCCCTGCTGGGTCACCGGCGGCTGGCGGTCATCGACCTCAGCGGCGGCGTGCAGCCGATGTCCTATCGCTTCCCCACCGGCCAGGAGGTCACCCTCGTCTACACCGGCGAGGTGTACAACCACGATGCCCTGCGCGAGCGGTTGCGCCGGGCCGGACACGAGTTCCGCACACGCAGCGATACCGAGGTGGTCCTGCACGCCTATCTGCAATGGGGCGAGCGTTGTTGCGAGTACCTGACCGGGATGTTCGCCTTCGCCGTCTTCGATGGCCGCGACGGCCACCTGCTGCTGGTGCGCGACCGCCTGGGCATCAAGCCGCTGTATTACGCGCGGCACCGCGAGGGACTGCTGTTCGGCTCGGAGATCAAGTCCATCCTGGCGCATCCGGAATTCGCCGCCAGGCTCGACGCGGTCGGCCTGGTCGACCTCCTGACGCTGTCCCGGGGTACTTCGCAGACGCCGTTCCGCGAGGTCCAGGAACTGCTGCCCGGCCACCTGCTGTCCTGGCGTCCCAATTCCCAGGCGAAGTTGCGCCGCTATTGGGAGGTACGCCGCCAGGAGCATGCCGACGACCTGCAGAGCACCGTGCAGCGCACCCGCGAACTGGTCACCCGCGCCCTGGGGTCGCAATTGCACGCCGACGTTCCGGTGTGTTCGCTGCTATCGGGCGGGCTCGATTCGACCGCCCTGACCGGCATCGCCCAGCGCATCGCGAAGGCGGAGCACGGCGGCGACATCAATTCGTTCTCGGTGGACTTCGTCGGCCAGGCCGAGCAGTTCCGCAGCGACGACCTGCGTCCCGACCAGGACCAGCCGTTCGCCCTGCTGGCCGCGCAGTACATCGGCAGCCGTCATCGCACCGTGCTCATCGACAATGCCGAACTGGTCTGCGAACGAGCGCGCGAAGAGGTATTCCGGGCCAAGGACGTACCTTTCACTTTCGGCGACATGGATACCTCGCTGCACCTGATGTTCGGCGAGATCCGCCGGCATTCCACGGTGGCCATCTCCGGTGAAGGCGCCGACGAGCTGTTCGGTGGCTACGGCTGGTTCCGCGATCCGCAGGCGGTGGCTGCGGCGCGCTTCCCCTGGGCCTCCAGGGTGCGCCTGCCGGCCGGCTTCATCGACGCCGGTTTCAACCGCCGCTGCGATCTCCTCCAGTACCAGCAGGCCAGCTACGACGATGGGCTGCGCCAGGTCGAACACCTGGCCGGCGACAGCCCGGAGGAGCGGCGGATGCGCGAGTTCAGCCACCTGCATCTGAAGCGCTGGATGGTGCTGCTGCTCGAACGCAAGGATCGCCTGAGCATGTGCAACGGCCTGGAGGTGCGGGTGCCCTACACCGACCATGAGCTGGTGGAGTACGTCTACAACGTGCCCTGGTCGATCAAGAGCCGGGACGGCGAGGAGAAGTGGCTGCTCAAGCGGGCCTGCGCCGACTATGTCCCGGAAGCCGTGCTCAAGCGCCGCAAGAGCCCTTATCCGACTTCTGCCAACCTCGGCTACGAGCGTTTCCTGCGCGGGAGCGTGCGGCGTCTGCTGGAGGACGCGGCGAACCCGGTGTTCGGCATCGTTTCGCGAGAGTTCCTGGCCGCCGAACTGGAGCATCCGGAGGGGTACTTCAACACCCAGGTGAGCCGCCACAACCTGGAGACCGCGCTGGCGCTGGAAGGCTGGCTCAGGTTGTACGGGCTCTCCGCCTGAGCGTGACGCGGGGCGTGGCGGGTTCGGGCTGCTGTCCGGCCCGCCGGCGTCTTCAGGCGTCGGGCATTTCGCCGCGTTCGCCGAGCCCCACCGGCATGCCTTCCACGCCGGCATGGAACAGCAGGGCTTCCACCGGTTCGGCCCCGGCTATCAGGCGATGGATGATGTTCATCAGGCAACCCGCCGCCTCGCCTTCCAGCACCCGCGTGCTCTGGGCTCCGTCGCGGGTCTCCAGGCGCAGTTCGCCCTTGAGCACGTAAAGCGCGCTGGGCATCGGATGGACCTGCCAGTCCAGGCGTTCGTGGGCGGCCAGGCTCAGGCGCTGCACGGTGAGCTGCGGCTGGCCAAGGGGATAGCCGAGGTAGAGCGAGCCGTTCCAGGCGCAGCCGCTGCGCAGCAGGGTTTCGCGGTGCGGACTGGTTGCGGCCGGGAGGTCGCGGCTGGGTGGGAACACATGCACGTGGCTGGGGCGAAGGTCCATCGGGCGTCCTGCGCTTGTCGGTGTTTTTCCTCAGTCAAGCCGGCTTTCACCGCCTGCTCCACTGCCGCTTCTGCTAGGCGGCAGCGGGCCATCAACGTTCGAGGCTGGTCTGCAGGCTGCTAGGCCATGTTGCGGTGCGCCTTGCCAGTGCTTCCGGTTTCGAGAGGACATCTGTTCCCTGCCTGCACTGGTATATGCTTGAACACTGAATATTCGTCCCCTGCCCGGGGCAGGCAGGTCCGGGAAGTGGATCCTTGGAGGTACATATGTCGCGATCGCTGCGCAAATCGAAGAAACTCGTCATTCCTCCCCGTCCTCGCGATGAGGTCGTGCGCGCGCGCCCGGCCTTGGGAGAACATCAGAAGCAGGTCGAGAACGCCTTTGCCCTGGCCTTCGAACGCTACGAAAAAACCTTCGAAGAGCTGGCCAAGGTTTAAGCATGTCGCAAGACCAGCAAGGGATACGCTATCTCTCCGTTGCAGATCTCGTTCGCCTCAATGAGTTGCTCATCCTGGCCCAGACTCCGGACGAGCCGATAGGCGTCCTCAAACCGAACGAGTTGGAGTCCGCACAGCAACGGCCAGCCAACCATCGTTACTATGCTCGAACCGACGATATCATCACGCTGGCTGCGGTCTTTGCGGAAAGCTTGGCAATGAACCACTGCTTTGCCAATGGCAACAAACGCACGGCGGCGGCGGCCGCTACGGTTTTCCTCCTGCTCAATGGCATAGAGCTGACGGGGCCCGCTCAGGACTTCGTCGACATCATGGTCGCCCTCGTGACTCGTGAAGCGAGCGTTCAGGACCTGGAAGACTGGATGTTCTACTGGCACAGACCATTCGACGCTTACAACCTGCCGGACAGCGACGCTTTCGAGCGAATGGTCGCCCGCTTGGGCATTGGTTAGTCCGTAGAACGCCTTCTCAAGCCTCGCGGATGAACCGCACGGGTACCCGCTCGGTCAGCCAGACGCCGTTCTCCGCCTGGTGGAATAGGTGCCCGGCCAGATGCATGTCGCGCGCGTCGATTTCCAGCAGAACCGGGCTGCCGTAGCGGCGGCCGACTTCCAGGGCGGTGGCGCGGCGGGCGGAGAGATGGACGTGGTGGCGGCTGCCGGGAACCAGGCCGCGCTCGCGGATGGAGTCGAGGAAGCGGCTGGCGGTGCCGTGGTAGAGCACTGCGGGCGGGACCGCGGGGGCGTAGGCGATGGCCACCGCGGCATGCGAGTGGCCTTGCACGGCGCGGATGCGCTGGCCATCGGCGGAGAGGGCGAAGCGCTTCTTGTCGTTGTTCTCGACCACCGCGCCGAGCAGCATGCGGTCGAGGGCGCGGCCGTCCCGCGCCGCGCCGGCGATCAGGGCGTCGATGTCGGCCCAGCCTTCGCCGTCCAGCGTCAGGCCGATGGCCTCGGGCTGGTGGCGAAGGACATAGCTGAGGAACTTGCTGGTGTCGTCGAGGGTTTTCCGATCCATTCCATGGTCCTTGTGCGTGCCATCCCGGCGCGGGAACCTCAGGCGCCGCCGAGGAAGTCCATCTTGCCCAGTTCGACGCCGTTGTGGCGGAGGATGGCGTAGGCGGTGGTGACGTGGAAGAAGAAGTTGGGCAGGGCGAAGCCGAAGAGGAAGTCGCGGCCAGGAGATCAGCTTCAACGGCCGCGCACCTTGAGGGTCACGTTGCGCTCTTCGGCGCCGTCCAGTTGTTCCTCGCGGATGCCCTCGAGGAACTCGACGGTGCGAGCGATGCGTGCCTGGAGTTCGTCGAAGGTGGTTTCCGTATCCGCGTAGCTCGGCACTTCCAGCCCGGCCAGCCGCGCGCCGGCGCCCTTGGCGGCGTCGCTGGCGATCTGCACCTGGCGCGCCAGGGGGAACATGTCCGGCGCCAGCCGGGCGTCGATGAAGATGCGCGGATCGATGTTCTTCGCTTCGGCGTGGGCGGCGGCTTTCTTCAGGATCGCCGAGAGGTTGCCGAGGGTGCGCAGGAAGGTCGGGATCGAAGCCTGGTAGATCGACAGGGACATGGACGTGCTCCAGACAGGGGATAAAGGTGCGTCGAAGGCGGCGCGTCCAGCAGTCTACCCGGCTTTCACGCCAGCGCCAGGGGGCCCGCCTCGTCCCAGTGCGGATCGGCCGCCATCCGTTCGACCAGGAAGTCCAGCAGCGCCCGCAGCGCCGGCGGCATCTGCCGGCGCGAGGCGTACACCGCGTGGATGCCGAGCACCTGCGGCGACCACCCCGGCAGCAGCGCCACCAGGCGTCCGCTACGGATCAGCGGGGCTGCCGAGTACAGCGGCTGCTGGCTGATCCCGGCACCGGCGGCGGCGGCCTCCAGCAGCACGGTGGATTCGTTGGCGCTGAGACTGCCACCCACCGGCACGCTGGTCGGCTCGCCGTCGCGCTCGAACTGCCAGAGACTGCGGCCGAAGTAGGAGTAGGTCAGGCAGTTGTGCAGCGCCAGGTCCTCCGGGCGCCGCGGGGTGCCGTGGCGGCGCAGGTAGTCCGGCGCGGCGCAGATCACCGAGCGGCATTCGCCGAGGCGGCGGGCGATCAGGTTGGGGTCGAGCTGGTTGGCGATGCGCAGGGCCAGGTCGATGCGCTCCTCCACCAGGTTGACCACCTGGCTGTTGACCTGCAGGTCGATGGCGGTGCCCGGGTAGCGCTCGACGAAGGCGGCGGCGGCACGGGTCAGCCAGGCCTGGGCGAAGGACAGGCTGCTGGTGATGCGCAGAGTGCCGCGCGGGCTGTCGCGGCGGGTCTGGCCGGTGGCCTGCATGGCGTCGGCCACGGCGAGCATCTCGCGGCACTGCGGCAACAGCTCCGCGCCGGCGTCGGTCAGGCTCAGGCGGCGGGTGCTGCGGTGCAGCAGGCGTGCGCCGACCCACTCCTCCAACTCGGCGAGGTAGCGCGAGACCATCGCCCGGGACATGTCCAGACGCTCGGCGGCGGCGGTCTGGCTGCCGCTGTCGATGACTTCGACGAAGACGCGAGTGGCGGTCAGGCGGTCCATGATTCGCTCGATCCATGCAACAAAGCTGTGATTATTGCGGGGCTTTTTGCGCGCTTTCAAGCAACTAACATGGCAAGCCTCTGATCCCACTGCCTGGAGAACCGCTCATGTCGCGCCATGGATTGCTTCGTTCCCTGTTCGCCGCCGCCGCCCTGCTGGGGGCCGCCGGCGTCTTCGCCGCCAGCGCCGAACCGCTGCGGCTGGAGGTCTACAACCCCGGCGAGAAGGCGATCTTCGCCGTGTCCTCGGAACTGCTGGTGGGCCAGCGCGAGGCGATGCTGATCGACGCGCAGTTCTCCCGCGCCGACGCCGAGCAACTGGTCAAGCGTATCCAGGCCAGCGGCAAGACCCTCAGCACTATCTACATCAGCCACGGCGACCCGGACTTCTACTTCGGCCTCGACGTGCTGAAGGCCGCCTTCCCCGAGGCGAAGATCCTCGCGACGGCGCAGACCGTCGCACACATCCAGGCGACCAAGGACGCCAAGCTGGCCTACTGGGGGCCGATCCTCAAGGACAACGCGCCGACGTCGCTGGTGGTGCCGGAGCCGCTGAAGGGCGACCAGTTGAAGCTGGAAGGCCATGCCCTGAAGGTGGTCGACCTGAAGGGGCCGAGCCCGGACCGCACGGTGCTGTGGATTCCGTCGCTGAAGACGGTGGTTGGTGGCGTGCTGGTGGAATCCGGTTCGCACGTCTGGACCGCCGATACCCAGACCCAGGCCTCGCGCCAGGCCTGGGTGGCGATGCTCGACCGGATCGAGGCGCTGCAACCGCGGCGCGTGGTGCCCGGCCATTTCACCGGCGAGGAGCCGAAGGGCCTGGACGGCGTGCGCTTCACCCGTGACTACCTGAAGGCCCTGGAAGCCGAACTGCCCAAGGCCAGGGATTCCGCCGCGCTGGTCGAGGCGATGAAGCGCCGCTACCCGAACCTGCCGGGCGAGGAAGGCCTGGAGCTGAGCGCCAAGGTGCTCAAGGGCGAGATGCAGTGGCCCTGAGCCGCGCCCGCCGATAGCCGCTGATCGAGGCGTCCCCTGCGGGGCGTCTCGTGGAGACCGAGATGAACGACCTCACCCTGCATTACCTCTACGATCCGCTCTGCGGCTGGTGCTACGGCGCCTCGCCGCTGCTCGCCGCCGCCTGCGAGGTGACGGGTCTGGACGTACGCCTGCATGGCGGCGGCATGATGACCGATGCCAACCGCCAGCCGGTCGGCGCCGGTCTGCGCCACTACGTGATGCCCCATGACCTGCGGATCGCCCAACTGACCGGCCAGCCGTTCGGCAAGGACTACTTCGACGGCCTGCTGCGCGACACCAGCGCGGTATTCGACTCGGCCCCGCCGACCGCCGCCGTGCTTGCCGCCGAAGCGCTCGACGGCCTCGGCGCGGCGATGCTGGCGCGGATCCAGCGTGCCCACTACGTCGAGGGCCGGCGTATCGCCGAGCGTCCGGTGCTGCTCGAGCTGGGTGCCGAACTGGGGCTTGGCGAGGGCTTCGCCGAGGCGTTCGACGCCTGCTCCGGCGAGCCGCTGCGCGCGCACTTCGCCGACAGTCGGCGGCTGATGAACCGTCTCGGCGCCGCTGGCTTCCCGACCTTCGCCCTGGAGCGCGACGGCCGCCTGCAGGTGCTCGACACCGGGCGCTACCTCGGCCAGCCGGACGACTGGCGGGCTTTCCTCGAAACGCAGCTGCGCCTTGCCGGCGGCAGCGGTGCCGTGGGCGGGGCCGCGGCGCCGCTCTGCCGCATCGACGGTTGCGCCTGAATCCCGCCGCCGCGCAAGCGGACTGAACTTGTCCGGCTGCGTCGTCCTCCCATGTAGACATGCCCGCTCGCCGACGCGAGCGGATGTCCATCCACAGCTCCGGAGGAGTCGACATGAAGAAGACGGCATCGGCGGTCTGGCAAGGCGGCCTGAAAGACGGCAAGGGCACCCTTTCCACCGAAAGCGGCGCGCTCAAGGACAACCCCTATGGCTTCAATACCCGCTTCGAGGGCGCACCGGGAACCAACCCGGAAGAGCTGATCGGCGCGGCCCACGCCGGCTGCTTCAGCATGGCCCTGTCGATGATGCTCGGTGAGGCCGGCCTGACCGCCGAACGTATCGAGACCCGCGCCGAGGTCACCCTCGACAAGCAGTCCGACGGTTTCGCCATCACTGCCGTGCACCTGGTGCTCAGGGCGCGCGTGCCGGGGGCGGACGCGCAGACCTTCGAGCAGATCGCCAACAAGGCCAAGGCCGGTTGCCCGGTATCCAAGGTGCTCAACGCGAAGATCAGCCTGGACGCCAGCCTCGACGGCTGAGCGGAACGCTTCCCCAGCCCGGCGAACTGGCCCTGGCCTGCCGCAGTCGAATGCGGCAGGATGCGCTGCGCAGCACTCGGCTGCCAGGCATCGACGAGGAGTGACGGGTCATGAAAACCATCGGGCTGGGGATTGCCGCCTTGCTGTTCAGCGCCACGGCGCTGGCCGCGCCGAAGCCGTGCGAGGAACTCAAGGCGGAGATCGAGACCAAGATCCAGTCGGCCGGGGTGACCTCCTACACCCTGGAGATCGTGCGCAACGACGAAGTCAGCGACCCGAACATGGTGGTCGGCAGTTGCGAGAACGGCACCAAGAAGATCATCTACCAGAAGAACGACGACTGAGCCGCTGCGTTTCAGTACGGCGGGCAGCGGCTGGTCTGGAAGTTCGAACGGGCGACCACCTCGCCACGCTCGTCGCTCAGTAGCGCCAGCGCCCTGCGCAATTGCGGGCGCACCTCCAGGCGATAGCGCCGGCCCGCCTCGAAGCCGTCATAGACCACCTGCTGGTAGCAGTTGATCTGCACCGGCTCGCCGAAGCCGCCGCCCCCGCCGCCGGAACCGCCATAGAGTTCGTACTGGAAGCGCACCTCCAGCACATGGCGTCCCGGAGTGACCTGGAAGTAGCGCCCGTCGCTCAACCGCTCGCCGTCCAGGCGCTCGGCCAGCAGGGTGTTGGCCGGCGCGCTGCGCAGCTCGACCCAGGCCATCTGCGGGTCCGGCTGCGGCAGCGGTCCGGCGCAGCCGGCGAGGAGCAGCAGCGCGAGCGGGACGAGACGGGTGAGTGGACGCATGGGGCGGGCTCCGGAGGGCGTTCAGCTCCTAGCATAGCGCCCTCGCCTTGCGCCGTTCAGACCTTCGCGCAGCGTCCCTCGCGGCCGCGCGCCAGTTCCCTGTTGTCCTGGTCGTAGAGCTTCGCCCAGGGACGGAAGCCGATGTGCCCGGCCTCCAGGCGGTAGCGCTGGCCGGCGCTGAAGTCCTTGAACTTGAGGTTGAGCTGGCAATCGCGCCAGAGCGGGCTGTCCACGGGGCCGATGTTGGTCGGGTCGACGGTGAACTGGTAGCGCACCGTGAGTTCGCGGGTGCCGGGATCGACCTCGAAGTAGCGCGTGCGGTCCCAGCCCTTGTCGTCGACTTCCACGGCGGCGAGATCGGCGTCGGGCTGGGTATCGAGGTCGACCCAGGCGCGGTTCGGGTCGGGGGTGGGCATCAGCAGTGAGCAGCCGCTCAGGACGAGCAGGCCACCGGCAAGCAGCAGCGTACGCATAGAAGACTCCGAAGCTCCTTTAACCCGGCCGCCATCCGTCGCGCCTTGGAAAAACGCCTTGCGTTCCTCCGCCTCGCCGGATCGCGGACCGGTGCTGGTAGGGCGGCGGGCGGTCCGCGTGCTGTGCTATGTTCCGCCCATGCCACGCCGCCTTCGCCATCCGCTTGCTGACCTTCGACTGCCCCGTTGGGTTCCCTGCCTGGCGCTGTTGGCGCTGAGCGGTTGCTCGACCGTCTCCTACTACGGGCAACTGGCCAGCGGCCAGTTCGCCCTGCTGCGCGCCCGCGAGCCGGCCGCCGCGGTGATCGCCGACCCGCAGCGCGACGCGCGCTTGCGCGAACGCCTGGCGAAGGCGGAAAAGGCCCGGCAATTCGCCAGCGAACGCCTCGGCCTGCCGGACAACCGCAGCTATCGCCTGTACGCCGATATCGGCCGGCCCTACGTGGTATGGAACGTGTTCGCCACCCCGGAGCTGTCGCTGCAGCCGGTCACCCATTGCTTCCCCATCGCCGGCTGCGTGGCCTACCGCGGCTACTACAGCGAGGCCGCCGCGCGCGCCGAGGCGGCGCGCCAGCGGGCGCTCGGCGACGACGTCTACGTCGGCGGGGTGCAGGCCTACTCGACCCTCGGCTGGTTCGACGATCCGATCCTCAGCAGCATGCTGCGCTGGGACGACGAACGGCTGGCGACCTTGATCTTCCACGAACTGGCGCACCAGAAGTTCTACCTGCGCGACGACACCGCCTTCAACGAATCCTTCGCCACCTTCGTCGAACAGGAAGGTACCCGCCAGTGGCGCGAGTATCGTGGACTGCCGCCGGCGGACGGCCGCGAGGAGAAGCGCCGCGAGCAGTTCACCGCGCTGGTCCTGGCCAGTCGTGCGCGCCTCGAAGCACTTTATGCCGGGCCGTTGGACGATGCCGCCAAGCGTGCCGGCAAGGCTGCCGAATTCCAGCGCCTGCGCCGCGAGTACGCGGCGCTGAGCCAGCGCGAATGGGGTGGCGAGTCGCCGTTCAAGGCCTGGATCGACGCGCCGTTCAACAATGCCAAGCTGCTTCCCTTCGGCCTCTACGACCAATGGGTGGCGGCGTTCGCCGTGCTGTTCCGACAGGTCGGCGGCAACTGGCCGGCGTTCTATGCGCGGGTCCGTGCCCTTGGCCAGCTCCCCCTGGCGGAGCGCCAGGCGGCGTTGCAGCGGCTGGCCGCCGCAGCGCCCTGACGCCTGCTCAGGCGGCGAGCTGGTCGGCGTAGCACCAGCGCGTGGCCAGCCGGCCGATCGGCCAGAGCAGCGCCAACAGGCCGACGCCGAGCAGCGCCACCAGCAGCGTATAGCCGATGCCAGCGGGCGCCAGGCCGAGGATCATCAGCAGCGCCAGCCCCCCGCCGACCGCCAGCAGCGCGACGCTCCAGAGCAGCATGGCGACCACCGCGAGCAGCAGCGCGCGGCCGGCGGCGAAGCGTTGCAGGCGCGCCGGCAGGCGCGTGCAGACGGCGCCGAAGAGCAGCGCCGCGGGCAGCGCCACGCCGCTCAGGTACAGGCCGTATAGCCAAGGCTCGTCGTAGCGCAGCAGGGCGTAGGGAAGGAACTGCATCAGCTTGAAACACAGCGTGGCGAAACACAGCGCGGCGCCCAGGGCGACCTGCCAGGCAGCGACGCGGGCTTCTTCCCCTTCGGCCAGGCGCGGCGAGTTCACCCGGCTGCCGAGCAGCACCAGCCCCAACGGCAGCAGGCTGCCCAGGAGCAGGTAGACCCAGCTCATCGCTTCGTTGAACGCCATCAGCCAGACGCCGTAGCTGGATTGCGCCGTCACCCACTGGTAGAACGGCAGCGTCAGCGGTGCCAGGCCGATCCCGGCGAGCATGCCGCAGACCAGGTTGAGCAGACCGTAGCCGATCAGCAGCAGCGCCAGCGGGCGGAACTCGACGAGCTGCCGCTTCTCGCGGTAGGCATGCAGCACCAGCAGGTTGGCCGCCGCGTAGAACACCAGGCCGGTGAACCAGTGCGGCGCCATCAGTTGCAGGTGCTCGGAGAAACGCTGGCGGATCTCGCCGATGTCGTTGTACCACTGGATGCCCAGGCTTACGGCGAAGGACAGGCAGGTGACCAGCGCCAGCACCGCGATGAACGCATAGGGCTGGGTGGTGGCGGGCACCTCTCTGGCCGGCGGCTGCACCGGGGCGGTGGGGGTGGCGAAGGGATTGTCGGTCATGTCAGGCGTCCTTGTCTGAAACGGAGCATGGGTCAGTGGGATTCCAATACCTGCCGCAGGGCGGCGAGGTCGGCGCAGTAATGGGTCGGCTGGTGCGCGCGCAGTTCGTCTTCGCTGCCGAAGCCGTAGCCGACGCCGATGCAGGCGACACCGTTGCGGCTGGCGCCGAGCAGGTCGTGCATGCGGTCGCCGATCATCAGGCAATGCTCCGCTGCCAGGCCTTCGCTGTCGAGCAGATGGCGGATCAGTTCGTCCTTGTGCGTGCGCGTGCCGTCCAGCTCGCTGCCGTAGATCGCCTTGAAGTGACGGTCGAAGGCGAAGTGGCGGGCGATCTCGCGGGCGAACACGCCGGGCTTGCTGGTCGCGACGTAGAGCGTGTGGCCGCGTCCGACCAGGGCTTCGAGCAGCTCGGGAATGCCGTCGAACACGCGGTTCTCGTAGAGACCGGTGACCCTGAAGCGCTCGCGGTAGTGGTTCACCGCCTCCCAGGCGCGCGCTTCGTCGAAGCCGTAGGTCTGCATGAAGCACTGCAACAGCGGGGGGCCGATGAAGTGTTCCAGGCGCGCCAGGTCCGGCTCGTCGATGCCCAGGCGGGCGAGGGCGAACTGCACCGAGCGGGTGATGCCCTCGCGTGGGTCGGTGAGGGTGCCGTCGAGATCGAAGAGGATGTTCGGGTAGCGCAGCGTGGCGTCACGCATGGTAGTCCTCGGCGATGTGCAGGTCCTTGAGCTTCACGTAGTTGCCGGCGGTGTAGGTGAAGAAGCCGCGCTCCCTGTCGCTCAGCGGACGGGCCTTCTTCGCCGGGCTGCCGACGTAGAGGAAGCCGCTCTCCAGCACCTTGCCCGGCGGCACCAGGCTGCCGGCGCCGAGGATCACTTGGTCCTCGATCACCGCGCCGTCCATGACGATCGAGCCCATCCCCACCAGCACCCGGTTGCCGATGCTGCAACCGTGCAGCAGGACCTTGTGCCCGACGGTCACTTCGTCGCCGATGCTCAGCGGAAAACCGTCCGGGTTGAAGGGGCCGGCGTGGGTGATGTGCAGCACGCTGCCGTCCTGGATGCTGCTGCGCTGGCCGATGCGGATGCGGTGCATGTCGCCGCGGATCACCACCAGCGGCCAGACCGAGCTGTCGGCGCCGATCTCGATGTCGCCGACGAGCACGGCCGAGGGATCGACGAAGACCCGCTCGCCGAGCAGTGGCGTTTTGCCCTGGTAGGAACGAATGGTCACGATAGTTTTCCTCAGGCTGCGGATGCCGCCGATTGTATTTAAGATGGTCGGGTATTTCCTTAGCCAAGGTTGCCAACGTGAGCGCGAATCCCCTTCTGCAGGCCTACGACCTGCCGCCTTTCTCCTCCATTCGCCCGGAACACGTGAAGCCGGCCATCGAGCGGATCCTCGCCGATAACCGCGCCGCCATCGCCCGCCTGCTGGAAACCCAGCGCGAGCAGCCGACCTGGAAGGGCCTGGTGCTGGCGATGGACGAACTCAACGACCGTCTGGGCGCCGCCTGGAGTCCGGTCAGCCACCTCAACGCGGTGTGCAACAGCGCCGAGCTGCGCGAGGCCTACGAGGCCTGTCTGCCGGAGCTGTCGGCCTACTCCACCGAGCTGGGGCAGAACCGCGCCCTGTTCGAGGCCTACGAGGCGCTGGCGAAGAGCCCCGAGGCGGCCGGCTTCGACGTGGCCCAGAAAACCATCCTCGAACACGCCCTGCGCGACTTCCGCCTGTCCGGCATCGACTTGCCGGCGGACAAGCAGAAGCGCTATGCCGAGGTGCAGTCGCGCCTGTCCGAGCTGGGTAGCCGTTTCTCCAACCAGCTGCTCGACGCCACCCAGGCCTGGACCTGTC
>OJJN01000068.1_pt1 | contig 29464 bp, 23 predicted proteins | sample 1596321 | NCBI WGS metagenome assembly OJJN01 (sample SAMEA4350123, study PRJEB24818) | metagenome | biome: human; feature: gut; material: faeces | place: Denmark | collected 2013-09 | reverse complement strand
CAGTCTGTTTGTGGTCTTTGTGTTTTTTTTTTTTTTTTACTTCTACGGCGGCCCCCGAGTTTTACACCTCTCTATTCGTCGGCAGCGTCAGATGTGTATAAGAGACAGGTGCCGTCAGTGGTGGATCGGATCAACAACACCTTCCGCCGTGCGGATCAGATCCAGTGGGCGGCGGGTATCGAACCTCACGATCCGCGATTCATCGATTATTTTCTGCCGATCGTCGCGGATGCGGAAGCCGGTTTCGGCGGCGTGCTGAACGCCTTCGAGCTGATGAAATCGATGATTGAAGCCGGTGCAGCGGCCGTTCACTTCGAAGATCAGCTGGCGTCGGTGAAGAAGTGCGGACATATGGGCGGCAAGGTGCTGGTGCCGACCCAGGAGGCGATTCAGAAGCTGGTTGCCGCGCGTCTGGCCGCAGACGTGCTCGGCGTGCCGACGCTGGTGATTGCCCGTACCGATGCGGACGCGGCGGACCTGATCACCTCTGACTGCGACCCGTACGACAGTGAATTCATCACCGGCGAGCGCACCAGCGAAGGGTTCTATCGCACGCATGCTGGTATTGAACAGGCGATCAGCCGTGGCCTGGCGTATGCCTCCTACGCGGACCTGGTCTGGTGTGAAACCTCCACGCCGGATCTGGCGCTGGCGAAGCGCTTTGCCGATGCGATTCATGCGAAATATCCGGGCAAGCTGCTGGCCTATAACTGTTCGCCGTCTTTCAACTGGCAAAAGAATCTGGACGATACCACCATCGCCAGCTTCCAGCAGCAGCTTTCAGATATGGGTTACAAGTACCAGTTCATCACCCTGGCGGGTATTCACAGCATGTGGTTCAACATGTTCGATCTGGCACACGCTTACGCGCAGGGCGAAGGCATGAAGCACTACGTTGAGAAGGTGCAGCAGCCGGAATTTGCGGCGGGCAAAGAGGGTTATACCTTCGTGTCTCACCAGCAGGAGGTGGGAACCGGTTACTTTGATAACGTGACTACGATTATTCAGGGCGGGACCTCCTCCGTCACCGCCTTAACAGGCTCAACCGAAGAAGCACAGTTCTGATGTTTTCCCCTCACCCTAACCCTCTCCCCAGAGGGGAGAGGGGACGGTTAGGCACTGGTTTGTATTTCTCCCTCTCCCCTCTGGGGAGAGGGCCGGGGTGAGGGGTAAGGTGAAACTATGTCGCGTGGCCTGGAATTGCTGATTGCACAGACTATTTTGCAGGGCTTTGATGCCCAGTATGGCCGCTTTCTGGAAGTCACCTCCGGCGCGCAACAGCGTTTTGAGCACGCTGACTGGCATGCGGTTCAGCTGGCCATGAAGCAGCGTATCCATCTCTACGACCACCACGTTGGTCTGGTGGTGGAGCAGCTGCGCTGTATTACCGAGGGTAAAAGCCCGGATGCGGAATTTTTACTTCGCGTGAAAAAGCATTACACCCATCTGCTACCGGACTACCCGCGCTTCGAGATTGCGGAGAGCTTTTTCAACTCCGTCTATTGCCGGTTATTTGACCACCGCTCATTATCTCCTGAGCGGTTATTTATCTTCAGCTCCCAGCCGGAACGCCGCTTCCGTACCATTCCGCGTCCGCTGGCGAAAGATTTCTTTCCCGATCGCGGCTGGGAAAAGCTCCTGCACCGCGTCTTAACGGATTTACCGCTGCGCCTGCCGTGGGAGAATAAAGCGCGGGATATCGGCTATATCCATGCGCATCTGAATGAAGCCTTCGGCGCTGAGGTACTCAGTCAAAGCCATTTGCAGGTTGCCAACGAGCTTTTCTACCGAAATAAAGCCGCCTGGCTGGCTGGCAAACTGGTAACGCCGTCGGCCATCGTGCCGTTTCTGCTACCGATCCACCGTACCGACGACGGGGAACTGTTTGTCGATACCTGCCTGACCACCAGCGCCGAGGCTAGCATCGTGTTTGGCTTCGCCCGCTCCTATTTCATGGTGTACGCGCCGCTGCCTGCCGCCCTGGTGGAGTGGCTGCGCGAGATCCTCCCAGGCAAAACCACCGCCGAGCTGTATATGGCGATTGGCTGCCAGAAGCACGCCAAAACGGAAAGCTACCGGGAGTACCTGCGCTATGTCACCACGGCCGATGAGCAGTTTATCGAGGCGCCCGGCATTCGCGGTATGGTGATGCTGGTCTTCACGCTGCCGGGCTTCGACCGGGTATTTAAGGTGATTAAGGATAAATTCGCCCCGCAGAAAGAGATGAGCGCCGCGCATGTCCGCGCCTGTTATCAACTGGTCAAAGAGCATGACCGCGTTGGTCGGATGGCGGATACCCAGGAGTTTGAAAACTTTGTGCTGGATAAACAGCAGATCGACCCGGCGCTCATGGCGCTATTGATGCAGGAAGCCTCCGCGAAAATCACCGATCTTGGCGATAAAATCGTGATTAGCCATCTTTATATTGAACGTCGCATGGTGCCGCTAAATATCTGGCTGGAGCAGTCCGAAGGTCAGGCGCTGCGGGATGCCATAGAAGAGTACGGCAACGCGATTCGCCAGCTTGCCGCCGCCAATATTTTCCCCGGCGATATGCTGTTTAAAAACTTTGGCGTCACCCGGCATGGTCGGGTGGTGTTCTACGATTACGATGAAATTTGCTACATGACCGAGGTGAACTTCCGCGATATTCCGCCGCCCCGTTACCCGGAAGATGAACTGTCCAGCGAGCCGTGGTACAGCGTCTCGCCGGGGGACGTGTTTCCGGAGGAGTTTCGCCACTGGCTGTGCGCCGACCCGCGCATCGGCCCGTTATTTGAAGAGATGCATGCCGATCTGTTCCGCGCCAGCTACTGGCGCGGCCTGCAAACGCGGATCAAAAATGGGCACGTGGAAGATGTCTACGCTTACCGCCGTAAACAGCGGTTTTGCATAAGATTTTCTCCCTCTCCTTGTGGGAGAGGGCCGGGGTGAGGGCATCAGACCGCACTCAATATTAACGAATTCCACCATACGCCAGCGTCACCTCTTTCGCGGCCTTAATCACCAGCGCGCCCAGCTCGGTCACGCGGTCGTCGGTCATGCGTGAAATCGGCCCGGAGATGGAGATGGCGGCAAACGGCTCGCGGTGTTCGTCGAAAATACAGGACGCGAGACAGCGCAGCCCGAGGGCATGTTCTTCGTCATCAAACGAATAGCCGCGCTTGCGGGTCAGAGCCAGATCTTCTTTCAGATGCACCGGCGACACCAGCGTGGCGTGGGTGTAGGCGTGCAGCCCTTTACGGTGCAGCAGACCCGTCACCTGCTCTTCGCTAAGCTGTGAGAGAAACGCTTTCCCTGCGCCAGAGGCATGCATCGGCAGCTTGCCGCCAATCGGCGCGGACATGCGCATCAGCTGCGTACACTGCACCTGGTCGATGATAATCGCCTGGTGGTCGCTCTGATCCAGCACGGCCAGGTTTACCGTCTCGCCGGACTCTTCCATCAGCTTGCGCAAAATCGGGTGCACTATCGCCAGCAGGTTGCGGCTTTGCAGGAAACTGCTGCCGACAATAAACGCATGCGCGCCCACCGCCCAGTGTCCAAGCTCGCCCACCTGACGCACAAAACCCAGCTGCTGCATGGTAGTCAGCAGACGGTGCGTAGTGGAGTTCGGCAGTCCCGCCTGTTGCGCCAGCTCCGTCAGGGCCACGCTGCCATGCGATTCGGCTATCCATTCCAGCAGCTTCAGGCCGCGCGTCAGGGATTGAACCTGTCCACCGGGCTGTGCGGCAGGGTTGGCAGCAGGTTTTCTGCCGCGTTTAGCGGGAACGGTCGTAACCATGACGAACTCCTTTTTCTGTATCGTGGAAATCATTTTCGTTTTATTTGGTGGTTTTGCAACCGCTTTCCTGACTGATCGGAGGAGTGATGGTGAACATGTCTCATGTTACCGCCGTGTGACTTTTCCACCCTGCAAGATTGTGCCAGTATGGAACGCAGCCTTTTGGCCTTGTTGAGCGTTGTCGGGAGCAAGTGTGAGCAGCAAAGTAGAGCAACTGCGTGCGCAGTTAAATGAACGAATTCTGGTGCTGGACGGCGGCATGGGCACCATGATCCAGGGCTATCGTCTGAGTGAAGACGATTTCCGCGGCGAGCGCTTTGCCGACTGGCCTTGCGACCTGAAAGGAAACAATGACCTGCTGGTGTTGAGCAAACCGTCCGTCATCAGGGATATCCACAACGCCTACTTTGAAGCGGGCGCGGATATCGTTGAAACCAACACCTTTAACTCGACAACCATCGCCATGGCAGATTACCAGATGGAATCCCTGTCGGCGGAGATCAACTTTGAAGCGGCCAGACTCGCCCGCGCCTGCGCCGACGAGTGGACGGCCCGCACGCCGGACAAGCCGCGCTACGTTGCCGGGGTGCTTGGCCCAACCAACCGCACCGCGTCGATTTCACCGGACGTCAACGATCCGGCGTTTCGCAATATCACCTTTGACCAGCTGGTTGCGGCCTACCGTGAATCGACCAAAGCGCTGGTGGAAGGCGGCTCTGACCTGATCCTGATTGAAACCGTATTCGATACCCTCAACGCTAAAGCCGCGATTTACGCGGTGAAAGAGGAGTTCGAGGCGCTGGGCATTGACCTGCCGATCATGATTTCCGGCACCATCACCGACGCCTCAGGCCGCACCCTGTCCGGGCAGACAACCGAAGCGTTTTACAACTCCCTGCGCCACGCCGAAGCGCTCTCCTTCGGCCTGAACTGCGCGCTGGGGCCAGACGAACTGCGCCAGTACGTGCAGGAGCTTTCGCGCATTGCAGAGTGCTACGTCACCGCCCACCCGAACGCCGGTCTGCCGAACGCGTTTGGCGAGTACGATCTGGATGCCGACACCATGGCGGCGCAAATCCGCGAGTGGGCCGAGTCTGGCTTCCTCAACATTGTCGGCGGTTGCTGCGGCACCACGCCGGAGCATATCGCCGCCATGAGCCGCGCCGTCGCCGGGCTTCCGCCGCGCAAGCTGCCCGAGCTTCCGGTTGCCTGTCGCCTTTCCGGCCTTGAGCCGTTAACCATTGGCGACGATAGCCTGTTTGTGAACGTGGGTGAACGTACAAACGTTACCGGTTCCGCGAAGTTCAAGCGCCTGATCAAAGAAGAGAAGTACAGCGAAGCGCTGGACGTTGCCCGCCAGCAGGTGGAAAGCGGGGCGCAGATCATCGATATCAATATGGATGAGGGGATGCTCGACGCCGAAGCGGCGATGGTGCGTTTCCTCAACCTGATCGCCGGTGAGCCGGATATCGCCCGCGTGCCGATCATGATTGACTCTTCCAAATGGGACGTCATCGAAAAAGGGCTGAAGTGCATTCAGGGTAAAGGCATCGTTAACTCCATCTCGATGAAAGAGGGCGTCGATACCTTTATCCACCACGCGAAGAGGGTGCGCCGCTACGGTGCCGCCGTGGTGGTCATGGCCTTTGACGAAGTGGGTCAGGCCGATACCCGCGAGCGCAAAATCGAGATTTGCCGCCGCGCGTACAAAATTCTGACCGAAGAGGTGGGCTTCCCGCCGGAAGACATTATCTTCGACCCGAACATCTTCGCCGTCGCGACCGGGATTGAAGAGCACAACAACTACGCCCAGGACTTTATCGGTGCGTGTGAGGACATTAAACGCGAGCTGCCGCACGCGCTGATCTCCGGCGGCGTGTCTAACGTGTCGTTCTCGTTCCGCGGCAACGACCCGGTGCGCGAAGCGATCCACGCCGTGTTCCTCTACTACGCCATCCGCAACGGGATGGATATGGGGATCGTCAACGCCGGCCAGCTGGCGATTTACGACGATCTGCCTGCCGAGCTGCGCGACGCCGTAGAAGACGTCATCCTCAATCGTCGTGACGATGCCACCGAGCGCATGCTGGATCTGGCGGAGAAATACCGCGGCAGTAAATCTGACGAATCAGCCAACGTTCAGCAGGCCGAATGGCGCGCCTGGGACGTGAAAAAGCGTCTGGAATATTCGCTGGTAAAAGGCATTACCGAGTTCATCGAGCAGGATACTGAAGAGGCGCGTCAGCAGGCCGCCCGTCCGATTGAAGTGATCGAAGGGCCGCTGATGGACGGCATGAACGTGGTCGGCGATCTGTTCGGCGAGGGCAAAATGTTCCTGCCGCAGGTGGTGAAATCTGCCCGCGTGATGAAGCAGGCCGTCGCTTATCTGGAGCCGTTTATCGAGGCCAGCAAAGAGAAAGGCTCCAGCAACGGCAGGATGGTTATCGCCACCGTGAAGGGCGACGTGCACGACATCGGCAAGAATATCGTCGGGGTGGTGCTGCAGTGCAATAACTATGAAATTATCGACCTGGGCGTGATGGTCCCGGCGGACAAAATCCTCAAGACCGCGCGCGAAGTGAATGCGGATCTGATTGGTCTTTCCGGGTTGATCACGCCGTCGCTGGACGAAATGGTCAACGTAGCAAAAGAGATGGAGCGTCAGGGCTTCACCATTCCGCTGCTGATTGGCGGGGCGACCACCTCGAAAGCGCACACGGCAGTGAAGATCGAGCAGAACTACAGCGGCCCGACGGTGTATGTGCAGAACGCCTCGCGCACCGTGGGCGTGGTCTCCGCGCTGCTGTCGGACACCCAGCGCGATGATTTTGTGGCGCGCACCCGCAAAGAGTACGAAACCGTCCGCATTCAGCATGGTCGCAAGAAACCGCGTACCCCGCCGGTTTCACTTCAGGCAGCGCGCGATAACGATCTGGCGTTCGACTGGTCCAGCTATACGCCGCCGGTCGCGCACCGTCTGGGCGTGCAGGACGTGACGGCCAGCATCGAAACGCTGCGAAACTACATCGACTGGACGCCGTTCTTTATGACCTGGTCGCTGGCGGGCAAATATCCGCGCATTCTTGAAGATGAGGTGGTGGGCGAAGAGGCGAAGCGTCTGTTTAAAGATGCCAACGACATGCTCGACAGACTTAGCGCAGAAAAAGCCCTCAACCCGCGCGGGGTGGTGGGGCTGTTTCCGGCGAACCGCGTGGGCGACGACGTGGAAATCTACCGCGATGAAACCCGCACCCACGTGCTGGCCGTGAGCCATCACCTGCGCCAGCAAACCGAGAAAGTGGGCTTTGCCAACTATTGCCTGGCGGATTTCGTCGCGCCGAAGCTGAGCGGTAAAGCCGACTATATCGGCGCGTTTGCCGTAACCGGTGGTCTGGAAGAAGACGCGCTGGCGGATGCGTTCGACGCGCAGCACGATGATTACAACAAAATCATGGTGAAAGCGATTGCCGATCGCCTGGCGGAAGCGTTCGCCGAGTACCTCCACGAGCGCGTGCGCAAGGTGCACTGGGGCTATGCGGCGAATGAGAACCTCAGCAACGAGGAGCTGATCCGCGAAAACTACCAGGGCATTCGTCCGGCGCCGGGTTATCCGGCCTGCCCGGAACACACCGAGAAGGGCACCATCTGGAAACTGCTCGACGTCGAAGCGCATACGGGGATGAAACTTACCGAGTCGTTCGCCATGTGGCCGGGCGCGTCCGTTTCCGGCTGGTATTTCAGCCACCCGGACAGCAAGTACTTCGCCGTGGCACAGCTTCAGCGCGATCAGATTGAGGATTACGCCCTGCGTAAAGGCATGAGCGTGTCAGAGGTAGAACGCTGGCTGGCGCCGAATTTAGGCTACGACGCAGACTAACGTCACCTTTCCTTACAACAAACAGGGCACCTCAACGGTGCCCTGTCTCTTTCTTACGTTTAAACCCTTATACTGGAAGAAGGTTCTTACCACATTGCCCGGTGGCGCTGCGCTGACCGGGCCTACGCGTAGGCCGGATAAGGCGTAGCCGCCATCCGGCAAGACAACGCGCAACAAGCCTCAGGAAAACAGATAACGATAAGGAGGAAAACCTACCGTGTTGACGTTGTTACACCTGCTCTCCGCAGTCGCACTGCTGGTATGGGGCACCCATATCGTTCGTACCGGCGTGATGCGTGTGTTTGGCGCACGTTTACGTACCGTGCTCAGCGGCAGTGTTGAGAAGAAGCCGCTCGCCTTCTGCGCGGGCATTGGCGTGACGGCGCTGGTGCAAAGCAGTAATGCCACCACCATGCTCGTCACCTCGTTCGTGGCGCAGGATCTGGTGGCGCTCGCCCCGGCGCTGGTGATCGTCCTTGGCGCCGACGTCGGTACCGCGCTGATGGCGCGCATCCTGACGTTCGATCTCTCCTGGCTGTCGCCGCTGCTGATTTTTATCGGCGTCATTTTCTTCCTCGGCCGTAAGCAAAGCCGTGCCGGGCAGCTTGGTCGCGTCGGCATTGGCCTCGGGCTGATCCTGCTGGCGCTGGAGCTGATTGTGCAGGCGGTCACGCCAATCACCCAGGCCAACGGTGTGCAGGTCATCTTCGCCTCGCTGACCGGCGATATTATGCTGGATGCGTTGATTGGCGCGGTGTTTGCCATCGTCAGCTACTCCAGCCTGGCCGCAGTCCTGCTGACGGCGACCTTAACCGCCGCAGGGGTAATCTCCTTCCCGGTGGCGCTGTGTCTGGTCATTGGTGCCAACCTTGGCTCTGGCCTGCTGGCGATGCTTAATAACAGCGCGGCCAATGCCGCCGCCCGCCGCGTGGCGCTCGGGAGCTTGCTGTTTAAGCTGGTGGGTAGCCTGATTATTCTGCCGTTTGTCCATCCGCTGGCGAACCTGATGGACAACCTCTCTCTGCCGAAAGCGGAGCTGGTGATCTACTTCCACGTCTTCTACAACCTGGTGCGCTGTCTGGCGATGGTGCCCTTTGCCGCGCCGATGGCCCGCTTCTGCGAGCGGCTTATTCGTGATGAGCCGGAACTGGACGCACGCCTCAAACCGAAGCATCTGGACACCGCGGTGCTGGACACGCCCGCGCTGGCCATCGCAAATGCCGCCCGCGAAACGCTGCGCATGGGCGATGCGATGGAAACCATGCTGGAAGGGCTGCAAAAGGTGATGCACGGCGAGCCGCGCGAAGAGAAAGAGCTACGCAGGCTGGCGGACGATATCAACGTGCTGTATACCGCCATCAAGCTCTATCTGGCGCGTATCCCGCAGGACGAACTGGCGGAAGAGGAGTCCCGTCGCTGGGCGGAAATTATTGAGATGTCCCTCAACCTTGAACAGGCTTCGGATATCGTCGAGCGTATGGGCAGCGAAATCGCGGACAAATCCCTGGCCGCACGTCGTGCGTTTTCTGTTGAAGGGCTGAAGGAGCTGGAAGCGCTGCATGAACAGTTGGTCAGCAACCTGAAGCTGGCGATGTCGGTCTTCTTCTCCAGCGACGTGCCGAGCGCGCGCCGCCTGCGCCGCAATAAACACCGTTTCCGCATCCTTAATCGCCGCTACTCGCACGCCCACGTTGAGCGCCTGCACCAGCAGAACGTGCAGAGTATCGAGACCAGCTCCCTGCACCTGGGGCTGCTGGGGGATATGAAGCGTCTCAACTCGTTGTTCTGTGCGGTGGCCTATAGCGTAATGGAGCAGCCGGATGAGGACGACGAGCGGGATGAGTATTAATTCCGGAAAGCACCTCGCAGTATCGTTCCATCTGGCATGACTAAATCCTGGTAAAAACGTAACGTGGCGGCGTGGGGGCTAATAAACCTGCGCCGCCATTTTTACGCTTATGAATGTATAAAATTTTATACAAGGATGTGATATGCTATCAGAAAGGCCGATACTGCGGCCCATTGCGTGGATGGGTAGTGCCTTCGCAGATTTACTCAGTTTCCCGGAGGGAATACGTAAAGACGCTGGCTACCAGTTACACCGGCTCCAGGCAGGGTTAGAAGCGGCTGACTGGAAGCCGATGTCAGAGATCGGTAAAGGCGTTGCGGAGGTACGGCTTCGTGATAATTCTGGCGCTTATCGAATTCTCTATTTGGCTCGATATGAAGATGTTGTGTACGTCCTGCATTGCTTCAACAAGAAGACGCAGCGGACATCTGGCCATGATAAATACATAGCAAAGGCACGTTTTCAGGCAGTGCTTGATGCTCGGAGAGGGTAAAAATGGGGATTCACGTTGATACAAAAATTCGGCATGTGACAGCGGCCGAAACGAATATTTTCGCAGAGTTGGGCTTTGAAGAAAAAGAGGCTAAACAGTTACAGGAAAACGCTGAGAAAGAAGTCGAGCAACTGCTTGCTATCAAGCGGCAACTTATGCAGGAAATTTCCACATGGATCACGGAAAACAAACTCCGTCAGGTGGATGTTGCCGCCAGGCTTAATGTATCCCGACCACGTGTCTCCGACGTGGTGAATCTTAAAACCAACAAGTTTACGCTCGACACGCTGGTCATGATGTTGTGCAAACTTGGAAAACCCGTCTCAGTTACCGTCGGCTAATCTTTTTTTCCAGCCCAAACCTAAGGTATATTTCGCCCTTAACAGGAGAAACTATGCTGCCAACTCAATCAACCCGATTAAACAAATACATTAGCGAGAGCGGGATCTGCTCACGTCGCGAGGCTGACCGTTACATTGAACAGGGTAACGTGTTTCTTAACGGCAAACGCGCCACCATTGGCGATCAGGTGGTACCTGGCGATGTGGTGAAAGTGAATGGTCAGGTCATCGAACCGCGTGATGCCGAAGACCTGGTGTTTATCGCGTTGAACAAACCGGTTGGGATTGTCAGTACCACGGAAGACGGCGAGCGGGACAACATCGTAGATTTCGTGAACCACAGCAGCCGTATCTTCCCGATTGGCCGCCTGGATAAGGACTCTCAGGGGCTGATTTTCCTCACCAACCACGGCGATCTGGTGAACAAAATTCTGCGTGCCGGTAACGATCACGAGAAAGAGTACATTGTTACGGTGAACAAGCCGGTCACGGACGAGTTCATCCGTGGGATGGGCGCAGGCGTGCCGATTCTGGGCACCGTGACGAAGAAGTGTAAAGTCAGAAAAGAGGCGCCGTTTGCGTTTCGTATCACGCTGGTGCAGGGCCTGAACCGCCAGATCCGCCGCATGTGCGAGTACTTCGGTTATGAAGTGACGAAGCTGGAACGCACACGCATCATGAACGTCAGCCTGTCCGGGATCCCGCTGGGCGAGTGGCGTGACTTAACGGATGACGAGCTGATCGAGCTGTTCAAACTTATCGAGAACTCCTCGTCCGAAGCGAAGCCGAAAGCTAAAGCGAAACCGAAAACACAGGCGATTAAGCGTCCGGTGGTGAAGGCACCGCAGACGGAAGAGAAAGGGCGAGGCAAGCCGGGCAACGGAAAACGCTTTACCCAGCCGGGGCGCAAAAAGAAAGGGCGCTGATTAGCGCCTTCCACGGTTTGATGTGCTGGCGGACCAGGAAAAGGTCGCCTCTGCATCCGGCTTATAAGCCTGCTCTTTTTTCAGCTTGCGGGCTTTTTTCGCCGCAGCCTCACGTTGCGCCATCAGCTTATCGATGTACTCTTTTTTAACCTGATTGGTTTCGGCGTTCGTCAGCGTGCGGCCATGTGCGATGCGGGCGCGGTCGAGAAGCGTTTTCAGTTCGCGCTGCTCGGCTTCGGTCATGTCTTTCTGGGTTAAACGTGGTGTAGCCATTGCTGAAGCCTCCTGATGGGGAGGCTTCAGTGTAAAGCAAGCCGAGCCAATTAACCCTGTTTCACCGCATCTTTTTTCGGTTGTCCATCAATCGGTTTACCGGACCAGTAGCCCGCCAGCAGTGAACCGGACAGGTTGTGCCAGACGGAGAACAGCGCCCCCGGCAGCGCTGCCAGCGGTGAGAAGTAAATTTTACCCAGCGCCGCCGCCAGGCCCGAGTTCTGCATCCCCACTTCGATCGCCAGCGTGCGGCAGGTGGATTCGTCAAAGCCAAACAGCTTCCCGCCCCAGTATCCGCCCAGCAGACCAATGGTGTTATGCAACACAATCGCGACGATAACGACAAAGCCTACCGAAGCAATGTGCGATGCAGAGCCAGCTACCACGGCGCTGATGATGGCCAGAATGCAGACCATTGAAAACGCGGGCAAGTACGGCTCAACCGCTTTCACTACCCGCGGGAAGAGATGATGGATCACCAGCCCCAGCGCAATCGGGATCACCACAATTTGCAGGATGCTCAGCAGCATGCCGATCACGTCCACCTGGATATGCGCGTCCACGTACAGGCGGGTTAACAGCGGCGTGGCAATCACGCCCACCAGCGTGGAGACGGACGAGATGGTGACAGAGAGCGCCACGTCGCCTTTCGCGAGATAGATCATCACGTTAGATGCCGTGCCGCTGGCGACGCTCCCCACCAGCACCATCCCGGCGGAAAGGTCGGGTGGCATCTTAAAGGCCATCGCCAGCAGCCACGCCGCGAGGGGCATCACCAGGTAGTGCAGGAAAATCCCTGCGGCAACCGGCGCCGGGCGCGACAGCACGCGTTTAAAATCGTCGATTTTCAGATGCACGCCCATGCCGAACATAATCAGCATCAGCAGCGTGGTGACCCACGGACCAATGCCCGTGAAGGTGGAGGGGGTGTAATACGCGAGTACAGAGAGCAGCAGCGCCCATAACGGGAATAGCCGGGTGATAGCGGATAACATAGTGAATTCCTTGCAGTATTGTCGTGTTGTTTAGTTATGAAAAAGCCGGGTCTGTGCCCGGCTTATAGGTATTGTTTATCGTGCTAACGAATTTTATTCAAACAAATTCTGATGAAGTTTCTGCACGACCTGCTCGGCCTGATCGGCAGGGACCAGGAAGCAGAGGTTGTAGCTGGAGGCACCGTAGCAGATCATGCGGATATTGAACGGGTCGAGCACGCCGAAGACCTCTTTGCCCACGCCGCAGGCGCGCGACAGCTTGTTGCCGATGATAGCGACCAGCGCCAGATCTTCTTCCACCTCCACGCGGCACAGCTCAGAAAGCTCAATCAACAGCGACTGCGTCAGCAGGGTGTCGCCGGTTGAGGTGGAGCCGGTGGTGTCGAGCGTCAGCGCAATGCTGACTTCTGACGTGGTGATCAGATCCACAGAGATATTATGGCGCGCCAGGATGCCAAACACTTCTGCCAGGAAGCCGCGGGAGTGCAGCATATTATGGCTGTGCAGGGTAACCAGCGTCTGCTTACGACGCAGGGCCAGCGCGCGGAACAGCGGTGGATTCTCGGTTTTCTTGCAGACCAGCGTCCCGCCCGCTTTCGGATCTTTACTGGAGCCAACGAAGACCGGAATGTCGCTGCGCACGGCGGGCAGCAGCGTGGCCGGGTGCAGCACTTTCGCGCCGAAGGTAGCCATTTCGGCCGCCTCTTCAAACGCGATCACATCAATACGTTTTGCCGCAGACACTACGCGCGGGTCGGTGGTATAGATACCCGGCACGTCCGTCCAGATATCCACGCGGGTCGCGTGCAGGGCTTCACCCAGCAGGGCGGCGGTATAGTCGCTGCCGCCACGGCCCAGCGTGGTTGTGCGCCCTTTGGCTTCACTGCCGATAAAACCCTGGGTGATCACAATGCCTTCATCCAGGCGCGGAGCAAGCTGCTGGTTAGTCAGCTCTGCCAGGGCTTCAACGTCCGGCTCGGCGCGGCCAAAGCGGTCGCTGGTGCGCATGACTTTACGCACGTCGAACCACTGCGCCTGAATATTGCGCTCGCGCATGATCTCAACAAACAGCAGGGTGGACATCAGTTCGCCGTGGCTGACCAGTTCGTCGGTCAGTGCGCTGGAGGTGGCCAGCGACGCGGCTTCTGCCAGGGTGGTGATATTTTCCAGCAGGCGTTCCACTTCCTCACGAATAACGTTCGGGTTTTGCAGACGCTCAAGAATATCGAACTGAATTTTGCGCAGTGCATCCAGCTTCACGAAGCGTTCGGTCGCTTCCAGTCCTTCAGACAGAGAAACCAGCAGGTTCGTCACGCCGGCTGAGGCGGACAGCACCACCAGGCGGGTATTCGGATCGGCCAGCACCACATCGGCGCTGCGGTTCATGGCATCGTAGTCTGCCACACTGGTGCCGCCAAACTTGGCGACCACAAAACTCGTCATAACAACCTCGTGTCAGGGAATGAATAGAGCGACCTTGGCACAAGAATGAAGCGAGAACAGGTGCAGGCGCAAAATACGGCCCTATAAATAAAATGTGGGGGAGGTCCTGTCAATGCTGGGATTATGCGGATTTTTTATGGGGGGGTACCCCTGAGAAACAGGACTTATAACAGGCCCACATTTTATGCTCCTTTTTACCCCATTTTGACCAACATTTCGCCACGCCGGAAGGGCGCGACAGCAGCTATACTTTTCGGGTCTTTTCACCTGCGTTTGATGCAGACCAGGGCAATGGCATAAAAACCATCACAATTTTTATTTGCAGGCGCTACAATCGACCGCAGTCACAATTCTCAAATCAGAAGAGTATTGCTATGAAAAACATCAACCCAACGCAGACCGCTGCATGGCAGGCACTACAGAAACATTTTGATGAAATAAAAGACGTCACCATCGCGGATTTGTTCGCGAAAGATGCCGATCGTTTCAGCAAGTTTTCCGCCACCTTCGATGACCTGATGCTGGTGGATTTCTCCAAGAACCGTATCACCGAAGAGACGCTGGCGAAGCTGCAAGAACTGGCGAAAGAGACTGAGCTGGCAGATGCCATCAAGTCCATGTTCTCCGGTGAGAAGATCAACCGCACCGAAGACCGTGCCGTGCTGCACGTGGCGCTGCGCAACCGTAGCAATACTCCAATTATCGTTGACGGCAAAGATGTGATGCCGGAAGTGAACGCGGTGCTGGAAAAGATGAAAACCTTCTCTGAAGCGATCATCTCCGGTCAGTGGAAAGGCTACACCGGCAAGGCGATTACCGACGTGGTGAACATCGGTATCGGCGGCTCTGACCTCGGCCCGTTCATGGTGACCGAAGCGCTGCGCCCGTACAAAAACCACCTCAACATGCATTTCGTCTCTAACGTCGATGGGACGCACATCGCTGAAGTGCTGAAAAAGGTGAACCCGGAAACCACCCTGTTCCTGGTGGCGTCCAAAACCTTCACCACCCAGGAAACCATGACCAACGCCCACAGCGCGCGCGACTGGTTCCTGAAAACTGCGGGTGACGAAAAGCACGTGGCGAAACACTTCGCGGCGCTGTCCACCAACGGTAAAGCCGTGAGCGAGTTCGGTATTGACACCGCGAACATGTTCGAGTTCTGGGACTGGGTTGGCGGTCGCTACTCTCTGTGGTCTGCGATTGGCCTGTCCATCATCCTGTCCGTGGGCTTCGACAACTTCGTTGAGCTGCTCTCCGGCGCGCATGCGATGGACAAACACTTCTCCACCACCGCGCCTGAGAAGAACCTGCCGGTGCTGCTGGCGCTGATCGGGATCTGGTACAACAACTTCTTCGGCGCTGAAACCGAAGCGATTCTGCCGTACGACCAGTACATGCATCGCTTTGCGGCCTACTTCCAGCAGGGCAACATGGAATCCAACGGTAAGTACGTTGACCGTAACGGCAACGCGGTGGATTACCAGACTGGCCCAATCATCTGGGGCGAGCCGGGCACCAACGGTCAGCACGCGTTCTACCAGCTGATCCACCAGGGCACCAAAATGGTACCGTGTGATTTCATCGCCCCGGCTATCACGCACAACCCGCTGTCCGACCACCATCCGAAGCTGCTGTCTAACTTCTTCGCTCAGACCGAAGCGCTGGCGTTCGGTAAATCCCGCGAGGTGGTTGAGCAGGAGTACCGTGACCAGGGTAAAGATCCGGCCACGCTGGACCACGTTGTGCCGTTCAAGGTGTTCGAAGGCAACCGCCCGACCAACTCCATCCTGCTGCGCGAAATCACGCCGTTCAGCCTGGGCGCGCTGATTGCGCTGTATGAGCACAAGATCTTCACGCAGGGCGCTATCCTGAACATCTTCACCTTTGACCAGTGGGGCGTTGAGCTGGGCAAACAGCTGGCAAACCGTATTCTGCCAGAGCTGGGTGACGATAAAGCGATCGACAGCCACGACAGCTCCACCAATGGTCTGATTAACCGTTATAAAGCATGGCGCGCGTAATAAATATGTCATGAACAATGCCGGCGATATGCCGGCATTTTTTTATCGGATAATTCCTGATGTCTGTTAGTTAACTCAAATTCTCAATCTGAGTTTAATCCGAAAAAGACGGTTAACCCGTTAATTGCTGCGGTTTATTTTAAGAAAATACGGAGTGGTACTTTAATAGTCTTATATTATAACTTATTGATTTTAAGTAATTATATATTTAATTAATTCTGCTTTCTTTTCATTTTTAACCATTAGTCTGAAAACCTCCTTCCTATTTACCCCCACGGTAAACCCACTGCTTTAGTTGTGTATACTCGAATCCGCCTGAATTTCTTTTCGGGCAAATCTCCATTCATTCATTGAAGGGAAATTGTTATGAAGAAAGTACTGTATGGCATTTTTGCCATATCTGCACTTGCGGCGACGTCTGTCTATGCAGCTCCGGTCCAGGTCGGGGAAGCAGCAGGGTCGGCAGCGACGTCTGCGTCTGCGGGGAGTTCAACCGCAGCCAGCACCAGCGCCGTAAGTTCAGCCGTGGGTGTCGCGCTGGCGGCAACCGGTGGCGGTGATGGCTCCAATACCGGAACCACGACCACTACGACGACCAGCACCCAGTAATACCGGGTGTTTTAATCATAACCACACTTCGGTGTGGTTATTTCGCCCCTTCGGAGAAGAGTCGTGAAGCGACCTGCAATCATCCTGATTTGCCTGCTGTTGCAGGCCTGCTCAGCTACCACCAAAGGGCTGGGCCACTCACTGTGGGACAGCCTGTTCGGTACGCCGGGCGTGCAACTGACCGATGACGAACTTCAGAACATGCCGTACGCCAGCCAGTACATGCAGCTAAACGATGGCCCGCAACTGTTTGTGGTGCTCGCTTTCGACGAAAACGGGCAGCAGAAATGGGTGACGCAGGATCAGGCCACCATCGTGACGCAGCATTCCCGCATCGTGAAAACGTTGCTCGGCGGCGATAACCTGCTTGAGGTGAACAACCTGGCGGAAGATCCGCTTATCAAGCCCAATCAGATCGTCGATGGTGCAAGCTGGACGCGCACGATGGGCTGGACCGAGCATAAGCAGGTTCGCTACGCCACGGCCCGCTCCACCTTCCGCTGGGACGGTTCGGACAGTGTCAAAGTGGGCAGCGACGAAACGCAGGTGCGTGTACTGGATGAAAAGGTGACAACCGATCAGGCCACCTGGCATAACCGCTTCTGGGTGGACGAAGAGGGACAAATCCGCCAGTCCTTACAGTATCTCGGTGCCGGTTTCTTCCCGGTGAAAACCACCCTGATCAAGGCGGCGAAATCATGAAAATGCTCATCCACGTTGCGCTTCTCGCCAGCCTGGCCTCGCCGCTGGCATGGTCTGCGGGAACGGTACAGGTCTACACCCCGGACAGCGAAAAACCAAAAACCTTAACCAATGCCGGGCATCTGCTCGATCTGGTGGGGCAGCCGAGGCTGGCGAAAAGCTGGTGGACCGGGGCGGTTATCAGCGAGCGTCAGGCGACGGTAGTCGCGGAACAAAAACATCAGGCGCTGCTCGCCCGATTAAGCGGGCTGGCACAACAGGAAGATGCCGACGATGCCGCGGGCATTAACAGCCTGCGTCAGCAGCTTCAGGCGGTTAAGGTGACGGGTCGCCAGAAGGTGAATCTCGATCCGGATGAGGTGCGCGTCGCGGAAAACGGCAATCCGTCGCTGGAAGGGGACTATACCCTGTGGCTTCCGGCTCAGCCTTCCACCGTCACCGTGATGGGGCTTCTCAGCAGCCCCGGCAAAAAGCCGTTTACGCCGGGCCGGGACGTCGCGAGCTATCTCGACGAGCAAAGTCTGCTCAGCGGAGCGGATAACAGCTATGCCTGGGTGGTCTATCCGGACGGGCATACCCAAAAAGCGCCGGTGGCTTACTGGAATAAACGCCATATCGAACCTATGCCAGGCAGCATCATTTTTGTCGGTTTTGCCGACCATTTCTGGACGAAAGCGTATGACGGGCTTAATGCCGATATCCTTCGCTCCCTGATACAGCGGATACCGGAATAATGAAAAAAAACTATCTCTACAGCATGCTTGCACTGTGCGTGAGTGCCGCCTGTCATGCAGAAACGTATCCGGCACCCATCGGCCCGTCGCAGTCCGATTTTGGCGGCGTGGGCTTACTGCAAACCCCGACGGCGCGTATGGCCCGCGAGGGGGAAATCAGCCTTAACTATCGCGATAACGATCAGTACCGTTACTACTCTGCGTCCGTGCAGCTGTTCCCCTGGCTGGAGACCACGCTGCGCTACACCGACGTGCGTACAAAACAGTACAGCAGCGTGGATGCCTTCTCCGGCGACCAGACTTATAAAGACAAAGCTTTCGACGTGAAGCTGCGCCTGTGGGAAGAGAGCTACTGGATGCCGCAGGTCTCTGTTGGCGCGAAAGATATCGGCGGGACTGGCCTGTTTGACGCGGAATACATTGTGGCCAGCAAAGCCTGGGGACCGTTTGATTTCTCACTCGGTCTGGGGTGGGGCTATCTCGGCACCAGCGGCAACGTCAAAAACCCGTTCTGCTCCTACAGTGATAAATACTGCTACCGTGATAACAGCTACCAGAAAGCCGGTTCCATCAACGGCGACCAGATGTTCCACGGCCCGGCCTCGCTGTTTGGTGGCGTAGAGTACCAAACGCCATGGCAGCCGTTGCGCCTGAAGCTGGAGTACGAAGGCAATAACTACAGCGAAGATTTTGCTGGCAAAATAGAGCAGAAGAGCAAGTTTAACGTCGGCGCCATTTACCGCGTCACCGACTGGGCCGACGTTAACCTCAGCTATGAGCGCGGTAATACCCTGATGTTTGGCTTTACCCTGCGCACTAACTTTAACGACATGCGGCCGCACTACAATGACAACCCGCGGCCAAAATATCAGCCGGAGCCGCAGGATGCGATCATTCAGCACTCCGTGGTAGCGAACCAGCTGACGCTGCTGAAATATAACGCGGGCCTGGCGGATCCGAAGATCCAGACCAAAGGCGATACGCTGTACGTCACCGGCGAGCAGGTGAAATACCGCGACTCCCGGGAAGGGATCGAGCGCGCCAACCGGATCGTCATGAACGATCTGCCGGAGGGGATCCGCACGATCCGCGTGACGGAGAACCGTCTCAACCTGCCGCAGGTCACCACCGAAACCGATGTTGCCAGCCTTAAGCGTCATCTTGAAGGCGAACCGCTGGGACATGAAACCGAGCTGCTGCAAAAACGCGTTGAACCGGTGGTGCCAGAGAGCACCGAGCAGGGCTGGTATATCGATAAATCCCGCTTCGATTTCCATATCGATCCGGTGCTGAACCAGTCCGTGGGTGGGCCAGAAAACTTCTACATGTATCAGCTGGGCGCGATGGCGACGGCAGATCTGTGGGTGACTGACCACCTGTTGACCACCGGTAGTCTGTTCGGCAACATTGCCAACAACTACGACAAATTTAACTACACCAACCCGCCGAACGATTCAAAACTGCCGCGCGTGCGTACCCGCGTTCGTGAATATGTGCAGAACGATATCTACGTGAATAACCTTCAGGCCAACTACTTCCAGTACTTCGGCAACGGCTTCTACGGCCAGGTTTACGGTGGCTATCTGGAAACCATGTTTGGCGGCGCGGGGGCGGAGGTGCTTTATCGTCCTGTTGACAGCAACTGGGCGTTTGGGATTGATGCCAACTACGTGAAACAGCGTGACTGGCGCAGCGCGCAGGACATGATGAAGTTCACCGACTACAGTGTCAAAACCGGTCACCTGACCGCCTACTGGACGCCGTCGTTCGCGCAGGACGTGCTGGTGAAAGCCAGCGTCGGGCAGTACCTGGCGGGCGATAAGGGCGGCACGCTGGATATCTCCAAACACTTCGACAGCGGCGTCGTGGTGGGCGGCTATGCCACCATCACCAACGTTTCGCCGGACGAGTACGGGGAAGGGGACTTCACCAAAGGGGTGTACGTATCGATTCCGCTGGATCTGTTCTCGTCAGGCCCAACCCGCAGCCGCGCGGCAGTGGGCTGGACGCCGCTGACGCGCGACGGCGGTCAGCAGCTTGGACGTAAATTCCAGCTGTATGACATGACCAGCGATAAGAACATTAACTTCCGCTGATACTTGTTTGCCCGGTGGCGCTGCGCTTACCGGGCCTACGACAGTGTTTTTTGTAGGCCGGGCAAACGCAGTGCCGCCCGGCAAGAATGTTCATGTGGACAAAACATAAACAAAAAATATAGATCCCCGTCACATTTTTGCGTTATACAGGAACCTCGCCCTGGAGAATGAGGTGCTGTATGACATCCCTGACTCGTCCGCGCGTTGAGTTTATCTCAACCATCCTCCAGACCGTGCTGAACCTCGGTCTGCTAAGTCTTGGTCTGATTCTGGTTGTCTTTCTCGGCAAAGAGACGGTGCATCTGGCGGATGTGCTGTTCGCCCCTGAGCAAACCAGCAAATATGCGCTGGTGGAAGGCCTGGTGGTCTACTTTCTCTACTTCGAATTTATCGCCCTGATTGTGAAGTACTTTCAGTCCGGCTTTCACTTCCCGCTACGCTATTTTGTCTACATTGGCATCACCGCCATTGTGCGGCTGATCATCGTCGATCATAAATCCCCACTCGACGTGCTGATCTACTCGGCGGCGATCCTGCTGCTGGTGATCACCCTCTGGCTGTGCAACTCGAAGCGGCTGAAACGGGAATAAAAAAAGGGCGCTCCGAAGAGCGCCTAACAACAGTCACAAGTTGGTTCAATACAATACGTCTAAAGTTGAGGGTTGCAGTGGCATAACAGATGAAACTTAACCTTTCACACCGCCCGCCGTCAGGCCATTCACCAGCCAGCGCTGGGCCAGCAGGAACACCACGGTAATCGGGATGGCGGAAAGTACGGCCGCCGCGGCAAAGTCGCCCCACAGGTAGTTTTGCGGGTTGAGGTATTGCTGCATACCGACGGCCAGGGTGTAGCTGTTCACATCGCGCAGTAACAGTGAGGCAACCGGGACTTCGGTGATCGCCGCGATAAACGACAGAATAAACACCACCGCCAGAATCGGCACCGACAGCGGCAGCAGCACCAGACGGAACGCCTGCCACGGGGTGGCACCATCCAGCGATGCCGCCTCTTCCAGCGAACCGTCGATGGTTTCGAAGTAGCCTTTGATGGTCCACACATGCAGGGCGATGCCGCCAAGATAGGCGAAGATCACGCCGCCGTGGGTGTTCAGGCCGATAAACGGCACGTACTGGCCAAGACGATCAAACAGGGCATACAACGCCACCAGCGACAGCACTGCCGGGAACATCTGGAAAATCAGCATCCCTTTCAGCAGGGTTGCTTTGCCCGGGAAACGCATACGGGCGAAGGCGTAAGCACAGGTGGTGGAGAGCGTCACGATGCCGATCGCGGTGATGGTCGCCACCTTCACTGAGTTCCATAACCACAGCAGCACCGGGAACGGCGGCGGCGTGACGCGGCCATCGGCATGTTCCACGCTGAAGCCCAGCGCGAGCTTCCAGTGCTCCCAGGAAATTTCATCCGGGATCAGACTCCCGGTGGCGAAGTTCCCCGAACGCAGGGAGATGGCGATAACCATCAGCAGCGGGAACATGATGGCCGCGATGAAAATCAGCAGGCCTAAGTGCGTCGCGAGGAGGCGCAGTTTCTGAGATTTGGGTTGTACCATTGCCATGTTCAGTGCCCTCCTTAGTCAAATTTCATACGTGTGGCTTTCAGGTTCACAATCGCCAGGGCGCCAACCAGCAGGAAGATCAGGGTGGCAATCGCTGCCGCCAGGCCGAAGTCCTGACCACCGCCGCCCTCGAAGGCGATACGGTAGGTGTAGCTCACGAGCAGGTCGGTATAGCCTGCTGGCGTGGTGGTGCCGAGACGGTCCGGGCCACCGTTGGTCAACAGCTGAATCAGCACGAAGTTGTTAAAGTTAAAGGCGAAGCTGGCAATCATCAGCGGCGTCAGCGGCTTAATGAGCAGCGGCAGCGTAATCTTGAAGAAGTTCTGGAACGGACCCGCGCCGTCCATCGCCGAGGCTTCGTACAGGTCGTCCGGGATAGCCTTCAGCAGGCCCATGCACAGGATCATCATGTACGGATAACCCAGCCAGGTGTTGACGATGATAATCATCGAGCGGGCGGTGGTCGGGTCGCTGAACCAGGCCGGTTTGATACCGAACAGCGCGCTCAGCATCATGTTGATTTCACCGAAGCTCTGGTTAAACAGCCCTTTGAAAATCAGAATTGAGATAAACGACGGTACGGCGTAAGGCAGAATCAACAGTACGCGGTAAATCGCTTTCCCTTTCAGGGACTCCCACTGCACGAGGCAGGCCAGCACCATGCCCACGGCCACGGTCAGGATCACGGTCAGTACCGAGAAGACTACCGTCCAGACGAAGATGGCGAAGAACGGTTTCTGGATACCTTCGTCGGTAAACACGCGGGTAAAGTTGTCCCAGCCAATGGTGACGGTGTAGCCCGGGCTGAGCTTGTCGTCACCCCAGCTGCCGTCGGCGGTAATGGACTGATAGAAACCAATGTCGTTATTCGGACGGTACTTCACGCCGCTCTGGTTGTTGGTCAGCGTGCCGTCGTCCGCCAGGGTATACAGCGGCTGCGTGCCGGAGAACTGACGCAGCGAGCTCATGGTCACTTTGCTGTCATCAGGCAGCACGGCGGTGAGTTGGGTCAGCGCCTGGCGGTTCTGGGTAATGATACGCAGGTTGGCGCGTTCACCTTCCGGCAGGGCCGCAGCCTCTTTTAAGACCAGCTTCTGCTCGCCGCCAAATTTGAACGCGTCGGAAAGATAGTTTTTGCCGCTCTCGCCGTCAGTGAGCGCTAACTTCCATTCATCTCCCGCGGGATACAGACCGAAGTTAAAGGTTTTACCCGCCTGATAAGAGCGATCCAGAAGCACCTGGGTGGCGCGCTCCTGCGCGAGCTGGTTGGTGCTACTGTAGTTGGTAAAGGCGATTGCGATGGTGCAGATCAGCGGAAAGAGGACAAACAGCCCCATTCCGGCAACACCTGGGTAAACGTAGCGCCAAGCATAGGCTTTACGGTTGGCGAAAATATACAGGCCAGCAGAGCTTAAGATCAGCGTCATGATGGCAAAGAGATATTCCCCTTGTACGTACATTAAAACAACAAGGTAACCCACCAGCAGACACAGCAGACCTATCACTGACCACTTCAGTGCGTCGCTTTGCCACCAGTGCTTCTTTTTAATGACATCCATGGGGTTCTTCCTCTACAACGGTGGAAACTTTTCGTCAGGTGGCGCTGCGCTTACCTGACCTACGGATCGTGCCGTAGTCGTAGGGCGGGTAAGCGCACGCGCCACCCGCCGTTTTTCTGCTTACTTAGTAATACGACCCTGAGCATCTTTCAGCGCAGCATCAACAGTCTGGCGACCGCTTGCAGCGTTGATAACCGCAGTACGGGTGGCGTACCAGAACGCAGCCATCTGTGGGATGTTCGGCATGATTTCGCCTTTCTGGGCGTTATCCATGGTGGCCGCGATGCGTGGATCTTTCGCCAGCTGATCCTGGAAGGATTTCAGCGCAACGGCGCCCAGCGGTTTGTCCTTGTTCACTTCATCCAGACCCTGATCGGTCAGCAGGTAGTTTTCGAGGAACTCTTTCGCCAGCTCTTTGTTCGGGCTGGCGGCGTTGATACCCGCGCTCAGCACGCCAACGAACGGTTTAGACGGCTTGCCGTTGAAGGTTGGCAGCAGGGTCACGCCGTAGTTGATTTTGCTCTTGTCGATGTTGGTCCAGGCCCACGGACCGTTGATGGTCATCGCGGTTTCGCCTTTGTTGAACGCCGCTTCCGCGATGGAGTAGTCGGTATCCGCATTCATGTGTTTGTTCTTAATCAGGTCAACCAGGAAGGTCAGGCCTTTTTTCGCACCCGCATTGTCCACGCCCACGTCTTTCACGTCATATTTGCCGTTTTCAAACTTGAACGCGTAACCGCCATCGGCAGCAATCAGCGGCCAGGTGAAGTACGGCTCTTGCAGGTTGAACATCAGGGCGGATTTACCTTTCGCCTTCAGCTCTTTATCCAGGGCAGGGATCTCTTCCCAGGTTTTTGGTGGGTTTGGCACCAGGTCTTTGTTGTAAATCAGTGACAGGGCTTCAACCGCGATTGGGTAAGCGATCAGCTTGCCGTTATAGCGAACGGCGTCCCAGGTGAACGGGAACAGTTTGTCCTGGAAGGCTTTGTCTGGTGTGACTTCTGCCAGCAGGCCAGACTGCGCGTAACCCCCGAAACGGTCATGCGCCCAGAAGATAATGTCCGGGCCATCACCGGTTGCTGCAACCTGCGGGAATTTCTCTTCCAGCTTGTCCGGGTGCTCTACGGTGACTTTGATACCGGTGTCTTTCTCGAATTTTTTGCCCACTTCGGCCAGGCCGTTATAGCCCTTGTCGCCGTTAATCCAGATTACCAGCTTGCCTTCTTCAATTTTGGCGAGCGCTGGGGCGGAAACCATCATTGCTGCGAGGGCGGACAATGCGAAAACGCGTGCGCCAGTCTTGATATTCATATCTGCCATCCTTTTTGGTGATGTGCTCGTGGATACATAAGGTGGTTCAACGTGACTCAGTCTCCTTATTTGACATCCTCTTTCCATCCTCCCAGTCCCTACGCCCCACCCCCTGTTTGTGTGATCCCTGTAACATAAATTTAAGTTATGAGTGCTGGCGCACATAAAAACCCACTGAATTTTGCAGGCCGCTTCACGATTTTCGCCTCAGCCCCTCAGCTGCGGTCGCAGAGCCTGCTCTCTCATCCTCCCGCCTCCTCCCCCATAAAAAAGCCGGGGGGTGGAGGATTCACGAAAGTAATGGAACACGCATAGTGAACTTATCTTGAATGTTTCTGTCGGTGACAGGTTGTAACGAAGGGAGAAGGGCATGGCGAGCGTACAGCTGCGTAATGTAACGAAAGCCTGGGGCGACGTAGTGGTGTCAAAAGACATCAATCTGGACATCCACGAAGGTGAGTTTGTGGTGTTCGTGGGTCCATCAGGCTGTGGTAAATCGACTCTGCTGCGTATGATTGCCGGTCTTGAAACCATCACCAGTGGCGATCTCTTTATTGGTGATACCCGAATGAACGACATCCCGCCTGCTGAACGCGGCGTGGGCATGGTGTTCCAGTCTTATGCACTCTATCCGCATCTTTCCGTTGCCGAGAACATGTCCTTTGGCCTGAAGCTGGCCGGCGCGAAAAAAGAGACCATTAACCAGCGCGTCACCCAGGTGGCGGAAGTGCTCCAGCTGGCACATCTGCTGGAGCGTAAACCGAAAGCGCTTTCCGGTGGTCAGCGTCAGCGTGTGGCGATTGGCCGTACGCTGGTGGCCGAACCGCGCGTGTTCCTGCTCGATGAACCGCTTTCCAACCTGGATGCCGCCCTGCGCGTCCAGATGCGTATCGAAATCTCCCGTCTGCACAAGCGCCTTGGGCGCACGATGATTTACGTCACCCACGATCAGGTCGAAGCGATGACGCTGGCCGACAAAATCGTGGTGCTGGACGCCGGTCGCGTGGCGCAGGTGGGCAAACCGCTGGAGCTGTATCACTACCCGGCAGACCGCTTTGTTGCGGGCTTTATTGGCTCGCCAAAGATGAATTTCCTGCCCGTTAAAGTGACCGCGACGGCAATCGAACAGGTACAGGTGGAGCTGCCAAACCGTCAGCAAGTCTGGCTGCCGGTCGACAGCGCCAACGTACAGGTGGGGGCCAATATGTCCCTCGGTATCCGCCCTGAACATTTACTGCCGAGCCACATCGCTGATGTGACGCTGGAAGGTGAAGTTCAGGTCGTCGAACAGCTTGGTCACGAAACACAGATTCATATCCAGATCCCCGCCATCCGTCAGAACCTGGTCTACCGCCAGAATGACGTGGTGTTGGTAGAAGAGGGTGCCACATTCGCTATCGGTTTGCCGCCAGAGCGTTGCCATCTGTTCCGTGAGGATGGCACTGCATGTCGTCGGTTGCACAAAGAGCCAGGCGTTTAAGCATTCCAATTACAAAGAAAAGCAATGATCTCAGGAGATAGAATAATGATTACTCTGCGCAAAGTCCCTCTGGCTGTCGCCATTGCGGCAGGCATCCTGTCTGCCCAGGCGGGCGCCGTAGACTTTAAAGGTTATGCTCGTTCCGGCATTGGCTGGACCGGAAGTGGCGGTGAACAACAATGTTTCCAGGCAACAGGCGCACAAAGTAAATACCGTCTCGGTAACGAATGTGAAACCTACGCCGAACTGAAACTGGGCCAGGAAGTGTGGAAAGAAGGCGATAAGAGCTTCTATTTCGACACCAACGTAGCGTACTCCGTTTCTCAGCAGAACGACTGGGAATCCACCAGCCCGGCCTTCCGTGAAGCTAACGTGCAGGGTAAAAACCTGATTGAATGGCTGCCAGGCTCTACCATCTGGGCCGGTAAGCGCTTCTATCAGCGTCATGACGTACACATGATCGACTTCTACTACTGGGATATTTCTGGTCCTGGTGCCGGTATTGAAAACATCGATCTGGGCTTCGGTAAACTCTCTCTGGCAGCGACCCGTTCTTCTGAGTCCGGCGGTTCTGCAACCTTCGCCGATCGTGATGCGAACGGTGACCGTATTTATGACAACGTGGTACCAAACGATGTCTTCGACGTCCGTTTAGCCGGTCTGGAAACTAACCCGGGCGGTACGCTGGAGCTGGGCGTTGACTACGGTCATACCAACATTCCTGACGACTACTATCTGCAACCTGGCGCCTCTAAAGATGGCTGGCTGTTCACCGCTGAACACACCCAGAGCATGATGAAAGGCTTCAACAAGTTCGTCCTGCAATACGGTACGGACTCCATGACCTCTAACGGTAAAGGGATTCCACAGGGCGGCAGCATCGATAACGACGGTTCTATGTGGCGTGTGCTGGACCACGGTGCAATCACCCTGGCAGACCGTTGGGACCTGATGTACGTCGGTATGTACCAGAACATCGATCGTGACAACAACAACGGTACCGAGTGGTGGACCGTGGGTGTTCGTCCAATGTTCAAATGGACGCCGATCATGAGCACCTTGCTGGAAGTGGGCTACGACAACGTCAAATCTCAGAAAACTGACGACAAAAACAGCCAGTACAAAATCACCCTGGCACAGCAATGGCAGGCAGGCGACAGCATCTGGTCTCGTCCGGCTATCCGTGTCTTCGCAACCTACGCGAAGTGGGATGAGAAATGGGGCTATGCAAACAACGACTCAGGTGCAGGTTACACCTCTGGCGTAGCGTATAGCGACACCTCCGCGAAAACCTTCAGCCGTGGCGACAACGATGAGTGGACCTTCGGCGCCCAGATGGAAATCTGGTGGTAATTCGTCAAGCCTGACGTAATGACCTGAAAAGAGGGGCGTAAGCCCCTCTCTCCTTAGGGTGCTGCGCGCTATTGCCTGGCCACCGCAGTGCTCACGCTATCAGAGGTAATAACAATGAAAATGAAGAAAAGTCTCGTCGCGCTGTGCCTCTCTGCGGGGCTGTTGGCCTGTGCGCCTGCGGTTACTTTTGCAGATGTGAATTTTGTTCCTCAGAATACCAGTGCTGCGCCAGCTATTCCGGCCGCGGCACTTCAGCAACTGGTGTGGACGCCAGTTGATCAATCAAAAACACAAACTACCCAGCTTTCAGCGGGTGGTCAGTCACTGAACGTGCCGGGTGTCAGCGGTCCGGTTGCGGCTTTCAGCGTGCCTGCGAATATCGGTGAGCTGACCCTGACGTTGACCAGTGAAGTCAATAAACAGACCAGCGTCTTCGCGCCTAACGTGCTGATCCTCGATCAGAACATGACGCCATCCGCTTTCTTCCCAAGCGACTATTTCAGCTATCAGGAACCCGGCGTCATGAGCGCTGACCGTCTGGAAGGCGTTATGCGCCTGACGCCTGCCCTGGGTCAGCAGAAGATTTATGTTCTGGTGTTCACGACTGAAAAAGATCTGCAACAGACAACGAAGCTTGTTGATCCGGCAAAAGCCTATGCGAAAGGCACGGGGAACTCCGTCCCGGATATTCCTGACCCGCTTGCCCGTCACACCACCGATGGTCTGATCAAGCTGAAAGTCTCCACCAACAGCGCCTCCAGCGTGCTCGTTGGCCCACTGTTTGGCTCATCGGGTCCTGGCCCGGTAACGGTGGGTAATACTGCCGCCCCTGTGTATGCCGCGCCAGCCGCCGCACCAGCCGCAGCCCCGGCCCCGACGAAAAAAGCCGAGCCGGTGCTTAACGACACGGAAACGTACTTCAACAACGCCATCAAGCAGGCGGTTAAAAACGGCGACGTCGATAAAGCGCTGAAACTGCTTGATGAAGCCGAGCGTTTAGGTTCAACCACTGCCCGTTCCACCTTTATCAGCAGTGTAAAAGGCAAGGGGTAACCGTCTCCCCGCAGTGCTGATTTTGTTAGTCGTTTAGTGCGCCTTACCGGGCGCACTTTTTTTGGCCAAGTTGCACCATTGTTGCGATAGTGATCGCTAAATTTGGTTTGTCCGTCCTCATTTTGCCAATCTGCGATACAATGCCTTTACGTTATGTATCGGAGAGTCTGGCATGTCACACCCCGCGCTAACGCAGCTGCGTGCGCTACGCTATTTCGACCAAATACCCGCGCTTAACCCGGAGCAACTGGACTGGCTGCTGCTGGAAGATTCCATGACAAAACGTTTTGAGCAACAGGGTAAAACGGTCACGGTGACGATGATTCAGGAAGGGTTTGTCTCGCCTGCGGAGATTGCCAGCGAGTTGCCGCTGCTGCCGCAGGAAGAACGCTACTGGCTGCGTGAAATTTTACTTTGTGCGGATGGCGAGCCGTGGCTTGCCGGGCGGACGGTGGTTCCGGAGTCTACACTTTCGGGGCCGGAGCTGGCATTGCAACGCCTCGGCAAAACGCCCCTGGGGCGCTATCTGTTCACCTCGTCTGAACTGACCCGTGATTTTATTGAAATTGGTTGCGATGCCGATTTGTGGGGGCGCCGTTCCCGCCTTCGTTTGAGTGGCAAGCCGTTAATACTGACGGAACTTTTTTTGCCTGCATCGCCGTTGTACTAAGAGGGAGAAAAAATGGAGTGGAGTCTGACGCAGAATAAGCTGCTGGCCTATCACCGCCTGATGCGTACTGATAAACCCATTGGCGCGCTGCTGCTGCTGTGGCCGACCTTATGGGCGCTGTGGGTTGCCACGCCGGGCGTGCCGCCACTGTGGATCCTGGCGGTGTTTGTCGCGGGTGTCTGGCTGATGCGCGCTGGGGAGTGGGGGGGTGTGTCTTCATAGTGTCGTGTTCGCCGCGGACAGAGGTAGGAGGTGTCTTGGGGTGGCACGCGTGCACAGAATTAGAAATGAGTAAACGTAGAGGTAAGCTAAAGG
>OJJN01000065.1_pt1 | contig 30382 bp, 39 predicted proteins | sample 1596321 | NCBI WGS metagenome assembly OJJN01 (sample SAMEA4350123, study PRJEB24818) | metagenome | biome: human; feature: gut; material: faeces | place: Denmark | collected 2013-09 | reverse complement strand
TACTGTGTGTGTTTGCTAGTGGTTGTCTGATTATCTCTTGTGCTGATTATATGTGTTTACGTTCTAGTCTGCTTCTAAGGTTTCTTATCTGTTCCTACGTTCATTCGATTATTCCGTTTTTTTCCGTTTGTTTTTTTTTTTTAATGCTACGGCGCCCGCCGAGATCTCCACCTCTCTATTCGTCGGCAGCGTCAGATGTGTATAAGAGACAGCCCCATAGCGCTCGCTGTTCAACTGACTGATGTTCTGCGGCTTGGTACCGCCGAACTTCTGGATCGCCAGGTTGGGGTACTCGCTGAATCCGTGGGGCCATGACTCCTGGCGGCTGCGCGCCTCGCGTGCCGCCCTGGCCGCCTCGCCGAAGCGCGCTTCGCGGAGCAGACCGTGGACGTGATGCACCAGACTGGTGGGAAACAGCGGTGCTAGCAGGTGGTAGCCGGAACCGGGCAGGGGAAAGTACAACTGCTTGGCCAGGCTGTGGGACGCGGGAGCGCCTTTGACGGCCGTGATGCCGATGAACGCTTGCCGCCATTCGCGAGCCTGTTCGGCGTTATCGGACAGTGCCTGTACTGCCTCGGCACTGTCTTCTGTCAGCCAGTTCAGAAGATTTTTACCCTGATACTGGAGACTGAGAAACTTGAATACGTCCAGCGCCGCGGCATTGCCCACCACATCGCTGACCAGCTTGTCACCTAGCTCATGGGAACCGGCGAGGCCCGGTTGCCCGGGTGCTTGCGGCAGGCTGTGCAGGTTGCTGCCGCGGGCATCGGGATGGATCGGCTTGAGCGTATGGGTCACCAGTTGCAACTGGCCGACCCGCCGGGCGGCATCGGCCAGCCAGGCTTCCCGCCGATGGCCGGCCAGCAGCGACTGGCGCTTAACGTCCTCGTCGGGCTTGAGCTTGTCCAGCTTGCCCTGGAGGCGCTCCTGGATGAAAGACTCAATGAGCTGGCGGAGAGTGGGGGAATCACCGTTCGGCCTTTCGGACATAAAAGCTCCTTTTTATGTTGGCCTAAGAGATTGAATAGAGAAGAAAGAGCAGTAAAATCCCTCCCTGAGCACAAGCCCAGGGAGGGAGACGAGCTACGGAGGTTTCATGGCTTTGTCTCCTTCCAGGTTCAATCACCTGAATCATTACTTCCGTATTTTTGGCTTGTACTCGTCTCCTGCCGTGTTGCAGCACGGTAGGAGACGTCAATCATCCTACGGTGAAGAAATTATAAAATCAACCTAATGGTTCTTGTGATGATTTAATCACTTCGGCAACGAATTTTGATTTGCCGGTTTTTTTAGCTACCCTGCCTGCCTGCCGAGTAGGCAGCTAAGAAATAATGCTTCTTGTGATGAAACCCCACTGCCGAATAGGCAGAGCCCAGGCTGCGTTGCAGCCCTGGGCTTTTTCATTTGTTTTGCTTGACTCCCAGATAAGGGTGGTAGCTCCATCCCTGGGTGTTTTCTTGCAATCTCACCTCGCCGTAGCGCATGGCGCATTGACGCAGGTCGAGGTCCTCGCGGCCGGCCATTGCGACTAGCTCCTCCCGATAGTTGACCGTGCCCCATGTGTGGATGCGCGAGCCATAGGTAAGGTCGAGGTTGCGCAACAGGTTGTCCTGGTTGCTCCAGGTCCCTTCTTCGTAGCGGCTGAAATGCAAGCGCTCCTCGTCGTCCTCGTCCGGCAGCAGGGCGTAGCATCGCTCCTTGGTGTAGCGCGGCGCGAAATTTGGCGCGGATTTGCGCAATAAATGACGCGCCCTAACCGTTTCGCCAGCGGCAAAAGAATTTCAAAAGATCAGCACAGCACGACGATATCGCCATCGGCTACCCGCTCAGACAGAGCGGTCAGCTTGCCGATGCCCTCCCGCAGGAATCGGCCGAGCTGCTCGATGCATTCGCGCTGGTCCTCGGTGAGGCTGAACTCGGCCTCCATCGCATCCATCAGATCAAGGCAGCACTGGTTGAGAAACCCCACCTCCAGCAGCTCCGCCCGCAGCCTCCGTCTAAGCACCTCGTCCATACCAACTTCCCTATCTACTCCGCACATCAGCTAGGGACCGTAGCAAAAAGGCGACGTTGGTCACAATTATCAAAACGCTTAGGACTGGGGGAGCGGATAGCGTTCTTTGATCGCCTGCACGGCCGCGACCCATGCCTCCAGGTCCGGCTCGGTGCCAGCGGCTATGGCGTCAAACTCGGCCTCCAGGCGCAGCGGGTCGGACTCGGTGCGATAGGCCTGGCGGCGTAACTCCTGGACTTCGGCCAGGAGGTCGTCGGGATGGAACGCCAGGTCGCCGACCGGGACGCCAGCGAGTGCGGCGGCCTCGTCCAGCGAGCCGGCCCACTCTGCGAAGAACTCGCCTTTCAATAGAACTCGTTTCGTCATTGTCATGCGCTCTGTGAGTTGACGGTTGCAATAGGCGCGACGTGGATGCCGGGATCGACCAGGCCGCCGAAGAATGCCGGACAGGCCATAGCTGCACTGGCGCCCAGCGACATATAGAGGAACGGGAAGCCGTTGTCGTAGCCCTGCGCGCTCTTTTTGGAAATCCTGACGTGCTTCCATCCATCGGCCGGGGTCAGCACCTGCCCCGGCAGTACAGGCGCACCATTCAGCCATATCTTGTAGTCAGTCGTCGGGGCCGTTGCCGGCATGAAGTGAAGCGATCCGGCCTCCGCGCGTATCCAAAGAACCGCAGTACACCAGCCGTTGGCGATGAAGAGCGCCCTCGACGAGTTCGTCATCTGGAGATAACGGGTCGTGCCGTCGGCGCCCGTAGAGCCGGTCGTTGCGTTGGGGCCAGCGGTCAGCACAGCGGTATAGAACTCCACGCCATAGCGCGCCAAGCTGCCACTGGACCGCCCCATCGCCACCAGTAAGTCCTGGACACGTTGATTCAGATTGCCAGCCGTCCCGCCGTTTGTGGTGTTGTCGTAGATGTACTTTCCGCCGTCAGCGATTGACGCGCCATTCCATGGCGTCAGGAACCCACTGGAAAAAGCCTCAGTGAATCGCAGGATTAGCGGGTTGATACTGCCTGCGTACCGCCCGCTATCGGGCATCAGATTGAGGAACGGCATGCCGTTGAGGTCTGCTCCGGCAGCGGTTCCCAGCTTCCCCCACGTCCCGTTGTTGCGTGCGTAGTTGCTGCCGTCGCTGGGCGCGTCCGACATACCGCCCACCAGCTCGACCCACGCCGTGCCGGAATACTCGTAGGTCTTGACCTGGCCGCTCGGCGTCGTCTCGTTTGCGACCTGGACACGCCAGCCCAGCCGTGGCGGCATGTACTCCCAAATTGCCGTGGTGGCGCCCGTTGCCCACCAGCGCGCCAGGCGGTTCTGATTGGAGCCGGAGCCAGTGAAAATGTACGTGTCCCCCTCGGCCTGGCCGCTGGTCGGGAGCGCGGCGACGCGCCCCTTGACGACCGGCTGCCTCAGAAAGTCATCCCAGCGCCACATCCGAATCAGATCGCTGTAATGCCCTTCTCCCGGCAAGCCGTTGATCAGCAGGCCGGTGTTAGGCCCCATATAGAGAGTCATGCGGAAACGCCTCCAAGGTCTTCGCCCAAGCGGAAGCCCAGGCCGTGTCGTTCGATGGTGATGTCGTGTTGCTGCCAGGATTGGATGCCGTCGCGGACGCTGCGCAGGACCAGGCGCACGTCCTGGAGCAGGCCGTCAGCGACGTCTTCGGCCAGCGGATAGGACCAGTTACTGGATGTGAGGCCGGCATAGGTGCGCTTCAGCGTCGTGCCGCTGTAGACCTGGAGCGTCACCGTCGCCCCATCTTCGGGCCCGATGTTGCCGACAGTGGTATCGATCAACTGGTCGGCCTGGCCGATGCGGTCGCGCATCGCCCAGCTCACCGACAGCGCTCCGTAGACCTTCGTCGGGTACGCGCTGCCGTTGATTCGGAACTGGCCGGGCGGATACGGCTTGCCCTGGCGCCCGGTCAGAGTGAGGCTGTCGGTGGCGGCCAGCGCCGGGGCGAGCTGGCCCTCGCTGGTGTTGGTCAGCAGCCGGGCCTGGAGCGTCACGCCCTGGCTGTATACCGTCTCGTCCACCGCTTCGAACGTGTCGTAGAACCAGACCCGAGCCCCGGCCAAGTGCTTGGCCGGCACGGTATCGGCGCAGCCGCGCGCCAGGGTGACGGTGCCACTGGCATAGTTGACGGCATCGACCCGGACTATCTCGTCGTCCACCACAGCGGCCTGGCCGACAGTGACGTCCTCCAGCCGGGTGGCGTTCGTCAACGTGACGACGTTCGGGCCGGCCGCCAGCGGCAGCTCGGCGGCGAGTAGTCCGGTCGGGCACCAGTCGCCGGTTCCGCGATCAACGAACGCGCCAGAACTGCCGACGCGGTCGGTCAAGGTGTAGCTCTGCGACAGGCTCGTCGGCGCCTCGGCCAAGGCGGCAAGATACGAGGCGGACACGTCCAGGAGCTGGAGATTCGCCGGATCGATCACGCCGGCCAGTTCGCGATATGGCGCCTCGATCAGACGCCGCACGGTGACCGCCCGAGGCGTCCGGTCGGGCGGGGTCCAGCCTGGTGGCGGTGGTGCCACGCCGGTAGTCGCCGGCAGATTGAACTGGTCCTGGACGACGGTCAGGGTGATCTTGCCGTCGCCGAGGAAGTTGTCCTCGATCCGGCCGACCCGGACGACGGTTTCAGGGATGCCGCGCCGGGTCGAACGGATGCGGAACGGCTGGCCAGGGTTCAGGCTACGGGCGCGGCGGTCGAATACGCCTTTATAGCGCTTCAGACCGGTTGTCTTCAGACGCATTTCCCGCTCCCCGACTCGCCCGGCCAGCTCGCCAGTCGGCACGCCCAGGAACTCGACTTCCTCGGACGACCGCCGCCCCTGCGAAGCGGCGACCGCGTTGTTGTTGACGATGACCTGGCGCTGCGCGCCGTCGGTCTGGTCGATGTACTTGACGATAAGCTGGCTCGGCGCGAGCGAGGTCGAGCCGGTCTTCTCCTGGGTGATCTCCAGGAGGCCGCTGTCCTCGTCGAACAGCGGCAAGTCTGCAACGCTGTAGTCGTCCCGCAGGAGGCGGATGCTGATTTGTCCGGTCTGTCGGTTCGGGTAAACCTCGGCGCCGATATGCGATTTCACCGTCTCGCAGAAGTTTGAGAACGTGTCGGACCTGGTCCATTCAAAGCACAGCCCGAAACCCTCGGCATACAGCTTGTCGGCAGCGGCCCGCCAGCTCGCCTCGTCCATCCGCGTGCGGGCCAGCCCCCGGAAGTCCCGGCCGGTGTAGACGAGATAGAGGATATGCGCCGGATTCATCGCCTTGATCTGACCGTCCGCGAGCCAGATAAATTGCTTTTCGGGATACCAGGGGTTGCCGTCCCACAGGCGGTTGCCGCCTCGGCGCAGAATCTCCCAGGTCTTCGGGTAGGGGTTCATGGCGGTGACCAGGCCGGAATAGAAGCACGTGGTGACGCCCCGGAACGCCGGTACCAGGCCGCCGAGCATCGCCGCCAGGCGCGGCAGGACGCCCTGGTCCTCCTCGCCAAACAGCACGTCAAGCGTTCCGTCGAGCCCGCCTTCGCCCTTCTTCCCGCCGAAGAGGTCCGGCGCATTGATGCGAACCTGGCCGTTACTGGTGATCGAGCCCTTCCATGCGGTCTTGCCGCTCGCCCGGATTGCACAGACCTCGTCGATCTTCTTACCCAGGGCGAAATGGATGTCAAAAAAGTACTCGAACCCGACCGTCTGTGCCTTCGGTTTAGCGCCCATCGGCTACCTCCTGGCATGCGTGCTCAACCAGCTTGAGCGCGAGCGCGTCGCCGGTCGCGACTAGCACGTCGGCCTCGATGCCGTCCCGTAAGAACGCCATCCAATCCAGGCCATGGCGCTTGAAGAAGTCCCGCGCCTGCCGGTGGCAGTAGCCCTGCCGAGTGGTCCAGGTCGGCACGGTATGCAGGTGCTGAGCCGTAACGATCATTTCTTGCTCCCTTTGGTCTTGATCGCCTTCGTTCTGTAGTTGCCCACGGTCAGCACCATCCAGCTCTTCGACCAGCACTGACCGAAGACGGCGACCTGTTCGTCACCCTCGTCGCAGCGCGGGAAATCGATGTCTTCAAAGGCGGTCGGCTTGGGCTTCTGCGGCTTCGGCGCCAAGACCTTGGATAGGATGAACGACGCCGCCAGGATGACGAGATTGATTGTGATCGGGTCCATGGCCTACCTCACCAGACCTGGTCGCCATCGAATGGCGACTTGCCTTGCATCGCGTTAAACCCCCTGAAGTTGGGGAGGTTGCTGAATTTGTCGTCGCAGGTCTGCGCGAGCCCGTCGCAACCTGGATAAACCCGCAGTTGGCCACCTGCCGGAATGCCCTCGGTGCCGCCCAGGATGTAAAGATCGGGTCCGGCGTGCCGCTCGATGTAGCGGCTATCGTAGTTGTCGCCGTCCACTTGCCACTCGACGTAGCCCCCGGTAAACCAGCCATCGACATAGCCGGCGACCACGCCGCTGGAGATCACCCAGCCGCTGATGCTCTGCGGCGTCAGCGTCACGCGATACGGAACGAGGTTGACCTTGCAGCGATGGTCGCCAACGACTGCCGTGCAGGTGCGGCAGTAGGTGTCGATCAAGCCGGGCTGGTCCATCAGTTCGTCTTCTGACACGCACGTTATGCGGCAGCTGTCCACGGTCGGCCAGTCCACATCGCCAATCTGGCCCACCCAGGAAACCGCTGCCTCGGTGTCGCCGTAGTGCATGTCGTAGACGACCAAGTCGATGGCACCGCTCGGCGACCGGGTCTTGTACAGCAGCGCGACGTCGAGGTCGGCCGGCGCGGTGATGACGAACTGGTCGGACTGCGGATCGCCGGAACAGATGATCCCGTTGTCAGTGATGCCGCCCGGCACGGTGCGGAAAATCTGGTTCTGGTAGGTGATGTCCCGGTCGCTGCTGTTGTAGCTCCAGCGGATGGCTCCACGGCTGAACTGGTACAGCCGCACCGGCTGCCCATCCGCGAGCGAGCTTTCGCGGCTGTTAAAACTCATCGTCACGAACCCCTTTGAACGTCAGGGCGGCAGTTGCTACGCCCTCGCTATCAGTGACGTGCTCGATCTCGACCACGTCGGTGGCGGCGCTACAGAGCGCCATGAAACAAATGCGCGCCACGTCACCAGGCTCGACCAGCCGGCCCAGGGCGGCATCGATGGCCAAGCGCTCGGTGTCGGCGTCCAGCTCTGTGCTGGTGAGGATGCGGCGGTGATAGACCGTGCCGTCGTATAGCTCGATGCGGATATCGCGACGGCCCGGCCGGCCGTTGGCGAAACGGGCATAGCCGATATTGCGCACGTCCAGCGCGGTGGACAGCTGCGAGACGGTGGCGACCAGGGTCAGGTCGTCGGCGTGGGTCGGCACCCACAGCGGCTTCTGCTGGCCGCGTAGCGCATAGACCAGGCTGCGGAACGCCGACCGTTCGGCTCGGCCCATGCCGATCCAGCGATGACCGATGACGGGCAGCGCCATGCCGGCGACGTCGGTCACGCGGGGAATGGCGCTGCCGTTATCCAGGGTGGACAGCAGGCGCTGATAGCTCGACGTCAGGTCTTCGCTTTCGTCGGGGCGCTGTTCCAGGACAGGACGCCCCCGGTACATCGTCGCCGGCATCACCTCGGGCCAACTGCTGGGTTCCATCACAAGGAACGACACCCGCGCAGACTGCGCGGTATCGGTCAGCCGGGTCAGCGTGGGCTGTTCGGTCAGCTGCGCGGTGCGCACTGGGTACAGTCGCGAGCCAGTTCCCCACGCGGCCTGGACGGGCCGGACCAGGTCCAGGCCGCTGGCGGTCACCGTCTTGACCTCGACGACCTCGTAAGTAAAAGCGTCCTCGCCGCGCAGCATCGCCAGACCGCCGTCGCGGAAGTCGAGGCCGGCCGTGTCGCACGGAATGCTCAGCGACCCGGCCGCCAGCGGCTGGTGGAGCAGCTGGATATCAGGCCAGATCGGCAGCGCCCAAATGCGCGCACCCCAGCCGAACAGCGTCATGTCCAGCAACTGCCGCTCGCGATCCACCGCGTACATGTTCGCTTCGAACTCTCGGCGCGGCGCCAGGCGCATGGCTCGGCGCTGGGTCACGGCCGATTCGCTTTGCAGGATATTTGTCGATGCGCTCAGGCGTTCGACGATGCTGTCGCCCCAGTCCGGCGCGAACGTCCAGGCGATGATGCGATTGCCAGTGATGACCAGGGCCAGGTCCGGCTCGCCCTGGAGCCTCCAGATGATTCGGGCATTGACTACGGGCGGGCCGTCGGTGCCAATGCTGACCGTCCAGGTGCGTTCCTCCAGGGCGGCAAAACCCAGCGGCGGCGAAGCCTGGCCGGACAGCGTAATGCCGTCTGCGGCTTCGCGGTCGATAGCGGTCAGCATGCGCGGGCTGAAATAAGCGTTCCAGACTGATGCCGGTCGTATCTGGGTGCTGACGACGTTGCCCAGTTCCATTGCGGTCGGAATCAACCAGAGGCGGTTGTAGTAGTTCTCTTCCAGAGCGCTTTGGTGGACAGCCTGGTAGGTCGAATGGATCACCTCTACCGGCTGATGCGCCCCATAGGCGCCGGCCCAGGTCGAGGCCGCGACCGCTGCAAGGCTGATGTCCTGGTTCAGCTCCAGGGCGTCGATATTCGGCGTGATGCCGGCAACGATCCCCTCCACAGGCTTCGGCACCTGGAACCCTGGAAACGTCGCCATCACTCGACCACCCGGAAGCAATAGCCGACCCAGGCGCTGGCGCTGTCGAAGTCGGTAGCGGTTCCGCGTTGGAGCAACGGATATACGCGCCAAGTGTCGCTACCGACGACAAGCGGATCACCAGGCGCGAGGAAGGCCATGTTGCATATGCCAAAGTCCGGCACTTCGCCCACGTAGCGCGAGCGCTGCTGAGCGCCGAACGCATAGATGGCGCACGGCACAGTGGTGGTCGAGCTGTTCAGCTCGTTTGCGCTGGCGTCGATCAGTCCGACGTCAGGATGGTACTGACTTCTGTAGTTTCCACGGCCTGGCCCGATGACCCGCCGGGGGATGTTCGTCGCGTAGTCGAATGGCAGCCAGTCGGGCGAGGGGCCGCCATCCAGGCCATCCACACGCAGTACGCAACCACCGTCGCTATAGCGAACGTGATAGCCGTCGAACGGATGACAGGACCAGTTCGATGTCAGCATCTGGCCCGACTGATAGATTACGGAGCCGCATACGTACTGGCCGCCGCTGTATTCGACTCCGCGCTTGTTGAGCGAGCCAATCATCACCGGCCGGAACTGACCGGCCGCAATCTCGACGTGCAGGTGCAGATAGGCCGCCGTGGCAAACAGGTGGTAGCGCGTGAACGGCCCACCGCTCAGCTGTGCGACGGTCGGTCCCTTCGACGAATAAGGGTTGTTCTGCACCGAGTTACCGGGCTGCGCGTTCCACGCCAGGCTGTTATCGAACCCCGTATTGCCCGCCATCTGGAACTGATTGGCTCCGGCATTGAATGACCAGTACCCATCAGCGTTGTGACAGATCCATTCCGATGCCGACGCGCGGTCGGTGACCCAGCCGAGCGACTCGGCGTGGACGCGCACCTTGGCGAGCAAGTCGGCCGGGTTGTTCGCTGTTCCGGTGAAGTAGGCCATGTTCAGTCCGCCCTAATTGCGAAGAGCCAGGGATTGCCAGACCGCCACGCCGTCTGGAAAACAACGTGATCGACTCCGTTCTCGGTGATGACGTCTTCGGCGCCGGAGTTGAGCGTTGGCACGTAGAAAGCGCCGTCGAAATCGCCCAAGTAGCGGCGCCCCTCGGTTTCGCGGGTGACGAACGACAGCGCCTTGAGCGGGAACTTCCCGAATGAATCCCGCAGTTGTTTGACCACGGTGTCACTGCTGCCCGCATAACGGCCGCAGCCCAGCGGGAGGAGCGTCCGATTGTTGTAGTCGGACTCGTTGGCAGCCCCTCCGTCTACAGTGAAACCGAGCCAGCGCCCGGCGGGATCGCGGAGATAGCAGCTGCGCTCGTAGGGGCTGCTGATGCCCCTGTGCCGGTCAGTGACGTCGGACCAGCGCACAGCGACGTCCCCGCGATACGACCCGACTACAGCGAGCGGGTAGGGGTACTGCGACGGCGGGCACGGCGGCAGCACGAAGCCGGCGCCGGCCGACTCGTAGATCGTGCTGACCTTGACGACCATCCAGAACCTGCGGCCGTTCGCGAAGAACCAGTACGGCATGGGCTGGTTCCACAGCAGCGCCTGAACCCGTGGGCTGTAGTTGGCAAACGCGGTCCAGAAATCGCCACCGGGCGGGATCGCCCCAGCATTGAACGCCGTGCCGCCCATCAGACGCAGGTTGTAGTAGTCCAAGGCGGTATCGCCGTAGCTCTGAATCCCCATGTAGATGCTATCGGTGCCGCCCAGGCCAGGGGCGCGCAGGGTCACCTGGCGCACGGCGATGGCCGTGCCGGACGCGGGGATGGTGTTGTCGAAAACCATCTCGTAGGCCTGCCCAGCCGCGACCAGGTCCGGGCTCGCAGTAAGGAACTGGACGAGGCGCTCGACCAGGTCGGCGTGGTTGACGGCGGTGCCGAATTCGGTGGCCATGGGACTCCTAGATAATCTGCTTGACGGCCTGGCGGTTCTTGTTCAGCCAGACCAGAAAGTGTTCGCCGCCTTTGCCGGCCCACATGTCGGCCGCCATCTGATCCGTGTCCTGAACGGCGTGCAGGTAGATCGAGTTGGCGACCGAGGTACTGAAGTTCTTGGATGGCTCCTGCAGGCGCGAAGCAGAAAGGCCCGGAGCAGGCATTGCGGGCGCGGGGATGGTGGCTATTCCGCCCGTCGCGTGGTGCACAGCGCCGGACCAGTCATGCAGCGCAGCCCAACCACGCTTGTTGATGTCCAGGAGCAGCGGGGTCATGCCCGGCTGGGTTGCGGCCGCCGCCCGGATGATGACTTCCCGATCGGAGAGCCAGGCAGGGATACTGTCGCTGGTAGGAGTACCTGGACCACGGACCTGGCCACCCTCGGCGAAGCCGAACATGCTTGTGATCGAGGACCACCACCCGCTACCACCGGCAGCCGCACCGGCCGCACCGGCACCACTGGCAGCGACACCTGCCCCCTTTACCCCATTCGCCAGCGCAAGACTCCCGGCGGCACTCTGTAGAGCAGCTGCGCCAGTAACCAGCGTTCCTCCGGCCGCAGCCAGAGCCCCCGCAGCCGATGTCACGGCCGCGGCTCCCGTTACCATGCTGGTGTCTTGCTCACCTTGGCCGAACAGACTCATGAGCCCTGCTGTAGCCTTCTGGGCCAGCTGCTGCGCGGCAACGTCGGCCAGCGATCGGCTGACCGCCTGCAGGAACGAAACCGCGGCCTCCTGCAGCGACAGGGTGCCATCGGCGAGACCGCGCAGCGCATTCTGCATGCCATTCTCGATACCGGATCGCAGAGCCAAAGTGAGCTGGTCGGCGGTCACGCGGGTGTTTTCGAGCTGCTGGCGGAGATCCTTCACGCGCTCGATCGCTGCCGGATCGCCAGTTGCCTTGGCCAGCTCCTCCATGCGAGGCACAAGTTGCTCCACCTCGTCGGCGGTGGACCGATGCAGGTCTAGCAGTTGCTGCCGCGCGGCCAGCTCGCTGACGAGACCGGCCTGCTGGGCGGCCTGGATACTCGACTCCTGCCGAGACTGCTCGCCGAAGATCCGGTCGACCTGGTCCTGGAGCTGCTGCAGCTCAGCCTTGGCCTTCTCGATTCCCATCAGCTTGCTGACCAGGCCGGCACCTTCGGTGTCACCCGTGGTGAGCAGACGCTTCTGCAGGTCGCCGTACTTCTTCTCGATCTCGGCGCCGGCCGCTTCGACGGTTTGGCCGGTGGCCCGAAGGTAGTCCAGGTTGAGTTGCTTCAGGGTTGTGGCGTCTTTCTTTGCCTGTTCGTCGGCCTTCTTCTGCTTTTCTGCCGCATCCAGGGTCGCCCAGGCGGCGCGAGCACGGGCTTCCAGGGCTCCTGTCAGATTGCGTTGGCCCAGCTCGTACTCACGCAACGCAGCCCGGCCCTTGCCGTAGGTCGCCGCTTCCTTCTCCAACTGCTTGACCCAGTCTTCGTTCTGTTTGGCCAGGCGCGCAGCGGCCTTGTCTTCGCCGCCTGATGGCGTGAAGGGTGTCTTGGTGGTGGGGCCTGTACCGGTGACCGTAGTCGCGGGTAGCGCCGCGACCTGGCCGGCACCGTTCAACACCGCGTCACGCTGGTCCTGCCATTGCTGGATCTGCGCTTGTGCCTTGCTGAGTGCTTCTTCGTATCGCTGGATGCGCTTCTGGTCGTTCTTTTCGTAGGCATCGTCAAGCGCGGACTGGACCCGCGCCATGTACTCGGTTTCACGAGCGATGGCATCGTCCAAGCGGGGTACGTCATCACCGGCGGGACCGTTCACGCGCGCCGCAATCTCCTCCGCGACGAACTTGGTGACGTTGACGACGCCCGCAGCCCCCTTGGCCGCATAACCGATGGCAGTACCCAGGCCCTTGATCAGGAGATTCAGGCCCTCCACCACCGCCGGATCTTTCAGCACATCACGCAGATCTCGCACGGCCTGAGTGAAGGTGTCGATGAACCCCGACTCGCCAGCCTGGATCTTCAGGTCAGTGAATGCGTTCTCCAAACGGTTGAGTTCGGCCTGCAAGCCGGTGGCCGCTTTCTGTGAGGCTGGCCCATAAGCCTCCTGCAGGGCAGCGCCGAACCGCGGCAGAAACTCGGCCGCCGGGATCATGCCCTTTTCCAGCCACTCGCTGAGCTGCTTGGTGTTGGTGCCCAGGGCCTTGGCGGCAAGCGAGAACGCGCCGGGAACGCGCTGACCGAGCTGTAGAACTAGCTCCTGGGTCTGGACCTTGCCCTTGCTGACCATCTGCTCCAGGGCGAGCAGGATGCCGTTGGTTTCCTGGCGGGTGAGGTGTAGCGCAGTGGTGGCCGAGGCGACGCCTTCAAAGATCGTGCGCAGGGAACTGCCCAGCTCTGGGGTTTCTTTCGCGGCCGCCACCAGGCGGGAATAGGCCTGGCTGGTGTTGAGCAGCTCCAGGCCGAGGCGCTCGGAGATCTCGCGGACGTACTCCAGTTCCTGCCTAGCCTTCGCCGCCGACCCCGTAGCTGCCTCCATGGTGTACAACGCCTGCTGCCACTGCAGGTTGGTGTTGACGATTTCTTTGGAGAAAGAGGCCAGGCCGTAACCGGCGATGCCGGCGAACAGCAGCCCCTGGACCCGTCGAATTGCAGCCCCCATGCCATTGAGCGCCAGGGTCGAGGCCTTGGCCTCGTTACCCACTCCAGTGAGCACGTCACGCTGGGTCTTGATCCTGTTCAGCGCGCTGGCATAGGCATTGGCCTCAACACGGCCCGCCCGGAAATGCTCGGTCAACTGCCGCTCCTGCTCGGCCAGGCGAGCGAGAGAGCGCTGAGTCGGATCGATGGCACCCAGCAACTTACGTGCGGCCGCATCCTGCTTGGCTGTTTCAGCAGCAGCCTTGGCTGCCGCCTCGGCAGCGCGTTGCTCGGTCGCCGCCTGCTGGACGCGAGCACGCTCGGTATTGTGATAGGCGTTCATGGCGGTGGACTGCGCTTGAGCGCTATCGCGCCAGGCAGTGTTCCCCGCTTGCACAGCAGCATTGAAGCGCTGCGTACTGGCTGCCGCAGCATCCTGGGCCGATTGTTGTTGCAGCGAGGCCGCCACCATGGCCCTGATGCGGGCCGTCTGCTGATCAGCGGACTCGCCGACGCTGCTCAGCTTACGGCCAGCTTGCTCGGCCTTGTCGCCTACGTCCTGGACAGAGCCTCCCAACTGATCGAGGGCAGCCTTGCCTTGTTGCAGGTCGGCGCGCAGGCGCAGGGCGAGTTCGAGTTCCTTGGTGTTGGCCATGGCAGAGGACTACGGCAATGGGGTTGCCGCCATCCTCGCGCGCGCGTGGATCACCGGGCTTTTCGGCGGGCCGAAAATCGGCTCAGAAAAGGCCGGGAGGTTCCGACGACAGATCCCAGGAGAAGATCAGCACTTCTCGTGCGGCCGAACCTTGGCCGCCGCCGACCGTGTAGGTGATACCGGTCGATTCGATATGGAAGGAGGCGAAGCACTCCCGGATATCGGGGTGGTCGTTCAGGCTGATGATGGCCTTGCCCTTGAGCTGGCGGAGCATCACTGCCATCTCCTGGTACTGCTCGAAGCCGAATGGCACGCCATAGCCCTCCGTCTCCCAGTACGGCGGGTCCATATAAAAGAGGGTGTGCTCCCGATCGTAGCGCCGGAGACAGTCCTGCCAGCTGAGGTGCTCGATGTAGGTGTTGCTCAGCCGCAGGTGAGCCGCCGACAGTGCTTCTTCCAGGCGCAACAGGTTGAGCCCAGGCGGTGAGGTGGTGGCAGTCCCGTAGCTCTGGCCATCGACCCGGCCGCCGAATGCGCTCTGCTGCAGGTACTAGAAGCGCGCGGCGCGCTGGATGTCGGTCAGCGTTTCCGGCCGGGTCTCCTGCAGCCACTTGAAGACCTGGCGGGAGCTGAGCGCCCATTTGAACTGGCGGACGAACTCCTCCAGGTGATGCTGAACGACGCGGTACAGGTTGACCAGGTCGCCGTTGATGTCGTTGAGCACTTCCACCTCCGCCGGCACCGGCCGCAGGAAGAACAGCGCCGCGCCACCTGCAAACGGCTCGACATAGCAGGAGTGGCGCGGAAACAGCGGGAAGATGCGGTCGGCGAGCCGACGCTTTCCCCCTATCCAGGGGATGATGGGCTGGGCGGACATGAGGTCTCCGGGCAAGCGCTCGGCGGCGCGTTCAGGAGGCTCTCGGCCCTCAGATGGTTAATCGCCCCGCAGCGGGGGCATTTGATCTGCAATTCGTCATAACGGCCCGCACGGGCCAGCAAACGGTGGCAACCACCACATCGAACGTCTTTCACACTCGGCAACACCATTTCAATCTGCTAGGCTCGCCCGTGCTCACGTGAGCGGGAGGGCCTTGGCCAACTGGCACTGCGTTGCCTGTTCGGCACCTGGTCCTAATGTAGCCCCATCGGGACCAGGTGCCCTTCCTTACTTCAGCAGTTCCTGCAGTTCGTTCAGATGCTGCTTTGCCTCCTTTCCCCCGGCAAACGCCAGGTTGATGCTGATGAAGTCCTGCTCGCGCTTCTTCAACTGACGGCGCTGTTCGGCTTCATGGAGCAGCAGGATCTGCCGCTCGGTCATGCGCCCGATGTCGGCGATGCCGCCGTAGCCTCCGGCGATGAGGCTGGCGTAGGTGTCGGCCCAGCGTGACTGCTGAGTTCGGCGCGCTCGGCGAAGATCCGGTCCATCACCTCGCCGACAAAGAAAGGGCCATTGACGATCCACCAGAGGAACATCAAGTTCTTGCCAGGCCGCGCCGGCAACTCCTCGATCCATTCCAGCTCGACATCTGCCGCCTGGGCAATCAACTGGACGACCAGCGAGTGGTGGGAAGCCAAGACGTCAATGATCCGATCCAGCGGCGGCAAGCCTCGATCATTGACCACCATGGCGTGCAGATCGTCGAGGAACGGCTGTATGGTGGCGCGCAGCTTCAGCCCCTCGACAAACCCATACTCGCGCATCGTGACCGTTCGCCCATGGATCTCCACTGTGCGTTCGGGGTGCAGGATCTCCAGGTCATCCGCCCCCGGCTCCTGGCTGGAAGTGGATGAGTCACGGGCCGCCCTGGGCTTTGCCACCTTACGACCCATGCTCAGGCCGCCTTTTTGGTGATCATGCGGCCATAACCGCCCAGGTTGGCGTCCTTGGCGTTGAGCGCATCGAACAGCACCGCGCCGGTGAGTGGCAGGTTGCCGTATTCGTCGTGGATCAGCGACAGGTCGCCGACCGGATTGAACTTACAGCGGTACAGGTCGACCAGGACGGGCTCATTGGTTTCGGTGTTGATCCCATCCAGGTAGAGCCAGCGCTCCGGCGGACGGCTAGTGAAGATCGTCAGGCTGGTGGCGTCGGCGTACTGGTAGGCCGCCGTGACAGGGTCGGTCTGTGCTTTCAGGATCTCCAGCAAGCCGCCGGCCGCGGATTCGATGCGGTAGTCGGTGCCCAGCACCAGGGGTGCCGAGTTTGCGGTTAACACCACGTCGTCGACCAGCGGGCGGTCGAGGCGGATGAAGTCTCCGGCCGCCAGGGTGGCGGGCAGCGGTTCGGCGGTGACCGTGGTGCCGGTGATGTCGATCTGGGTGGCGTAGAGCCCCAGTGCCAGGTTCTGCGGCAGCCATTCGTCCAAGGTGATGTTGAGCGTGGCGGTCTTGCCACGATCGAGCAGCCCGATCTGCAGACGGTTGCCCGAGTAGCTCTCCGTCTTGGGGGTGGTCTCGGTGGCCAGTTGCAGCGTCACCGTCGGGGCGTTGCCGACCCAGACCGGTTTCTGGTACTTGCCCGTTGCCGATCGGTTGGCGAGCCAGACTTTGCCCTGCAGGGAAATCAGTGACATGGGGTTACTCCTGGGCCTTCGCGGCCGACGGGTTGACAGGCTCCGCCACCTTGCCGTGGCGGATCAGAAACTCTTTTTCCGTAGCGCTGACCTCGATCTTGCTGCCTTTGGTTTTCGGCTCGCCGGCATGGGTGTGATCCGCGATCAAGGTGACGACCTCGCGTTTGGCGGGCGAGATGTCGGTGGACTTGGTGCTCATGAGGGTCTCCCGATGGCATGTTGGGTCTGATAGAGGTCAGTCCAGATCAAGACAGAGGCGTCGTAATCCACCACCTGCCCCTGGACCAGTTGGCAGTCGCGGGCGCCGGACAGGCCGGGTGGGGTCCAGCCGATCAGGGCCTGACGAACCTGATCGAGCACCGGGCGCAGGTCGTCCGCCGCGCTGACTCCCTTATTGTCGCGGTAGCTACGCACCGCGAGGGTGACGATGAAATGCACGGTCACCATCTGTCGGGTCGCTCCGCCAGCATGGCCGGCGGGCTTGGGCGAGAGCGTCTCCTGGGCCAGCAGCACATAAGCCGCTGGCGTGCGGAAATCGCGCAACTGGGTGATCGTGCCGAGTTCGGCGGCACCGCCGATGTGCTTCAGCACCTTGGCCTGGTCACGCAGACGATCGATCACCAGGTTGTGATCGAAGGGTGCGCAGAGCCCTTCGGCCATCTCAGTAGTCCTTCAGGGTGTCGTGGCTGAAGGTGCGGGGCGGAGCCGAGACCTGCGGAACCCCGCTGCCGGGCGGGGTCAGTGGATCATCCGGCCCGAGGCTGAACTTGCCCTCAGCGATGAGCTGCAGGAATTTCAGGGCGTCACGGTAGTCCCGCACGATGGGATCTTTCTCGGCACCAGGCCCGAGGCGGTCCTGGTGCAACAAGTAGCGTGCGATCGCCCTGGTCCAGCCGGTGACGACCCCGTAGCGCTTGGCCAGCGGCAGGCTGTAGCCCCGCCGCTGGAGGAAGCCGTCGATGTAGCCCTGGGCATCGCTCACCGCGCTGTTGATCACGTCCACCGTGGCATGCCCGACCTCGATCTCTTCCGGGGTCCAGCGATCCACTGGCAGATCGCGCAGCAGCGCATCGAGCAGCTCTGTGTCGACCGCCGGAAGAGGCCGAGGCGTGGCGACGCCGGCCAACTCATCGGCGCCGGGCCGATCGGCAAGCTCCGGCAGGGTGATGTACACGGCCACCTCAGCAGCCCTCGGGCTGAGCGATGGCGCGCACCAAGGCCATGACACCCGTCTGGATGTCGGTCTTGGCGATCGCAGCCCAGCGCAACGGTTCTGCAGCCAGGAAGCGACGAAGCTCGATACACTCCGGGCTTGACTCATGCTCAGGTGCCAGCTTCGACGCCTTTGCGGCGGCCTGCTTAACCTCCAGGTCCGCACTCAGCCGTCCGGCCAGCGCTGCCTGCAATGCCAGCAGTTCCGCGCCTACGGCCTTGACGCGGTTCATCAGGTCGATGTCGTCCTGAGTCAACTCGCGATAGCCACTGATCTTGCGGTGCTGGTTGTCCATCACAGCACCTCTGGAACGATCGCGCCGATGGGTAGGAGTTGGTCGGCCTGATCGCTGTTCAGCAGGATGCTGTCGCCAAAGGTGTAGGATTCACCGTCGTGATCCAGGCGTTCCCGCTTGACGATGTAGCGGCTCTTCTCGCCAATAGCATCGGTACCGGATACATCGTCGTTGTTGCTCGTTTTACGGGCCATGAGAAAGAGACTCCGAGGGCGGCCAGAGCGGCCGCCCGGTTGAGGGTTAAGCCGCGACGGCGTTCTCGAAGAAGAAACCGAGGTCCGGTGCGGTGACCAGTTCCTTGACTGACTCACCGACACGGACGCGCTGACCACCGCGCAGGCCGATGTTCGGGTCGGGAATCGAGCCAGAAACGCGATCACCCCACTGGCCGGTCAGGCCGAAGGTGGTGCCGTTGCGGGTGTCGGCCAGGCGATCGCGGTAGATGAAGGACGCATGCGGGCCCCAGGCGCGAATCAGGCTCGGGTTCTGTCCCGGTCGGGCGATGTTCAGCCGCGCCTCGCCAACATAGATCGCCTCCAGCTCCAGCAGCTCCTGCAGGAAGGCCATCGGCACCATGCCCTCGTCGCCGAGCGTGCCGTTGTATGCCTTCACGATCTTCGGGTGACGGCGCAGGATGGTGGCGGTGCGGCGGCCCAGGACGCCGATGTTCGGGCGCAGGATGACGCTGTCCAGGGCGTCAGTGATCTCCGGCAGCGGGTTGCTGGCCGGGTCGCTCCATTGATCGGTGCCAGACAGTGTCCTTTTGTTGCCCGCGGCATAGCTGTTGGGGTTGAAAACCAGCTTGGAGGTCCGAGCTTCGCGATCGAGCAGGATCAGGTTGGTGGTCTGCTCGGTGGCGTGGCCCAGGGGGTTGTAGTTCGTCGGTGCGTTGTCGATGTCCGCCTGCGGCACCGGCGCATCCAGGCCGTGGTCCTCGGTGCTGCTGGTTTCGTCGGTGGCGCTGAACTCCACTTCGTTCGGCTTGGACTTACGGCCGACCAGGGTTTCCGGCACGGTGAAGCCCTGGGCCAGATCGTACTTCCAGTACTTGAACTCCTGCTTGCCGACCGGCACGCGCGGCAGAACTTCGTCGGCGATCATCCGGCCGTTGCGGTAGGCGATGGCGATCGCCGTCAGTTCGGGATCGACGGGAAACGGTGCGTTGCTCATGGAGCGCTCCTTCAGGCGACCGGCAGTACGGCCGGTGCGATGTGGACGGAACCGATGTCACCCGCCACGCCGCTGAGTTCAGCGAAGCCGATGATGTAGGTAGTGGCGGCGGGCGGCAGGGCCGCGGCGATGGCACGCCCCTCGGCGTCCGCTGTCAGCGGTGCGCCCAGGGTGACAGCGCCGCCGTACTCCACCAGGGCCAGGCCGGACCGGATGACGTCGAAGGGGGCACCATCGGCGGCGGGAATGTCGGTGCTGACGCCGATCAGTAGCGCGGTACTGCCGGCGGCCTGGGCGGCCAGGCCGTCCGAGGCGCCTTGAATGACGATACGCCGCGCGGCGACAGCACCGCTGGCCCGCTTGGTGGTAGTGAGTCCGGGAATATTCATGGCCTACTGGGCTCCCTTGGTGATGTGGCTGACGGCCTCGGTCGTACTGATGTGGCGTCCGGCCTGGCGTTGTTCTTCCTGGTAGGTCTGCGCTCGCGCTGCAATGGCGTGAGCGCTGCCGAAGCTCAGGTCGCCGCCGTCGCCGGATTTCTCGGAGAACTCGATCTGCTTGGGCAGTTCGGCCAGCAGGCCGCGCAGCACCTCGGCCGCCGGTTTGGTGACCTGACCGTCGCCCTCGGCGAACTCCAGGGGCGCGTCGGCAGGCAGGCTCACCAGCAGCTCGATCACCGGCGCTTTCTGGCGCGGCAGTAGTTGGCCGCTCTTGACTAGGCCTTCGGCGAACTCGGCGATCTCGTTGCGGTGCTTCTGGGCTTGCCGTTGGGCCATCTCCGCTTCGCGGGTGGCCAGTTGTTGCTCGCGCTCGTCGAGCTGGCGTTGGCGCTCATCGAGCGCGGCTTCGTCAGACATGGTCGTGTCCTGCTGTGAGGGATGAGAGGTCCGGTCAGCCTCTGCCGCTGACTCGGCAGCACCGTCGGATGGGGTGACGGTGCCCTGCGGCTCCTCCGCAGCGACGGCAGAGGCCGCTGCGGTGTCAACGCCTTCTTCTATTACGGGTTCGGAAAACGAGGCGGACGCCTGCGGAGCAATATCTTGGGCAGCCGCTCGCCGCGCATCTTCCTCGATCGAGGACAGTTGCCATTGAGGGATGAGCTGGTCGGCCCGTTCGGCGCCTTCGCGCTCGACGAAGAAGTCACGCAGACGACGCAGGATCTCGGTCAGGCCAGTCACCGCGTAGGGCGCTTCCGCGAACTCGATGGCCAGGGCGCCGTCATCCTCGGCGAAGCTCAAGGGAGCATCGGGAATGCCCTTGATCGCCGGCGGCACGGCACCAAGGAAACCGATGTGGCGCAAGTAGTGCTTGCCCGGCACCGGGTTGCCCGGCGAGTCCGGCAGGTACACCGACGCGCTGCGCTTCTTGTACATCTTGCGGTTCGCCGCCTCGGCGAACTCCGGCACCACCTGGTGCGGCTCGGCATAGAGCATGCCGTCGCGCACCTCCAGGCCCTTGGCCCAGCCGTAGGCCGGTGCATTGAGCTTGGGGTGACCGATGACGAGAGGGGCCTCGCTGAGCGCCGGATCGTAGGTCGCGGCGATCTCCTGCAGGATGGCTTCGGTGAACTCCATGGACCGGCCGTCGTTGGCGACGTGCCGGCCGGAGGGAAGGATGGGCAGAGTGGCGGTTGGCGTTTTCATACCGCCAGAGTGAAGCGGCGCGCAGAGCGTTGCTTTTCGGCAGACCGAAAATCGAGTGCGGGGTGTTCAGGGGCAGAAGAGGTGTTTTCTACGAAACCACGCGGACTCCATCCCTGGCAAGCCCGGTGAGCGTGTTTATAAACGCCCTGGGCGCTTCAAGGCGCGCCGATACCCGCTCAGGACGCGCCACGCTAGCACTGGACAGGCGATTGCGCGTGTAGGGGCCTTTCAGGCGCGTTCGCGAAGCGCACGCTGCATGTAGCGCTGGACACGCTGCAGGATGGTCTCGTCGTCCTGCTCGGACGTCCCCAGCCAGGGACGCGCCGGCATCTGGATGGTGTAGGGACCGATCTTCACGTCCTGGGCAAAGTTGCTGCGCCTGCTGGGCACGAACTGCCGACCGACTTCCCCGGTCCGTTCATTCTGCCGGAAGTACACCGTGCCGCTACGCGCCTGGCGCTGGATCGTCCCCCCGAAGTGGTGGATGGCCGCGTAGGGGCGATCGCTGCCGAACAGCAGCTCATTGCCCTCCACCTGGTAGCGCAGCAGGTTGCGCAGGTGGCCGTCGAGCGTGAGGATCTTGTCCCGGTTCTTCCGCTTACGCCGCAGGTAGGTCGGCGACAAGGGCTGCCAGGGCGTGCCGTCCGGCGACACCTGGGCGCGGAACCGGCGGCGGTGAATATTGAGCAGCAGCTCCCCGATATCCTGCAGAAGCACACCAGGGTCGCCCAGCGCTGCGCTGCCGGCGTTGAGTACATCCAGTGCTCGCCGTCCGTCCCATTCCAGGGTGATGCCTGCCATGCGGCCTCCGATCGGTTATAGTGAATGGACGTTGTGGGTGTCCTGACGGCCGGGAAATCGCCAGTTCCGGCTCGGGCCTTGCAGAAGTCCTGTACGGTGAAGGTGGCGTCCACCCTGGGCATTCACAACGCTCCCTCCAGCAATACCAGCGTCCCGTTGTTCACATCCTTGCGCACGTTCTGCCAGTCAATCAGCGACGCCGTACGCACCGCATTGGTCCGTTCCTCACCCTTGAGCCGGTAGTTGACCAGGACCACGACCTTAGCCGCTTCCCGCCGTTCAGCCGCCAGTACGTAGAGCAACGTGCTGGCCCCCGCATCGAGCAGCACGGCCTGTGGCTGGGCGAGGATCTGCGGCAAGCCGGCCAGTTCGCTGATCGTCAGGGCTTTGGGCGCGCCTGCGGTGGTTGTCGCAACGGCCTTGGCATCTCGAAGGGCATGCAGGATGTCGCCGTCCCCCACGCTAATGACCGCCGTGCTGGCTTCCACGCCGGCTGCGCTCATGCCCTCGACGGTCTGCGGCGACAACGTGCCGACATGGACGCGGCGGTCGCGCCGGACCGGGTCATTGGCGACGCTGTCGAGCCAGCGCTCCCAATCAGCTTGCACGGCGGTGGCCACCGCGCGGTTTTGCAGCAGTTGCTGGTTGAGTTTTGCAGCCGGCTCGGGCGGCAGCGGCGTGGTCTTCTGCAGCGCGCCCTGGACCAACTGCTCGAAGCTGCTCCGCCCCGGCGCGTAGTCCCAGCCAGGGTCAATCCCCTCGGGCACCTCGACCACCTCGCCGCGGTAGGTCAGGCGGCGCATCCGGCTACTGGGCGGAGCGTCCGGTCCCTCCTTGCCCAAGGACGCCAGTTCGTCCTCGGCGTAGGCGCTGACGGAGCACTGGCAGCCCCAGCCATTGGGCGGATAGTGCGCCTGCCACCAGGGGTTGTCGGCATGGATCACCAGGCCATCCCAGGCCAGGTGCAGTTCGCGAGGATGGGCGACGGCGTCGCTGTGGTTGTACATCCAGAACGGCCGCTCGCCCTTGACCGCCTGCAGCTGGGCATAGCGCCCAGCCGCATAGCTGGTGCGCAGGTTGGTCTCGTAGATCACCCGCGCCCGCCAGGCCCGGCCGCCCTCCGGCTCCCATTCGTAGTGGTCCAGGACCGCGTCGTAGTCCTTGCGGAACTCCGCCAGGGTCATGCCGTCACGGGTAGCCTGCACGATGATGGCATGCAGATCCGCCACCAGATCGGCGCGGTTCGCCCCAGCGCTGACGAAGGACTGGTCGTTAGCCGCACCCCGGACCGCGTTGTAGTCGATCGACGGATGCTTGGCCTGGAGGAAGCGGATCTGCTCCTGGAACGGCAGGCTGCCGTAGACGGTGGAGACCGCCATCAGGCGCGCCCCCGTCCATCCAGCTCGTCCTGGACGTCGTTGCGTCCCGCCAGGTGAGCTGCGGTAAGCCCTTCGGTCATGGCCTGGGTGTACTGCTCAAGGCTGAGCTGAGGTGCCAGTTCGAGCAGGCGCTCGCGCAGGTCTTCCAGGCTGTCGGCCTGATCGACCAGGGCGCGCAGCTGGGACGTCCAACTGCTGACGGCCGGGCGCATCGCGTCGGCCAGTTGCGGCGTCATCGCCGCGGCCGGGTCGGTGGGCGGATCGGCCTCGGCAAACTCGGCGGACGGTGTCGGCCCCGTGCCCTCGGCCTGGACCGACGCGACGCCGTCCTGGACTTCGACGGCGTAGGTCTCCTGGACGTAGCCCTGGGTCGGCTTGAAGCCGGACATGCGGAACACCTTTTCATCCCGCTCGGCCTTGGCGGTGATGTCTTCCGGCTCCTCGATCACGCGGTACACCCGTGGCGGCTGCGCACCGGGGAAATTCCACTCGGTCAGCCAACGGGCCGGGCCGAGGTTGAACGACTCGCAGACCAGGTCCGCGTCGGCCTTCACCAGGTCGAGACGGACGTCAGCCTGCAGGTCGTCGTTGCCCAGGCGACCGGGCGTACCCTGGGTGCTGGCCACCTGGCCGAGCCCGACCTTGGCGATGGTCGCGTCCATCGTGTCGTGCAAGATCTTGTAGTCGCCGGTCCCGGAACGCCCGGCCTCCAGCAACTCCGCCTGCATGCCGGCGGGCATGATGATCGCCGAGTCGGTCTGGATGGCATGCAGGGCCGCCAGCAGCTTGGCCTTGTCCTCGGGGGTGGCGGTCTTGTCGTCATAGCGGCCAACAGCCGTGGGCATGCCGAACTTGTCCAGGAAGATCAGCCAGAACTTGATGCCGTTGCGCTTGAAGAACACCGGCCAGTACAGCCAATGAGCCAGGCCCAGCCCATAGGGCTCATCGTCGTTGTCGGCACCGGTCGAGAAATGCCAGAAGTACGGCGCGGGGCATGGCTCCCCCTCGAACATGTTATTGGGAGTGAGCAGGCGCAGGCCGCCGTCCTGGTCGTAGCGGAAGCGCCGACGGTTGCGGACCTTGATCGCTTCCAGGGTGATATAGCGGTCGTCGCGGCCGTAGATCAGCTCGGATACCGCGTAGCCGTAGAACACGCCGAATAGCATCTTGCTGGTGACGCGGTCCCAGCCCACGCGCTGCAGCTGCTCCTCCAGGTGTTCTGCCGCAGCCTGGTCGATCGGGCGATCACCACCGGCCTCCACCTTCCACTCGCGACTGACCACGGCCAATTGCCGCTGGCCCCAGACGGTTTTCACCTGGGCATCGCTGAGGATCTCCTCGTACACCCGCAAGTCGTTGCCGCCACGGCGCTGCAGGATCGAATCGTTGGGCACCTGCAGGCCGGAGATAAAGGGCCGAGTGATGTCGCGACCGTCGCCGCTGGTGGCGATCTCCCGGCCAAGGGCGGGCTTTTCCATCAATAGCCTCCAAAGTCGTTATTACCGCGCACCGTGCCGAAGCCGCGCGAAGTGAGAATGCCGCCCGGACCGGGCTGGTAGTCGCCGGTCACGGCCACACGCGGTCCGCTGGACTGGTAGTCGATCGGGAGCTGCTGGCCACCGGCGGCATGGATCGCCAGGAAGCCCGCCCAGGTACGGTCGGCGTGGCCGCTGCTGTCCGAGTCGGCGACGAAGCGCGGGGCGCCGGTCTCGCTGGTGACCTTCTTCAGCTTGTGCAGATCGGCGCGCAAGACGTTGTCGCCTTCCGGGATGCGGACCTTGCGGTCCTGGAAGTGTTCTTTACCTTTGGTGGCCAGGGTCAGCTTGTTCGGCCCGGTGAACAGCACGCCCTCGACGCGCAGCTCGCCATGACGGCGCTTGGCATCCTCCACCGGTTTCTCACCCATGCCGGTCTGGTCCATGCAGCAGCGCAGCACCCGATACCGGGCGAACACGTCATCCAGCAGTTGGTCCTGCTCGGCAAAGCTAATGCGCCGGCGGGCGATGATTTCGCGGGTCCAGAGCACGTCGCCCACCTGTTCCAGCACCCAGATCACGTACAGGTCGTTGCGGCTGGCGATGTCGACGCCGACGTAGCACGGACCGCCCGTATAGTGTTCGGGAATACCGGCCAGTTCGTGTTCGCAGCCGGTGATCAGCTCGAAGTCGAGCCAGGCAGAGGCCTCGTCCAGCCACTTCAGCTCGAACTCCTGCGCCCACAGGTCGTCGTCGCCCGCGCCCCTGCGCAGCTCCTCGATGTCCCGCGGCAGGCCATCGGCCACGGCCTGGTAGATATCAGTGACATGCCGACTCCAGCCGTCATCCTTGCCGGTCATCAGGTCATAGAACTTGTTGCCCTTGCCGTTGGGGGTGCTGATCACCCGCAGCTTCAGGCCCGGCTTGGAGATCACCGGGAACAGCGCCTTCCAGATCGCCCGGCTGTCCTGGTGGAAAGCGAACTCGTCCAGCAACACGTTGGCCGAGAAGCCCCGCGCGGTATCCGGGTTCGCCGGCAGCGCGGTGATCTTGCTGCCGCCGGGCAGCTCCACCTCCAGCGCCTTGACGCCGGGCTCCCACTCGTAGTCGTACGCCTGGAAGCCCGCCGACAGCGCGGCCAGGTGCAGCTTCACCCCTTCATTCATCGCCTCGCGCGCCTGCCGTTCGCCGCGGCTGAGGATCACCCAGCGACGGCGCTGGCCCATGGCCTCGGCCCGCGCGCAGTCCAGGGCCAGCTCCAGGGTACTGGTGAAGGTCTTGCCACACTGGCGAGCGAACATGGCGATCTTGAACCGGCTGTCATCGTTCACCCAGCGGCGCTGGTAGGCGTACAGCGGCAAGGCGGGGGTGATGAGGGCGCTCATAGTCCGTAGGCCGCCTGGATGACCTTGCGCAAGGTGGCCTGGTCCACCTGGCCCGAGCGGCCCAGTTCGTCCAGCTTGGCCCGCTGCTCCTCGATCAGCCGCTCACGGGCTTCCCTCGCCACCGCCTGGCGTTCCTTCAGCGACAGGCTGCGGGTTTCCTGGGCGTACTTGGCGGCGCGAGTGAGATCGAGCACGTCGGCGATCTCGACGCTGTCCTTCTCCAGGGAGTTGAAGGCGGCGTTGGTCGCCAGGGTCGTGACCGCCTGGGCCAGCAGCGCCCCGGACTTGTCGTCGAAGTCCTCGCCCAGTTCGGCAACCAGCGCCTGGCTGGCGGCCTCGATCTCGCGCAAGCTGCGCGCCATCTCCTCCCAGCCCCGGCGCTTGCGGCCAATGGCAGAGCGGCTCGGCGGGTTCTCCAGGTCGGGGAACAACTCACGCACTTCCGCATTGATCTCGTCGATCGTCAAACGCCCCTCGCGGAAGCGCTTCTCGATGTGGCGCTTCACTTCCGGCGGCTGCCGGTCGATGCTGGATTTGCGCCCCATGTCAGGCTCCCGGCCGCTTGACGCCGTCGATACGGGCGCGTCCGGCGGCGACGTCCGCGCCCCGCTCGGTCAGTTTGGCCACCAGCACGGTGCCGGCGGCGATCTCGTCGATCTCCACCAACTGCTGTTCCTCCAGCCAGCGCAGCTCGCTCTTCACCAGGTCGCGGCTGGGGTCATGGCCCCACTGGCGCAGGACGGTGTGCAGCACCGAGCTGTTGGCCTGGTAGGTCGGCATTTCCCCCAGGATGCGCAGGATCACCAGGCGGCGGTCCTGGCTGAGGAAGTCGGAGTAGGCGTGGGTCATGGGCGTTTCTCGCTGAGCAGGTAGTCATTGATGCGGTCGACCGAGCGCGTCAAAGGGTCCAGCGCTTTGGCCAACCCCGACAGCTCGGCTTTGATGGCTTTCATGTCGCCGGCCAGTTCGGCCAGCTGGTGCCCGTCGGGCAGGTGCAGGATCTGCTGCTCCAGGGTCAGGATGCGGGCATCCTGCTGGCCCAGTCGGCTGGCCAGCTGTTCCGCCTCGGCCTTGGAACTGGCCCGCCGCGCCGAGGCGATCGAGAACAGCCCCACTGCCATCGTGAACAGGAACTGGCCCGTCCGAATGAGCATGTCGATATCCACTACTTTGTCTCCCTGTCATGCAGATCGAGCAGCGCCGTCAGTTGCGCGGCGTTACTTCTGGCCCAGCGGCCGTAGTCCTGGGCATAGGCCAGGAGGTCAGCCTGGCCGACGCCGCTTTCCAGTAGTTCGGCGTCAGAACCGGGGGCGGGCCAGGCTTCTTGCGTAGCGCCGGCGGCAAGGGCGCCGGCTCCTGCGGCGGGCACACCGGCGCCGAGGGCAAGGTTGAGGTCGCGCACGAAGCCACGAGTGAACACGCAACGAGGAAGGGCAACAGGCGCAGCCGCGGGCGCTGGCCGGTAGACGGTGGTGACATGGGGAATACGCTCCTTGAGCTGCTGGTTGGCATCGACGAGCTGTTGCTGGGTGGTCAGTAGCAGCTGCTCGGCCTCATTGGCCCGCGTAACCTGCTGCTGGTAGCGAATGAGGCTGTCCTGGGCGGCCTGAGCGCGTTCGTTGGCGTGCTGCAGCTGCAGGTTGAGCAGCGCAGCATCGCCTTCGGCGCGGGCGGCGGCATACCCACGGTCGTAGCTGGCGGAGCCGTGAATCACCAAGGCGGCGCCGCACAGCACCGCGCTCAGCACGAGCCAGAACGTACTGGTGCGCAGGAGGTTAAGGACGGCCATGGTTCCTCCGCTTGTACTTGCGCGCCTTACGTTTCGCCCGAGCCACCCCAGACTTGCCATGCCGATCGCGCGGCACTGGCGAGCAATACAGCTCAGGCGCCGGCAGGAAATCGCGACTGCCTGCGAACAGCCGCTGGATCAGCGCCAGATCGAGGTAGGTAACGTTCAGAGCCAGGGTGATGCTGGAGGACAGTCTCACAGGGTGTACCTCTCGCCGCACACGCCGTCGCCCCACTGCAGGTAGATCCGCTCGTAGCGCAGCAGGATGAGGCGCGGGTAGTTGCGGTTCTCGCGGAAGTTGGCGGCCGAGCGCCCGGCATTGAAGTGCTCGACGGCATCGAACCAGGCCAGCGGATCGGCGCCGGATGCCGAAGCGAGCCTACGGTCACGATTCACCCACCCCTGGCCGCCGTTGTAAGCGGACAGTACGAATGCCCAGCGATCGCACTCGCTGGCGGCCTGGTTTCGCTCGTACAGCCAGCGGTCGTAGGTGACCAGCGCGCGCAGTGCCCAGCCAGGATTGAATGGCTGGTTGGTGCCGAGGGCAGCCGGATACAGGCCGGCAATCCACTCCGCGGTGCCGGGCATGAACTGCGCCAGGCCCTGGGCGCCGACCGGGGAGCGCGCATCGGCACGCCAACGGCTTTCCTGGTGAACCTGTGCGGCAAAGGTGGCGATTGGCGCCGATAGGCCCCATTCGGCATGGGCGCTGCGCACCAGGGTGCGCCGGTACTGTTCGGCGGCGACGGGAATCCGGTCCGCCGCGAAGGCCGGTTGACAGGCGCTCAGGACGCCCAGCAGGGTGGCTGCGAGCAGGCGCTTCATCCGAAGAAGCCTCCCCACCACACCAGGGCTGTCATCGCGATCACGTCGAACACGCGTTGCTTGAAGCTGATCACGTTGGTGAGGCCATCGCACGCATAGGACGTAACCAGAACCACAGCGGCCAGCACGATCCAGATGATTTGCGGGGCGCCCATGGTCAGAGCCCCAGCGTCAGGCCGAGGATGCAGGCCAGCACGATCAGCCCGCGGCGCAGCCAGGCACCCACGACCACCAGGTTGGCCGAGCATTCGTGCGGGCGGGCCACGTACGGAAAAAGGCTGCGATCGATCCAGTAGCCGGCCACTGCGCCCAGGGTCACCAGGAGCAGTTTGTAGGTCACGACCTGGAGCTGCTCCGGGCGGAAGTAGGCAAGGATGATCAGCAGGACGAGGGTGACCAGCGTCCAACTGGTCATGCGCGGCGCGCGGCGGCGCCGGGGTTGCGGCGATGGCATGACGATGCTCCCGATGGGGTGGCCATCCCTGGCCAGCTGATGGGCATCCTGCTCCAGCAGGACGCCCGAGCATCATCGTCACGCGCGCGCGGACACGCTTTTCGGCAGGCCGAAAATCAATCGGGGAGGAAGCGGATCAGCATGGGTTCTCCATCACCGAGGAGGCCACCACCATGTCCACGCATGAAGACCTGCTGCTGCAACTTATCCAGCGTGATCCCGGCAAGATCAGGAGCATCCTGGGGCTGCCTGCTCCAAAGCCAGACCTGTCCTGGTACGAAGGGGCAGAGATCTGGATCGAAGCGGGTCACCGCAGCGACAGGGGCGCGGAGCTACGCATAGCCTTCGGGGGGCCTCTCCCAAACGGCTATGCCGATTTCTGGATACCGTTCAGCGGACCGGATGGCAGCGCGCTGGGCTGGCTGCGCTTCAGCTACATCACCACGGTACGGGAGAAGTCTCTGTTCACCGCCTCTGAATGGCGCTCCGCAGGCGAACCTGCACCGGCCGAAGAGAGCCGGCTGGATCTGCCGATGGACTCGCTGCCGGGAGGTTTCGCACCCGCGTCAATCAAGGGCGCAACTGGTTGTGACGATCAGCACTCTGTAGCGCACAGAGCGAGCAAAGGGATCGATGAGCACCTCTTGGTGGCAATGGCAGATCCCAAAGTGATAGCAGCAATCATACAAGCAGCACGGATCAAGCGGTTTGCAAAGATCGCCCCCTTAAACACACAGGAGTGGGCGGCTGAAACAGAGCGGATGAAGGCTCAGTTTTCGTCTCCTGCTGCCGAAGAGTCGACCACACCGGACACCCTGCAATACATCGGGTTTTCAGGGCCTCAGCGTGCCTTGCTGGACCAGTTGGCGCAGTACTGGCTCAGGATCGCCGCAGTGTCGAAGCGCGAGGCTGAGGCGAACCCCAACCCCGACCGGAAGCGCGGGCTGGAGCTGAGGTACATGGCGCACTACAACTGCGCGGCGGAATTACAGAATCTGCTCCAGACCGGGGAGCTTCCGGGCCATCTCGGTTTTCAGGTACTCGCGCAAAAGCCCGAATGACCAAGAGGCCGAGGGCTTCAGAATGACGTCCTTGGCCTTCTTCCACAGCGTGTCCTCACTTACCCAGCATACCCAAGAGCTGACGGTAGACTCCCTCGATAAGGTCGGGCAAGGGTGGAGTGCTCTCTCTTTCCTCGATGCCGAACCAGTACTGCTCTCGGGAGTCCAGCATCTGGTTTTGGCTAGTGACATAATTCGTCACCAACTGCACAGCCAACTTCATGACTTCTCGCCTGGTTTCTTCACTGAAATCATTCATCACAGCATCTCCGTAATCATCATTCGCCGCCTTGGCGTTTCTCTTTCGCACGGTCCTTGTGCGCCAGAGCACTCGCTGTGCTCTCCATGGCTCTCCGTCCTTCTTCATCTGATCCCCGATAGTTCTCGATCAGGGCCTTTTCTCGCTGATTGAGCCTGTACTCGCCAAGCGG
>OJJN01000062.1_pt1 | contig 31242 bp, 29 predicted proteins | sample 1596321 | NCBI WGS metagenome assembly OJJN01 (sample SAMEA4350123, study PRJEB24818) | metagenome | biome: human; feature: gut; material: faeces | place: Denmark | collected 2013-09 | reverse complement strand
TGGCCCTGGTACGAGCGCTGAACAAAATGACGAAAGCAGGTATGCCTGAAAGCGTGCGTATTGCCTGAAAACACAACCCGCTACGGGGGAGATTTACCCGAAATCTGATTTATTCAACAAAGCCCCCCGAATATCGACAGCATCGCCGCTGAAGGGGCCAAATTCACTTCGTATTACGCCGAACAGAGTTCTACCGCAGGCCGTTCAGCATTTATCACCGGCCAGATGCCCTTCCGTACCGGTATGAGTAAAGTGGGTATGCCGGGTGCGCCGCAGGGGCTGCAAAAAGAAGACATTACGATTGCCAGCGCCCTTAAGCAACTGGGCTATGCGACCGGCCAGTTTGGTAAAAACCACCTCGGCGACCGCGATGAGTTCCTGCCCACTGCCCATGGTTTCGATGAGTTCCTCGGTAACCTCTACCACCTGAACGCTGAAGAAGAACCTGAAAACCCGGATTACCCGAAAGACCCGGCCTTCCGTAAAGAGTTCGGCCCACGTGGCGTCATTAAGAGTACCGCAGACGGCAAAATCGAAGATACCGGTCCGTTGACGGTGAAGCGTATGGGTACCGTGGACGAAGAGACGCTGGCGGCCAACAATGACTTTATGGAGCGTCAGGCCAAAGCAGGTAAACCGTTCTTTACCTGGTTCAACACGACGCGTATGCACAACAAAACGCATCTGAAGGATGGCAGCATCGGCGCGACAGGGCTGGGAACGTATGCCGACGGTATGGTTGAACACGACAAGATGATCGGCGAAGTGCTTCAGAAAATCAAAGATCTGGGCATTGAAGACAATACCATCCTGATTTACACCACGGATAACGGCCCGATGACGGCGACCTGGCCAGATGCGGGTGAAACCCCGTTCCGTGGGGAGAAAAATACCGGCTGGGAAGGCGGCTTCCGCGTACCGGCGATGATCCGCTGGCCGGGCCATATCAAGCCAGGCACCATTGTTGACGGCATGTTTGCCAGCTATGACTGGTTCCCAACGCTGGTTGCCGCCGCAGGGGATCCCAACATCAAACAGGAGCTGTTGAAGGGGTATAAGACCTCCTCTATGACCTATAAGGTCCATCTGGATGGGTATAACCAACTCGATTTCCTTCAGGGTAAAGGTGACAACCAGCGTAAAGAGTTCTTCTACTGGAGTGATGACGGTGACCTGCTGGCGATGCGCTACGGTCGCTGGAAAGCGCACTTTATGATTCAGGAGCACACCGGTCTGGATCTGTGGAAGTATCCGTTCACCAAGCTTCGCACACCGATGATCTTTGACCTCGAGATCGACCCGCTGGAAAAAGGCAGCGACGGTATGGGCTATAACTCCTGGTTCTACGACCGTCTGTTCCTGATGGGGGGTGCGCAGAAATACGCGAAAGAGATGCTGGCAACCTTTAAAGAGTTCCCGCCTCGTCAAAAACCAGGTTCGTTCACCATTTCCGATGCGTCAGCCATGCTGGAGCAAGGGTCTGGTATCAACAAGTAACACGCTGTGTCAGGCGGATTGCACATGCAATCCGTCCATTTTTTTGTGATACCTGCGCACATTGTCTGTTATTTCTTCTCAGGGGCATGCTATGAAGTACAGCACCACACTACCCGTTAAAGCGTTACCGTCCGCCGAGAAATATGACGGCAAAGGCCCTGAATATAAGCGCCGCTTTCATGTGATGGCCAAGCCGACGGGCTCGACCTGTAACCTCGATTGTTCCTACTGTTTTTATCTGCACAAAGAAGAGTTGCTGCATCAGGATCGCCATACCGGTATGAGCGACGAGGTGCTTGAGAATTTCATTCGGCAGTATATTGACGGTCAGGACGGCGATCAGGTGGTTTTCTCCTGGCAAGGCGGTGAACCCACCCTTATGGGGCTCGAATTTTTTGAGAAAGTCGTCAAATTTCAGAAACAGTATCAAAAGCCCGGTCAGCGCGTCGAAAACGACTTACAAACAAATGGCGTCCTGATTAACGATAAATGGGCTGAATTCCTCAAAGAACATAAATTTCTGGTGGGTCTGTCAATTGATGGCCCACGGGAACTGCATGACCGCTATCGCGTTACCCGCAGCGGCAAGCCAACGTTTGATAAAGTGATGGCGGGCGTCGATGCCCTCAAGCGTCACGGCGTCCCTTTTAATGCACTTGTCACGGTTAACCGCACGAATGCCCTCTTCCCGCTTGAGGTCTACCGCTTTGTCACCCGCGAACTGGGCGCCACCTATGTGCAGTTCAACCCGTGCGTGGAGCCTGTCGATTTCAAACAGACCGCGCCGCAGTTCTGGCGTGACGATACCATCCCCGTGACCGGTAGCCGACGCGCGCACCCCGGGGATCTCGACTCCATCGTCACCGACTGGTCGGTTGATCCGGACGACTGGGGCAAATTTTTAATTGCCGTCTTTGAAGAGTGGGTCAATAACGATTTGGGCCGCGTACAGGTCAATCTGTTTGAAACGGCCGTCGCCCAGACTCTGGGGTTGCCAGCACAAATCTGTACCCACTCCGAGTTCTGCGGTAAAGGGTTAGCGATTGAAAAGAACGGCGACATCTTCTCCTGCGACCATTACGTTTACCCGGAATACCAGATTGGCAATATAGAGAATACCCAGCTTGCGCATTTGGCGTTCTCAGAACGTCAAAAAGCATTCGGGATGGGTAAGCGCGATACGCTGCCAAAATACTGCAAGGCCTGCCCTTATCTGAACATGTGCTGGGGCGAGTGCCCCAAAAACCGTATTGTGCGCGCCCCGGACGGCGAGGCGGGTCTTAACTATCTCTGCCCCGGTATCAAAGCCTTCTTTAATTACGCCGAGCCCATCCTGGTGGGGATCGCCACGCTGGTTAAACGTGACTTTGCAGGATTAAAACGATGATCGAACGCGAGAAAGTGCTGCAACTTGAACAACGAATGAATGAACAGGTTATCGGTCAGCAAGAGCTGGTGCGAATGCTGATCATTGCCCTGCTCTGTGACGGTCACGTACTGCTGGAAGGCCTGCCGGGACTGGCAAAAACGCGTGCCGTACGCGAGCTGGCGCGTCATGTTGAGGGGGATTATCGACGGATCCAGTTCACACCCGACCTGCTGCCTTCAGATATCACCGGAAGCGAGATTTATCAGCAAAACGCCACGCGTGAAGAAGATCAGTTCCGCTTTCGGCCTGGCCCGGTATTCGGCAACATCATCCTCGCGGATGAGATCAACCGCGCCTCCGCGCGCGTCCAGTCTGCGCTACTGGAAGCGATGGAAGAGCGCCACGTCACCGTAGCGGGAAAAACCTGGCCGCTGCCGGGGGTCTTTATGGTGCTTGCCACGCAAAACCCGGTCGATCAGGAGGGCACCTGGCCCCTGCCCGAAGCACAGCTGGACCGTTTTCTGATGAAGGTCCTGGTGGACTACCCGACAAAGCAAAATGAATTGAAAGTCATGCAGCTGGTCCGCGGGGAGCAACAGCAAAAATATCAGCAGCTGGCCGCCTCCGCCGGGACGAGCGCCCCCCTTCCCGAGACCTTAATGCTGAGCCAGCAGGAGATAGCCGCCTGCTGGCAGGGTATTTCTGCCATCCATGTGGCGCCGACGGTCGAAGAGTACATCGTCAATATTGTGGATTTAAGCCGTCACCCGCAACAGGTGAGCGATACGCTGGCAGGCTATCTGAGCTTTGGCATCAGCCCTCGCGGCACCCTTGCCCTTGAACGCTGCGGTCGTGCGCAGGCCTGGCTGGAAGGACGCGATGCCGTGCTGCCAGAGGACATCAAAAAAGTGGCCCCGGCGGTGTTGCGTCACCGTCTGATGCTGACCTGGCAGGCCAGCGCCGACAATTGCACCCCGGATGACGCCGTACAAATGTTATTAGACGCAGTGGTGGCGTAATGAGCAGTGCGGTACGCATTGAACGTGAAACGTTGATCGGGCTTGCTGCCGATGCGCGAGCCATTTTCAATCCACCGGGGCAGATCCCGCCGGGTGCATTGGCGGGCGAACGTGTTTCACGCCAGCAAGGCCGAGGGATGAACTTTGACAGCCTGCGTCGCTATCAGCCCGGTGATGACGTCCGCCTGATCGACTGGCAAGCCACGGCGCGCATGCGAACCCCGTGGATACGCCTTTATAACGAAGAGAAAGAGCGGCCTATTTTTATACTGGTCGATCAGCGCCGCGACATGTTTTTTTCTACCCGCGTACAAACCAAATCGGTTGCCGCCGCCAAAATAGCCGCCCTGCTGGCCTGGCGGAGCTATCACGACGGAGACCGGTTAGGTGGCCTCATCTTTGGCGATGACGCGTATTCACTGCATAAATGCCGCAGCCCGGCTGGCACCTTACCGGCGCTGCTGGATGATATCGTGCGCTTTAATCACCAGGTCGCCGATAACTATCCTGAAGAATCGCCTCACCCACTCACGCTTGCCAGTATGCTGCGTCACGCCATCACGCTGATTCCAGCCGGAAGCTGGGTGGCGCTCATCGGTGATTTCCACGATCTGGATAACGAGTGTGACGCCCTGCTGGCGGCACTGCGCCGCCGAGGTGAAGTGAGCGCGTTCGTCACGCTGGATGACTTGCATTTACGCTTACCCTCCCAGGGCAAACTGTCCGCCCGCTATGAAGGACGCGAAGCTGACTTCTCGCTTTCACCCTATCTTCAGGACGGCATTAAACAGAACATCACGGCACGGCTCTCCGATCAGGAAAAGCGCCTTACCCGGCTTGGGGTTCGCGTTAATCAGATAGTCGTTGCCGACGATCTGCTCTGGCAGTTGCAAAAAGGAGTCTGAATGTTAGAGAAGGGATTTTCCATACCAGAGCTGGCGGAGCCGATCCTGCCTGAGCCTCCCTCCTGGCTGCCGCTGCCTGCCGGATGGCTGGTCATGGGCGGCGTCTTGCTGATCGCCCTGCTCGTTTTTGCCCTTATCCGTCTGGCCCGCTGGCGACGGAATTTGTGGCGGCGTCAGGCACTGGAGGCAATCACGCAATCCCACTCCGTGGACAGCTGGCTTGTTTTGATTAAACGGATTTTACTGGTTCACCACGCGCGCCAGACGATTAGCGCGTATCTGGACCCGGCGCTCTGGCTGTCAGATTTGCCGCTTGATGCGGACATTCGCGACCAGCTTTGTCAGCGCTATTGCCAGCCTGAAAACCACCTCAGTGAGGAAGAGACGTTTCGGCTGCGTCAGCAGCTACGCTCATGGATAGAGGGGCTTCCTTATGTCTGAATACCTGTCCCAAATCGATTTCGCCTGGCCCTGGGCCTGGCTGGTGCTTTTCGTACCGCTACTCGGGCGTTTCTTGTTCACCCGTGAGCGCACCGTAAAAGAGTATGTTCGCGTCCCCTTCCTGCCTGGGTTAATCGAATCTTTACAGCTTAACCAGCAGCCTGAGCGCAGCGGCAAGATGGCCACCTGTATGTTCTGGCTGGTATGGGCTTTGATGGTCTGTGCTCTTGCCCGTCCTGAGTACCTCATGCCCCCTCAGCACATTGAGAAGCCCATGCGTAATATTATGTTGATTCTGGATGTGTCCGGATCGATGGAAAAAAACGATGTTGCAGGCGGGCTTACGCGCCTTCAGGCCGTGCAACAGTCGGTAAAAAAATTCGTGGCGGCCCGCAAATCTGACCGTATTGGACTAGTGATATTTGCGAACAGCGCCTGGCCGTTTGCCCCGGTGAGCGAGGACAAGCAGGCGCTCGAAACACGCATCAGTCAGCTTGTCCCCGGCATGGCTGGCCAGCAGACGGCTATCGGCGATGCGCTGGGCGTCACGGTAAAATTGCTGGATTCAACCGGTGATAAGGAGGCCAGCAAGCTGGCGATTCTGCTGACGGATGGAAATGACACCGCATCACAATTGACCCCTCGCCTCGCCGCGCAGCTGGCTGTCAGCCACCATGTTCAGCTGCACACCATCGCGTTTGGTGATGTGAATAGCAGCGGGGATGACAAAGTTGACCTGAACCTGTTGCAGGACCTTGCCCGAATGACAGGAGGACGTTCCTGGACGGCGGAAAACAGCGGCGCGTCACTGGACGCGGTCTGGAAAGAAATTGATGCCATCACGCCGGTCCAGGTCAAGAGCATCGGCTGGTCCTGGCGCGTGCCGCTCTTTGCCTGGCCTCTCGCCGCCGCGCTCCTCCTGTTGCTGGCTTTCCAGCTCTACCGTATCGTCCGGGAGAACAAAGTATGAGCGACTTCCATTTTATTTATACCTGGAGGCTACTGCTACTGGTGCTCTGCGTTGCGCTCTGGTGGCTCCCGGCAGCAGGCCGCAGCGCCTGGTCACGGATAATGGATAAGCCGCTGGCGAAGGCGTTAATCATCGGGCGGCATCGTAAAGTTGGGCAGGCCTTGCCGTGGATAGCCATGCTGGGCGTTATTGCGCTTTCTGGCCCAACCTGGCAACGACAGCTGCCCGCAGCGTTGACGCCACAAAGCAACGTCATGGTCATTTTGCAGCAGGACGGTGCCATGCTCGCGGGCGATCTCGCCCCCAGCCGACACGAACGGATGCAGACAAAAATTATGACATTAATGGAACGTCAGCCAGGCACGCGATTTGGCCTGGTGGTTTATCATGCCGGGGCCTGGCTGACCACGCCGCTGACTGTCGATCCCACGTTTTATTCCCTCTTTCTGCATGCGCAAAAACCGGGTTTACTGCCGTCGGGTGAAGGTTCCGGTTTACAGAACGCAGTGTCGCTGGCGATGAAAAACATGCCCGCTTCACCTCGCAGCATCATTTTAGTGGCCGATACTCTCAGCGCGGAAGATGCCGCCTGGCTGGGCAAGCAAAGACTGCCGCTTCAGGTATGGGTCCCGGGGACAGCCCAGGGGGGCGCGTTACCTGAAAAGCTCGCGGGGCTTGGTATCGACACGCGACTGAACGTCTCCCGTTTCGAGGCCATTCGCAATGCGGGCATACCCGTTACGCTGGTGACGGCCAACGACGACGACCTCCCGGTTATTGTTAGCCATATTGAACAGGGCGTAACGGCGCAAAACAATGCCCGTGGCGATCTGCACTGGCGAAACGACGGCTGGATGCTGGTTATCCCCCTGCTGGGAATGCTTTTCTTCTGGCGACGACAGCTTTTTTGCTGGGTGATTATCGCCCCGCTGCTGCTCTGGCAGCCTGCCGGACATGCCGCCTGGCTGGATGCGTGGATTAGCCCGGACATGCAGGGGCAATATGCCTTTTCGCGCGGTGATTACAGCAAGGCCGCTCACCATTACACTGACCCGCTTCGACAGGGTATCGCCTGGTATCGGGCCGGAAATTTTCCGGCGGCGACTGCCGCTTTCCGTCAGGCGCAGCAAACACCCGACGTGCTGGTGTGGACGGGCAATGCGCTGGCCCAGCAAAAACAGTGGCAACTGGCGTTGAACAGCTATGACCGAGCGTTGAGCCTGCGGCCCGACTGGACGCTGGCGCAAGGGAACCGGGCGAAGATCGCCGCGATCATCATGCAGCTGCGGCAAAAAGAGCGAGACCGTCAGGCTGCACAGGGTGAGGAGCAGGATTACAAGCCGGATGAGATCAAGCGCGACCTGAAGCCAGATCAGGGTGTTAATCAAAAAGATATTCAACCCGTTGCCGGTAATACACCTCAGGTCAGCCAGTGGTATGAGAACCTTACCGTGTCCCCCTCCGGTCTGCTGGAGAATCTTTATCGTACGCAACCGGGAGGCGCTGAATGAGACTGCTCTGGCTGATCGTATTTTTGACGTTACCCTGTCACGCTGCAATGAACATTACCCGCGAGTTGATCGCCCCTGAACACGTGGCACCGGGCCAACCGGTGCGCGTCGCCGTCACCTTCTGGACCGATGGCTGGTTTAATCCCCCGCCGACGTGGCCCGATTTTCCGGTCGAAAATGGTGACCTGCTTACTACGGCGATCCCTAATCAGCTTGTCACCCGCCGTGAAGGTGGCATCACCTGGAGCGGCGTACGCATGGAGCGGCAGGTCGCCGCATGGGATCAGGGAACGCTTCGCTTACCCGCGCAGGAAATCACTTTCGCGGCAGCCGGAGAAGCGCCGACTACCGTTCAGCTGCCGCCGCTGGAGAAGAACGTAACCTGGCCCAGGGATGTACAGCAGCCCGATCGTTTTCTTCCTGCCTCCCGACTGACGCTCACCCAACAGGTGAACATACACACCACTCATGGCGACAAGGGGCTGCGGGCGGGTGACGTTATTGAACGCGTGGTGACGGTGCGCGCGGGAGATATTTCTCCGGTGCAGATCCCTCAACTCCTTTTTGCGATACCTGGTTCGCATTCCCAGCGATTAACGGCAAAAAATAGCCTTATTACGTCCGGCAGAGGCGACATTGACGGCGCGCAGCGTATTGAAACCCTGCGCTATCTTCCGATCGAGGCCGGGGAAATTGTTCTGCCGCCGATTAAATTACGCTGGTGGGACACCACCCACCAGCAGTGGCAGCTGGCTGAACTGCCTGGCAGTCGCTATACGGTCGGCGCGGCATTAAATGCCGGTGCCGAATCGGTGCTGAAAGGGAAAACGGATCTCCCTGTCAGTCTCATTGCGCTGTTTATTGCGTTGACTATTGCGGGCTGTATGGCGCTTTGGTTTTTACGTCATGCGCTGCGCCGCAGCGGTCAATTTCTCACTAACCAGTACCGTCGATTCTGGAAACCCACTGCACTTCCGGGCCTGGTCCCCAAAAACAGGAGTCATTTATGAAGCGTGTGATCCTTGGCGTTGTGTTAGCCAGCCTGTGCGGCTCTGCAATGGCCGACCCCCTTTCGGCCTGGAATGATACCGCTGCGAAAAAAGCGATTATGGAGTGGGTGAAAAATACAACCAACGCCGATCGTTCAACCTATATTCCACCGGAAAAAAGGTATGTCGTGTTTGATAACGACGGGACCTTATGGCCTGAGGCGCCTCTTACCTTTCAGATCCAGTTTGCTCTGGATGAAGTGAAACGTCTGGCGCCACAGCATCCTGAATGGGCGAAAGAGCCGCTGGTACAGTCCGTGCTTAATAACGATATCAACGCCGTCGCAGCCGCAGGTGAAGCAGGCTTGCTTAAGCTGCTGGCATTAACCCACAGCGATATCACCACCACCGAGTTCGACCAGCGCGTGGCGAACTGGGTGTCCAGCAAAAAAGATCCGCGTTTCGACTGCGGTTACGATCGGTTAGGGTATCAACCGATGCGACAGCTGCTGGATTATTTGCGTGAGAATGGCTTCAAAACCTGGATTATCTCCGGTGGCGGTATCGACTTTATGCGCGTGCTTTCGCAAAAAATGTATGGCATTCCGCCTGAACAGGTTGTCGGATCCTTTGCGCTGGGGGAATTTGCACTCACCCCCGACGGGGCTGAAATCAAAAAAACCATGCAGGGCGCGTTTAACGATGATGCGGCCAATAAACCGGTCGCCATTCATCTGTTTATGGGGCACCGTCCCGTCGCAGCCTTTGGCAATAGCGATGGCGATCTTGCCATGATGCAATACACTGCGGCCAATCCGGATGCGAAAACATTCGGTCTTATCGTCCATCATACCGATGCCGAACGTGAATATGCCTATGACAGCCATCCCCCGGCCAGTGGAAAACTGATAGAGGGATTACAGGTTGCAAAAGCAAAAGGCTGGACGGTAGTGGATATGCAAAAGGACTGGAAAACGGTGTTTGATCCGGCGCTCTGTCCGGTAACAACACGGTAGCGGATGAGTGACAAACAAAAGGGCAACTTATTGCCCTTTTACTTCTCCTGAGGAAGCCGGAGAAACAGTGTTCGTTCCTGAGTCTGGGATGCTTTAAAACCGTGGTGAAGATAGAAAGCTTTGGCGTTTTCAGTGAGTGCATGAACCATGATCGCTCTCACTCCGATATTCTCTGCCACCCGATAACAGCGTAAAACCGCATCGTGGAGTAAATCGGCTCCCAACCCATTTCCGTGTAATGAGACATCGACAGCCAGACGGGCAAGTACAATCACGGGAATCGGATCCGGCATGTTACGGCGAAGATGGCCTGTCGCTTCCGTATGGTTAACGCTGCCGGTAGCCAGTGAGTAAAAACCCGCGACCTGCTTCGTGCCCGTTTTACAAACCACAAATGTTCGGGCTGCGCCGAGCGCCTGGTTTTTCAGGCCTCTTTGTTTTAGCCATTCGTCAAGCACGGCCTCTCCACTGACGAACTCCGCCAGTTGATGAACACTGGATAAGGGCTCTGGAGCTGTTACACGTCCCACTGAGGTTTCCTTGCCAGCAGTTTTTCTATGGCAGGATCGTCCGCGACCGGGGCATCGAGCATGTCAATGAACTCTGCATACTGTTCATCGTTAAAATTGAATACACGCCGATCGAGGATCACATTCTCGGCTGCCTGACAGGCCATCTCCAGAATAAAGTCTGTACGTGATTTATGGAGGATCTCTGCGGCGGCATCGATAAGCGCCCGCTGGGATTCTTTGGCTCTGATATTGAGTTGAACATCTGATTTCATGGGCATACCTCTTGTATAGCAATTGCTTTACAAGCATAGCATAAGCGGTGTGTATAGCAATCGCTATACACACCCCCTTAATCATGTCTCACCTTCCCACTCCGCATACCGCAAGAATTTGCTCTCTCAGCCAGCGGTGACCTGGGTCGCGTTCCATTCTTGGGTGCCACATCTGCGACACCGTGATACGTCGGCTTTTGAACGGCAGCTCGAAAACGTGTACCTGGTCCATTACCTGCTGATTGAGTAAATAGAGCGCGGGTATCATGGCGATAAGATCCGATTCCAGCGCCACGGACAGCGCCGTCGGAAATCCCGGTACGACGCTCGCGATTTTACGTTTTGTCCCCAGTTCGGCCAGCGCATCGTCAACGGATCCGTGCAATGCGCCCTCGGGTGACGCGACCACATGGCCCCAGGCGACATAATCGTCCACGTGTATGTCTGCCTGCGTAGCCAGCGGGTGCCCCTTACGCACGACGCCCACAAACCGATCCTCAAACAACCGTTGCAGCCGTATTTCAGGCCCCATATTGCTCTGGACGCCAATCTCCAGGTCAACCAGCCCTTCCCGAAGATAGCGCGACGTTTTTTCCGGCTTAGGCGCGAAGCGTATACAGACGTCCGGCGCGGCGTCGGCCACAGCCGCTATAAGCGCAGGCCCAAAGGCCACCACAAAACCATCGTTTGCCCTGATAGTGAAAAGGCGCGCCAGACTTTGCGCGTTGAACGTTTCGGTTGAGGGCTGCAATACCGCCCTGGCCTCGTGCACTGCACGCCTGGCGCGATCCCGGGTCGCTTCGGCCCACGGGGTCAGTACCATGTTACGTCCGGCGCGCACCAGGATCGGGTCGCCTGTGACGTCGCGTAATCTGCTTAATGTCCGGCTCATGGCCGAGGTGCTGAGGTTCAGGCGACGTGCCGCACCTGCGACACTCGCTTCGCTCAGCAACATGTCGAGTGCAACCAGTAAATTAAAATCGGGATCGGTCATAGCGCTCATTCCTGCACATTCAGATAAGGCGTTTCATGCAACGATAAAGTGCAGATGGTGCGCCTTCCGCCCTGTAAAAGCCAGCTTTATAGTTTTGTCATCCATACACGGTTCTCAGAGGACACATGATGACGCTCTTTTCCACTCAACCCGGCGACGAAGGACTGCCTGGCCCAGCGCGCGCACGGGTGATGGCCGCAATAATGACCACCACCTTAATGGGCGTGTTTGATGGCACCATGATCAACATTGCCCTGCCTTCCATGGCCCAGGAGATGCATGTACCTGCCAGTCTTGCCGTCTGGTTCGCCAACGGTTATCTGCTCGCGGCCGCAATGACGCTGGCGATATTCGCGGCGCTTGCGGCCCGCCTGGGTTACCGACCCGTATTTCTGGCAGGTCTGGCGACATTTACTCTGACATCACTGGGTTGCGCGCTGGCGAAATCTCCTGAAGTGCTCATCGGCATGCGTGTGCTTCAGGGGATCGGCGGCGCGGCGACGCTCAGTATTGCCCCCGCAATACTGCGGTCCGTATTTCCCGGACGAGTGCTTGGCCGCATTCTGGGTTTGCACGCCCTGCTCATCGCCTCCAGTTCCGCTATCGGGCCGGTATTGGGCGGAACGATCCTTCACACCCTGAGCTGGCAATGGCTGTTTGCGATAAACATTATCCCAGGCGCCTTCGCCTTACTGCTGGCGGTCAGCGCGCTGCCGCGGGAGGCGGTTCGCAAGCAAATGCCCTTCGACACCCCGGGCGCCATATTGTCAGCGCTGCTGTTGGGGTCGACGATCATGGCGGCAAACAGCCTCCAGGACGCGACCTATCACCTCGCTAGCCTTTGCTGGACGGTTGTCGCCGCGCTAAGCGGCACGGCGTTTATCTGGCAGATCCGCCGCACGGATAACCCCTTACTGCCGCCGACCATGTTTAAAAATGAACGTTTTACCCTCGCGGCCTTCACGTCGATGATCGCTTTTGTCAGCCAGGGGATCACTTTTATTGCGCTGCCCTTCCTGTTTCAGAGCGAATACGGCTACAGTCCGGTGGTCTCTGCCCTGCTGTTTACGCCGTGGCCGTTAGGCATCGTGCTGATTGCGCCGCATGCAGGCCGGTGGGCGGACACAATTTCAGCCCCGGTGATATCCACCCTGGGGCTGATGATTTTTGTCGTCGGTTTGATCCGGCTGGCGATGTTACCCGACCGCCCTTCAATGTGGGATATCTGTCTGCGGAGTCTGGTGTGCGGAATGGGGTTTGGCTGCTTCCAGAGTCCCAATAACCGTGAAATGCTCTCAAACGTTAGTCGTGAGCATGCGAGCTATGCATCCGGTGTTTTATCCATTATGCGCACATTCGGGCAGTGTCTGGGCGCCGCCGCCGTGGGCGTTTTGCTGGCAACAGATGACAGGTCAATTCATGTTGCGCTGTGGATCGCCGCCGCAGCTTCTGCGGTATCGGTCGTCGTCAGCGCGAGCCGGTTGCGTAAAATCACTCATCCTGCGGAAACAGGATGAGCGCGAAAATATAACTAGCCCTACTCCAGCGCCAGCAGCGCAAAACTCGCCAGCCAGTGTCCGCCGCTGTAGTGACTGCCGACAACATGCTCCACGCTTGCCGAGAGATGACGCGCAACGGCATCGCGTAACGCCTGCTGCGCCGGGTGGTTTTCCGGCAGAGCACGGGCTATGTGCTTCATACACCAGGCGCGGCTGAGGTTAAGCCCGTCCAGATGTGCGATTTTCGGGTCGGTGCGGTCGCTCACCTCTGCCGGGTTCATCAGCGCTGAAACGCAAGCCACCTCCGGCAGAAACGCATCGAACCAGGCCGGGAAATTCGCCACCACCTTACTCATCAGTAACGCCTCGGTCAGCGCCCCGGAAATATACTCGTCGCCGCCCGGCTCATAATGCGCCGGATATTGCGTGTCCTTATGATAAAAGCGCGTCGCCGCGTCCAGGATCGCCTGTTCAAGCCCGTCATCCGTCACCGCCCGGGCATAATCCAGCCCCAGTGCGAGCGCAAATGCGGTGTTGTAGTGCGTGCCGACGCGGATGGGATAGGTGAGCTTGCTGAGGTAATCCACCAGCCGCTGGCGAATATCCCGCGTTAACGGTTGCAGCGTCTGGTACCAGCGCTCCGCCTGCGGCAGCGACGACTGTTTCAGCTCCTGGGCCAGCGCCAGCAGCCAGCCGTAACCATAAGGCCGCTCAAACGATGCGCGGAACGGCGCGGTAAAATAGGCCAGCTCCTTTGCCACCTTCTCGTCGGTCAGGTGTTCTTCGAACAGAGTGATGATCTCTTCCCGGCACGGCAGTTCGGGCCAGAGGCGCAGGCAGCGCAGCAGCAGCCAGTAGCCGTGCACCGCCGAGTGCCAGTCAAAACAGCCGTAAAAAATCGGATGCAGCTCGCGAGGCGGCAACACGTCGCCGTCGTCGTTGAGCAGATGCATAATGTGGTTCGGGTATTCCTGACGTAAATAGGTCAACGGCATTCTGGCGAAGGCGTCAGCCTGATGTTGCGTTAATTCCATTGCAGCTCCTTAGCGAAACACGAGGAAATACATTAAGAACACGTTCACCACCAGCAGGGTTAACGCGGTCGGGATCTGGATCTTGATGACCTGATATTTGTCTTTTAGCTCCAGCAGCGCGGCGGGCACGATGTTGAAGTTAGCGGCCATCGGCGTCATCAGCGTGCCGCAGTAGCCCGCGTACATCCCGATAGCCAGCAGCGGCGCCGGATTACCATGATGGACGTTAATCAGGAACGGCAGAGCGATACCGGCGCTTAACACCGGGAAGGCAGCGAAGGCGTTACCCATGATCATGGTAAACAGCGCCATCCCCACGCAGTAAATGACCACCAGCATGAAGCGGCTGTCCGGGTTCACAAACAGGCTGACCACCTTTTGTACCGATTCGCCGGTATTTGCCACCACAAACACCCCGCCGAGCATGGCGAGCATCTGCGGGAGGATCACCGCCCAGCCAATGGTATCGACCAACCGACGAGACTGACGCACCGCATGCAACGGCGTGCCTTTTGTCAGCCACCAGCCCGTGAGGATCGCCGCCACGCAGGCCACGCACAGCGCCGCCAGGGTGAGCTGTTTCTGGTCGAGCAGGTAAACGCCGCCGATCGAGACGCCCTTCAGGAACAGCGTCCCGATCACCGTCACCACCGGGATCATCAACGCGGGTAAAAACAGCCAGTTTTTTAGCCGGTTCGACGAGGCAACGCGCTCCTCCTCGGTAGCCATTTTATAGTGCCCCTTCCCGACCAGCCCGAAACCGGCCAGCAGCGCAATCACGATAACGGCGCCGCCAATAATGCGATACGCCAGCGACTTGCCCAGCTCCTGCACCATCAGATCGCCAAACAGGAAAATCCCGCCGAACAAGAACCAGAACAGCGCGGTGGTAAAGCGTTTCGGGTTAGCGCGATCGCGAAGGGTCATCACAACCAGCAGCATCACGACAAAGCCGATCAGGTAGTACACGCGGTTAATGGTGATGAGGGTCATCATGGTGCGATCTCCTGCGTACCCTGCTCTGCTTTCCAGGCCATCACGTCGCGACGAATGCTGGCGTCGAGGCGCAGCAGGCGCGTCATATGAATGATCAGTGCCGCAATAGCGGTCGGAATAGCCCACAGGCCGATATGCAGCGGCTCGATCCCCTCGATCCCGTTCTCTTTCAGGAACGCGTCAATCAGCAGTACCGCGCCAAAGGCGATAAAGATATCTTCCCCAAAGAAAACCGCGATATTGTCACACGCGGCGGCATGGGCTTTGATTTTGTCGCGAATAGTCTGCGGCAGTTCGCCGTATTCATTCAGGGCCGCCCCTTCCGCCATCGGCGCCAGCAGCGGACGCACCGTTTGCGCGTGGCCGCCGAGTGACATCAGCCCCAGCGCAGCCGTCCCTTCGCGGGCGACAAAGTAGAGCATCAGGATACGCGCCGAGGTGGCGCTGGCGATCTTCGCGACCCAGGCCTGCGCGCGCTCTTTCAGTCCGTAATACTCCAGCAGACCAATGACCGGCAGAATCAGAATGAAGGTGGCCAGCGATCGGCTATTCACAAACTTTTCGCCAAAGGTTTCCAGCAGCATCCCGAAATCCATGCCAACCAGCAGGCCCGTCGCCAGCCCCGCCACCACGACCACCAGCAGCGGGTTGAAACGCAGTGCAAAACCTATAACCACCACCGGAATCCCGATAAGTGGCAACAGTGTAGAACTGTCCATAAACGTTACCCTATCCAAAGTGAGCGTTGCGCGCCGACGGCTATTTTTTATACTTCGCAGCAGAGCGAAGCCGGTGCATTACGGCGCGCGATGTTGTGTTTTGCGTCAGGCTCCACAGAACCTGCACTAAAAAGCTATATCTGAACGTCAAAAACATGTAAACAATTTATCAATAAAATGTTCTTATTTTATCGACGGGTTTACATTTCGGGGGAAGGATCGTTATGACGACAAAGAAAAAGACGACAGCGTTAAACCACGACGATATAACGGACGGGCGTATCGTCTCATCCCGTCATCTCGTCTCAGAGCGGTGTGCGGAATTATCAGAGCTGGAATATGCGCTGATCATGACCAGCAATGCGTTTAACAAATGGATGGTGCGCTGTATGACCGCAGCGGGTGAACCGGATATGGGGGCCTTTGACGTTTCGCTTCTGCACCACGTGAACCACCGCAACCGTAAGAAAAAGCTGGCTGATATCTGCTTTGTGCTGAACGTGGAAGATACGCATGTGGTCACGTATGCGCTGAAAAAGCTGGTCAAGGCGGGATATGTCACCAGCGAGAAAGCCGGAAAAGAGCTTTTTTTCTCCACCACGGAGGAGGGAAAAGCGCTGTGCATGAAGTACCGGGAGGTGCGGGAAGCCTGCCTGATCAACATTCATGCGGAAAGCGGCATTCCGGGTGCGTCGATTGGTGAGACCGCGCAGTTACTCCGCGCGATCTCCTCCCTGTACGATACCGCCGCACGCGCGGCGGCTTCTCTTTAAGGACGGCGGAAAAGCGTCATACTCCGTCCGGCCAGTTCATAATCGACGGAGTCCGTGATGATCTCCCCTGTGGGGGCATCATCCGCCGTCGAGAGTTCCAGCACCCAGCCCCCTTCGCCAAACTGCGGGATCTGGAATGGCACCGTGCCTTCAAACGGGTTAAACAGCATCAGCACGTCGTGCCAGACGCTCTCTTCCTGCACAAGATCAGGACGGCTGATGGCGAGACCAAGGGTGGATCCCTCATCCCACTGTTCCGACTGCTGCGGGCCGCCACCGGCGTTAAACCAGCGGATCTCCAGCCCGTCGCGCCAGTTTTCACGTCGCAGCAGCGGCTGCTCAGCGCGAAGGGCAATCAACCGACGGGTAAACTCGCGCAGCTTCTCGTCGTTTTCAGTGAGTCCTTCCCAGTTTACCCAGGAGATTTCGCTGTCCTGACAATAGCCGTTGTTATTGCCCTTTTGCGTCCGGCCAAACTCATCACCTGCCAGCAGCATCGGCGTGCCGTGAGAGAAGAAGAGCGTGGTAAGGAAGTTGCGCTTTTGTCGCTCGCGGGTGGCGATGATATCCGGGTTTTCCGTCGGCCCCTCTTCGCCGTAGTTATATGACCGGTTATCGTTGTGTCCGTCGTTATTATCTTCCCCGTTATCGGCGTTATGCTTCTCGTTGTACGACACCAGGTCGTTGAGCGTGAAGCCGTCATGCGCGGTGATAAAATTGACGCTGGCCCACGGACGACGCCCGCGCAGATCGTACAAATCACCGGACCCTAACAGACGGGCGGCAAAATCGTTAGAGACGTTATCCCCCTTCCAGTATTCGCGCACCGTGTCGCGGTACTTGTCGTTCCACTCACCCCAGCCTGGCGGGAAGCCCCCCACCTGATACCCGCCGGGGCCGATATCCCACGGCTCACCGATGAGCTTCAGCTTCGACAGCACCGGATCCTGGGTCACGGCATCGAAGAAGCCGCCGCGCGGATCGAATCCCTCCGGCTCACGTCCGAGAATGGTCCCGAGGTCAAAGCGGAAACCATCAATCTGCATCGATTCCGCCCAGTAACGCAGGGAGTCCATGACCATCTGCAACACGCGCGGGTGCGACGTGTTAACGGTGTTCCCGGTGCCGGTGTCGTTGATGTAATACCGGTGCTGATCCGGCATGGTGCGGTAATAGCAGAAGTTATCAATCCCTTTGAACGACAGGGTTGGCCCCAGTTCGTTGCCCTCTGCCGTGTGGTTATAGACCACGTCGAGGATCACCTCGATACCCGCGTCATGATAGGCACGCACCATGTCGCGGAACCCCTGGATCCCCGCCGGGCCGTAATAGCGGGACGCTGGCGCAAAGAAAGCGAGCGAGTTATAGCCCCAGAAATTTTTCAGGCCGCGATCGAGCAGGTGCTGATCGTCAGGGAACCAGTGAACCGGCAGCAGTTCGACCGAGGTAATGCCGAGGCTTTTAATGTACTCCACCGACGCTTTATGCCCCATCCCCTCAAACGTACCGCGCAGTTCAGGCGGAATCGCCGGGTTAAGCTGGGTAAAGCCTTTTACGTGGCTCTCATAGACCACGGTATGCGGCCAGGGGATATCGGGACGGCGGGAATCTTGCCAGTCAACGGCATTGGGATCGATAACCTTGCATTTGGGCGTAAACGGCGCGCTGTCTCGGGTATCAAAACTGAGATCCAGCTCATCGTGGCCCAGCTCATAGCCGAAGTGGGCATCGTTCCACTCAATGTCACCCACCAGTTCACGGGCATAGGGATCAATGAGCAACTTATTGGGGTTGAACCGGTGGCCGTTCTCCGGATCGTACGGACCATAAACACGGTAGCCATACAGCGCCCCCGGTTTCAGATCCGGCACATAGCCATGCCAGACCTCATGGGTATATTCCGGCAGCTCCAGGCGGGCGATTTCGGTTTTCCCGGAGGGGTCGAACAGACAAAGCTCCACCCGCTCCGCGTGGGCGGAAAACAGGGCGAAGTTCACCCCTTTCCCGTCATAATTTGCGCCCAACTGCTGGCCATGACCGGCCCGAATTTCAAACGTTGTATCCTTTGGCATTTTTGTTCTCTCGATTAATCGCAGGTAAGCAGAACCAATAAACATCCCTTTTCAGACGTTAAATCCAGCGTCTCTGGCAGACGGCGACGCTCACCGGTAAACAGATCCCGGTAGCGCTTTCCGGCCAGCTCCTGGGGTATAGCCACGGTAGTATTGGCCCACAGCGTCGCATTGTCGGTGACGTCAAACACCAGGCGCGGCACGGCGACGATAAGCGCCTCGTCATTGTTTATGCGGGCATAAACGATCAGTTTCTCCTCCCGCTCGCCGCTCACCTTCAGCGGCAGCCAGTCGCCGTAGCGGAAAAGCGCGGGATAATGCGGCCTAAGCCGTAACAGCGTGGCGGTGACGTACTGTTTCACGCTGCCGTCTCGCCAGCGTTGCGCATCGTTAAAGAGGGTTGCATCCGCCGTGCTGAGGTTTTCCGCCAGTGCGGTGAAATCCGGTTCGCGTCGGTTATCCGGGTCGACCAGGCTAAAGTTAAGCCCTTCACTGCCCTGGTAGATGTCCGGTACGCCGGGCGCCGTCAGCTTGATGACCGTCTGACTCATGCTGTTCATTAACCCCGCCCGAATAAACGGCTGGAGTGCGGCACTGAAATCATGCAGGAACAGGGTGTTATCCGGGGAGAGCAGATGGCGCACATAGTCCAGCACCACGCTCTCGTACCCTTCGTTGCTGTCGATCCAGTCGGTACGCTGTTTGGCTTCGCGCAGGGCCTTCTCAATAAAACCAAGGAAACGCGCTTCAAGTGACTTAAGGCCGTCACGATCGTCAGGCGACAGCGTGGCTGGCCAGACGCCCGCCAGCGCCTGGAAAATCATCCAGGTGTCGGCGGCGTTCGGCGCGGTGCCGTCATTAAGAAATCGGACATGCGTCTGGTTCATCTGCCGCCAGCGCGCCAGGTTTTCGCTCCACAGATCTGGCGCTTCCGTCAGGGTGTAAAGCCGCGCCCGCGCGTCCTCGCCGCGTTTGGTGTCGTGGGTGGAGGTGCCCAGTAGCGCATCGGGTTGCCGGGCAAGACGAATGCGCATCTCCTGGTGAAAACGGGAAAGTGAAAACGCGCGCGGCGTCGGGTCGGCGCCGACTTCGTTCAGGGCCAGCTCCAGGTTATGGCGGAAGAACAGCGTATCCTCTACCGACTTCGCCATCAGCGGCCCGGTCAGCTGCTGAAAACGGGTGCGGAAAAGCGAGGCCAGCGCCTGGTCATGCTCTGGCACATCGCCGGTGAGAATACGCACGATCAGGCTCAGAGCGGGTTCAGAGGTGTTGACGCTGGCGACCACCCGGCTGAGCAGCGCCACATCCGATGGCGTCAGCCCCTCCGCGGTGCCGTAGGTGCGATACACCGGAAAAGCGATGAGCAGCTCGCGTAAGGCATGGCGAATGTCCTCGTGCTCCACGTCGGCGCCGTTATGCCCGGCCAGCTCGCTGGCTATTTTGAGTAGCGTGGTAAATTCGCCTTCAAAATTACGATCGGTCATCAGCCCTTTGGCTTTGCGAAGTTCCGCCTGTCTGTCCACGATCGTACCCAGCGTCTCGTCGTGAAGCGTCTCCAGCCGCGAGAGGTTGGTATCATCCACCAGCACTTCCGCCAGCGAGGCGATAAACTCATACCCCGTGGTGCCCGAGACGGGCCATTCCGGGGGAAGCTGTTCCCCTTTGGCGAGGATCTTCTCCACCGTGATGTAGCAGTCCGGCCCGGTCGCCGCCCGCAGGCGTTGCAAATAGCCCAGCGGATCGGCAAGCCCGTCCACATGGTCAATGCGCAGGCCGTCGACAGTTCCGGCGTGGACAAGCTCAAGGATCAGGCGGTGCGTGTCTGCGAATACCGCCTCATCCTCTACACGCACGCCCACCAGCCCGGTAATTTCAAAAAAGCGCCGCCATGAAAGCTGTTTCGGCGCTTCCCGCCAGGACATCAGCCGCCAGCTTTGCGCCGCGTGGATCTCAGCGATGCTCTTGCTTTCGTCATACGTGCCGGGATTAAGCGGATAAGCGGTATCATAGTAAACCAGCGCCGCGCTGTTCGTGACACTGTCACGTTTTAAGGTAATAGCTCCCCGCTCCAGCTCGGCTTCAAAGGTGTCGCCAAGAAACGGCAACGTCAGTGGTCGGGACCCGTCGATATCAAAATACGCTGCGTAGCGGCTCTTCTTGCCGTGCTCGATAACATCGCGCCACCAGCGGTTTTCCAGCGAGGTCGACATATGGTTAGGAACGATATCCAGAATCAGCCCCATCCCCGCCTGTTTAAGCGCCGCCGCCATGCGGTCAAACCCTTCTCGTCCGCCAATCGCCGGGTCGATTTCGTTGGGATCCGTCACGTCATAGCCGTGGGTCGAATCTGTGGTGGCGGTGAAAACAGGCGACGCGTAGAGATGGCTAATACCGAGGTCTTTCATATACGGAATCAGGTCCACCACGCGATCGAAGGTCATGCCGTTGCGAAACTGAATTCGATAAGTAGATGAAGGGATCATAGCGCTGCGTCTCCGTCAGCAAAGCGAACAACAATGCTGTTCGGCGGCAGGTTTTCGACGGCCTCCGGCCAGCTAAAGATCGTTTTTCCGGACAGGTCCGGTAAAGTGAGCGGCTTTTTGCCGATATTCAGCGCCAGCGACAGCGTACCGGACGGAAAACGCCAGCTCACGGCAACCATGCCGAGCGCCGTTTGCAGGACGTGACCCTCAACGGCGCCCCGTTGTTTCAGTAACGGGACGATATTACGCTGACGCAGCGCAATCAGTTCACGCGTAACGTGCAGCCACGCCCTGCCTTCCTCCGTTTCTGCCTTGTTCCAGTCAAGCTTCGACCGCATAAAGGTATTCAGATCGTTAGGATCCGGTACGGTTTCATCGTGCCCGGCATGGCCGGAAAACTCTTTCGCGCGCCCTTCCCGCACCGCTTTCGCCAGGTCGCCGTGGAAGTCGGTGAAGAAGAGGAACGGATGCGTCTCGCCATACTCCTCCCCCATAAACAGGAGCGGAATATGGGGCGACAGGAGCAGTGCCGCGAACAGCACGCGCGTTTTCTCTGCGCCTGCCAGAGAGATAAGCCTCTCCCCCTGGGCACGGTTGCCGACCTGGTCGTGGTTCTGAATAAAATCGACAAAAAACTGCGGCGGTTGCTCGCGGCACTCTACCCCGCGCGATTTCCCGGTCTGAAGCGAGATCTCCCCCTGGTAGACAAACCCTTCTGCCAGCGCCCGCGCCAGTTTTTTCTCCGGCTCAAAGGCAAAATCCTGGTAATAGCCGTGTGATTCCCCGGTCGCGAAGACGTGCGCGACGTTGTGAAAGTCATCATTCCATTCGGCGGTAAAAAGCGGCGTCTGACCATGCTCATCGCGCGGATGCAGGAAAATGACGTTGCGACTGTCTTCGGTGGTGAGATGGATATGCCGATCCGGAAATGCGTCGCGGATCCGTTGCGCTATCTCGGGAAGAATATGGGTCTCTGCGTCGTCATGGATCTGGTCGATGGCATCGAAGCGCAAACCGTCGAGATGATACTCCGACAGCCAGAATAATGGCGCCTCGGCAATATATTGCCGGACGGCGTCAACGTCATAGGCAATACCGTTGCCCCACGGCGTCATACGATCCTGATGGAAAAACGCCGGTGAGAGTAACGGCAGGTAGTTGCCTTCCGGTCCAAAGTGGTTGAGTACGATATCCAGCACCACGGAAAGCCCGAGCGCGTGAGCGGCATCGATGAAGGCATGAAAATCATCCGGTGTGCCATACGCCGAGTGCGGGGCATACAGCAGTACGCCGTCATACCCCCAACCGCGCGCGCCCCCGAACTGGGACACGGGCATCACTTCCAGCTGCGTAATACCCAGATCGGCGAGATAAGGCAGTTTGTCGATGGCCGCCCTGAAGGTGCCTTCCGGTGTGAAGGTGCCGATATGCAGCTCGTAGATCACCGTCTCTTCCCACGGTCGTCCTTGCCATTCCCGTCGCGTGGGCAGGCTGCGACGCGGGTCGATCACTACCGACGGGCCATTGACGTCAGCCTGCTGCGCGCGCGAGGCCGGGTCCGGCACCGCCATTCCATCCTGTAAAACAAACTGATACGTCGTACCGTGCCGGATGCCGGGCACGTCAATCTGAAACCAGCCGTCGCCCATCGCCGCCATCGGGATGTCGGTGTCGGTTAAACGCAACGTGAGATCTTTCTGCCCTTCAGCCCAGACGCGAAAACGTACCACGTCATCGGAAATAAACTCAGCACCCCAGTGCCAGCGACATGTTCTGAATTCCATTCATTGTCCTCGAATGACCACATTTTACGCGGAACGAAATACAAGCTTAGACCAGGATCAACAGAGTGTTATGCCAGCAGGGTATACCGCTTCGTCTATCATCTATTTATAACTCCCACTTAAGGAATACTATGCATATTCGAAAAGGATTAAGCACCGACCTCGCCCGTCTTGAATGTTGTGATTTTTCTTTCATGGTTGATGAGATTGCCAGAGAGCCGTTTATTAATGGCGACTTGCATATCGAGGCGCTGACCGAGCCTTATCTTAAAACCTATGAGCTTGATCTCCAGACGCTGGAAAATCATTGTGTTAATCCAAATTCAATATTTCTTATCGCTGAAACGGATGACGGTGAAATCGCCGGTTTTATTACCGCGTCCTGCAACTGGAATAAATTTATCTCGGTGGATTACATTGCGGTGGAGCGGTCAAAACGCCGAACGGGTGCGGCGCACAGGCTGATGTCCGCCACCCACGTCTGGGCACGAAGCCTCAATGCACCCGGGTTGCGGCTGGAGACGCAGAACGTCAATGTTTCAGCCTGTCTGTTCTATCGTCACTATGGGTTTATTCTGGGTGGGTACGATCGCTATCTTTACAACGCCCTGCCGGAAAAAGATGAAGTCGCCCTTTTCTGGTATTACATGCTGGCTTAAGAAATATTTTACCGCCGCGAATGGAATATAGATTTGTCTGAATTTGTCAATTTTGCCCGCTTGCGTTTAATTAACGACTAATCTTGGAATTCACTATATAAGGAGGCCGGTATGTCTACAGGAAATAATCACACGCTGCATTACCCTCGTCCACCGTTTGCTGAACAACCGCAAATGGCCCCCGGGCTGGCATCGGAAATGAAGCCAATACCGGATCATGGTGAAACAAGTTATATCGGGTCGGGAAAGCTGGCAGGAAAAAAAGCGCTGATTACTGGCGGTGATTCCGGTATTGGTCGCGCGGTCGCCATCGCCTATGCCCGTGAAGGTGCAGATGTCGCTATTGGTTATCTGCCGGAAGAAGAGTCCGATGCGGCATCGGTCATTGCGCTGATTCAGGCCGAAGGCCGTAAAGCGGTCGCCATTCCCGGCGACATTCGCGTGGAGTCGTTCTGCGATACGCTGGTGGAAAAAGCCGTCGCCGAACTGGGTGGTCTGGATATCCTTGTGAATAACGCCGGACGCCAGCAGTACTGCGAATCAATCGACGATCTCACCACGGCAGATTTCGACGCGACGTTTAAGACCAACGTCTATGCGCCCTTCTGGATCACGAAAGCCGCGCTGCGCCATTTGCAGGAAGGCGCCGTGATCATCAACACCACGTCCGTGCAGGCGTTTAAACCGAGCGCGATCCTGGTGGACTATGCGCAAACCAAAGCCTGTAATGTGGCCTTCACCAAGTCTCTGGCCCAGCAGTTGGGGCCGCGTGGCATCCGGGTGAATGCCGTCGCGCCGGGTCCGTACTGGACACCGCTTCAGTCCAGCGGCGGTCAGCCTCAGTCCAAAGTTCAGAAGTTCGGGGAAGACACTCCCCTGGGCCGACCGGGCCAGCCGGTTGAAATCGCACCGCTGTATGTGCTGTTTGCCTCCGATGCCTGCTCATACGCCTCCGGGCAAGTGTGGTGCTCTGACGGCGGTACCGGCGTGCTGTAACGCATCCTCTCAGACCTATCCATTTCATGGATAGGTCACATTCACTCCCCGGCTGTTCTCAAAAATCGCAATTGAACTATGATGAACTTACTATTGAGGAGCCCATCATGTTTACTGTGAAAAAACTTGCGATATCAACCCTGTTGACCGGTTCAGTTGTATTCTTTCCAGCGATCCACGCGGTGGCCAGCGTTCCGCAGCATGTGGTGAAACAGCAGGCTGGCGGCTACAACGTTCAGGTTGGCGATACGATTGTCACCGCCTTTACGGACGGCAGCGTGCCGCAGGATCTGCACGCCTTACTGCGCCGGACGACGGCGGAAAATATCGATGCGTTACTGGCTAAAAACTTCCAGGCCAATCCGGTGGAAGCATCGATTAACGCGTTCTATATCGCCATCCCCGGCCACAAAATTCTGGTGGATACCGGTTCCGGTCAGCTCTTCGGCCCCGGCAAAGGCGGGCGGCTGATTGAGAGTCTGGCGACGCAGGGCATCAGGCCGCAGGATATTACCGATATCCTGATCACCCATGCGCACTCCGATCACGCTGGCGGCCTGGTCAAAGACGGTCAGCGCGTGTTTACCCACGCGCAGGTGTATGTCGGCAAACCGGATATCGATTTCTTCTTTAACGACGAGAACCAGAAAAAGTCTGGCTATGATCAGAACTACTTCGACGTTGCGCACAAGACCTTAAAGCCCTATCTGGATGCCGGAAAAGTGAAGACTTTCTCCGGCACGGAACAGCTTCTGCCGGGCATCAGCGGTACGGTTCACCCGGGACACACTCCAGGTTCCGCGTTCTACTCGCTGGAGAGCAAAGGTGAAAAAATGACTTTTGTCGGCGACATAATTCATGTTGCCGCGGTTCAGTTCCCCCAGCCCAACGTGACGATTGCTTACGATGAGGATCAGGACGGCGCCGCCCGGGTACGCAACGCAGCTTTCGCTCAGTTTGTGAAAAACAAAGATCTGATTGCGGCGCCACATCTGCCTTTCCCCGGGATCGGCTATGTGGCGAAAGGTGAGCGGGACGGCTATGCGTGGGTTCCGGTGACCTATACCAACCGTGACGCAAAATAAGATGTCCCCCGCCGGACGTCAGGTATGATCGAGGATGCTCATCAATTTTTTCAGCACCTCAGAGCGAATAATCCGGTGGCAAACCAGCGTCAGCTCGCTCTCCCGGAGTCGGTCAAGAATATCCACATAGACGACGTTTTCTACGCATATCGCCTTCGCTGAGGCCGGTAGCATGGCGATGCCAAACCCTGCCGAGACAAGGCTTATCACCGTGGGGACATCGGTGGCATTTTGCACCACGTCAGGCTGTATGCCCGCGCTGTGGCAGGCATCATAGAAATATTGCTCCAGCCCCATTCCCTCCGGGTCGCGCAGGGCGATCCACTTCTCCTCTTTAACCGACGCAAGCGTCAGCGCGGCGGAGCCAGCCAGACTGTGTTGACGGGGTAAGGCCAGCACCGCTTTTTCCGTTGTGAAAGGACGGCTTTGCAGATCGTCAGGCAGCAGCGGTAACGGGGCACGAATAATGGCCACATCCAGCTGATTGCTTTGCACGGCGCTATAAAGGGTTTGCACGTTCCCCGTCATCATAGACAAGGTGATGGCGGGCCATTTCTCATGCAGAAGCCGCAGCGCGGCGGGCAGCTTACTGTCGAATATCGCACTTGAAACACAGCCGAGATTCAGCACGCCCTGTTCCCCTCTGGCCGTCTGTCTGGCATCCAGAATCGCCTGATCGGTCATAAGAATCGCAACTCTGGCTTTACTGAGAAACGCTTCACCGGCTGGCGTCAGCGTCAGGCGACGATTCGCCCGGCTAAAGAGCATCACTCCCAGACGATCTTCAAGCGTTTTTATCTGCTGGCTTAGCGCCGGTTGCGCCATGTTGAGACGCTCCGCCGCCCGGTGCATGTGAAGCTCTTCAGCCACCACAATAAAATTGCGCATCAGTCGAAACTGCATACCCTGCCTTCATTATTGATAATAAAATTCTTATTAAAATAGCATAAATGATGCAATTGATAGCCCTCTTCGTCCGGTTAAGAATGGAAGCATTCATCCGAGGGGGAAAATATGGAAAACCACATCAACGATCTCAGAAGTGCTATCGAACTGCTCAAACGCCATGAAGGTCAATACCTTGAGACCAGCCATCCGGTCGATCCTGACGCGGAACTGGCGGGTGTGTACCGGCACATTGGTGCTGGCGGAACGGTAAAACGTCCAACGCGCATCGGCCCGGCGATGATGTTCAACGCGATTAAGGGGTATCCCGACTCCCGTATTCTGGTCGGAATGCACGCCAGCCGCGAGCGGGCGGCGCTCCTGCTGGGCTGCGAACCCTCTGAACTGGCAAAACATGTCGGCCAGGCCGTGAAAAACCCGATTGCTCCCGTTGTCGTCCCGGCGACCCAGGCGCCGTGTCAGGAACAGGTGTTTTATGCCGAAGATCCGGACTTTGATCTGCGTAAATTGCTTCCGGCACCGACCAACACGCCGATAGATGCCGGTCCGTTCTTCTGTCTGGGGCTGGTGCTGGCAAGCGATCCGGAAGACGCGTCACTGACCGATGTCACTATTCACCGCCTCTGCGTTCAGGAACGCGATGAGCTTTCCATGTTCCTTGCCGCGGGCCGCCATATTGAAGTGTTCCGTAAGAAAGCCGAGGAGGCGGGAAAACCGTTGCCGGTCACGATCAATATGGGACTCGATCCCGCTATCTACATTGGCGCCTGTTTCGAAGCCCCGACCACGCCCTTCGGCTATAACGAGCTGGGTGTCGCCGGTGCGTTACGTCAGGCCCCCGTCGAGCTGGTGCAGGGCGTAGCCGTAAATGAAAAAGCGATAGCGCGTGCGGAAATTATCATCGAAGGCGAACTGCTGCCGGGCGTGCGCGTTGAAGAAGATCAGCATACCCACACCGGGCACGCCATGCCGGAATTTCCCGGCTACTGCGGGGAGGCTAACCCCTCGCTGCCGGTGATCAAGGTGAAGGCCGTGACGATGCGCCATCAGGCGATCCTGCAAACCCTGGTGGGTCCGGGCGAAGAGCACACCACGCTGGCCGGTTTGCCAACGGAGGCGAGCATCCGCAATGCGGTGGAAGAAGCCATCCCCGGTTTTCTGCAAAACGTCTATGCGCACACCGCTGGCGGCGGCAAATTCCTTGGCGTATTGCAGGTGAAAAAACGTCAGCCTTCTGACGAAGGGCGTCAGGGTCAGGCGGCACTCATCGCGTTAGCCACCTATTCCGAGCTTAAAAACATTATTCTCGTCGACGAAGACGTGGATATTTTCGACAGCGACGACATCTTGTGGGCCATGACCACCCGTATGCAGGGCGATGTCAGCATCACCCATCTGCCGGGGATCCGCGGTCACCAGCTCGATCCGTCTCAGGCGCCGGACTACAGCCCCTCCATTCGTGGAAACGGCATCACCTGCAAAACGATTTTCGACTGTACGGTGCCCTGGGCACTGAAGTCCCGCTTTGAGCGTGCGCCATTTATGGAGGTAGACCCGACGCCGTGGGCGCCTGAACTGTTTAAAAAATAGCGTTAACCGGAAAATCCTCTTCACCCTTCACGGGTGAAGAACCTCACGCTGAAATTGCCGCGTCCCCTGCTTTCTTGTAACCTTTGAGCGTTTATCACATCCCCATAAAAAATGAGACTACCGGACGCCTATGACAGCACATATTTCCAACGATCCTTTGCATGGCGTAACGCTCGAAATGCAGGTTAACGCGCTGGTTGCGCGATATGGCTGGAATGAACTGGGCAACCGAATCAAAATCAACTGTTTTCGCAAGGACCCGAGCGTTAAATCGAGTCTGAAGTTCCTGCGCCGTACCCCATGGGCGCGGGCGGAAGTTGAAGCCCTCTACCTCGACTCCCTTCACGATGACGGTAACGGGGAACAGGACGAACCGGCCTTTAATCCCTGGACGGATAGCCGGACACCCAGGAGCTAACACGCAAATGATGCGACATGTAAAACGGACTGGCGCGCTGCTTGGCTGCGCGCTTTTACTGGTAAGTTGCACCTCCAGACCACCTAAATCACTCGTTACCCCGCTGCCGCAGGCGAAACCTGTACAGCAGACAAACGAACCCATGCGCGGGATCTGGCTGGCGACCGTCTCGCGTCTCGACTGGCCTCCCGTGTCATCGGTGAATGGCCGCAGCGCGGAGCAGCGTATCGCCCAGCAGCAGAAGGCGCTGACTGACAAACTCGATAAGCTGAAAAACCTTGGGATCAACACCGTCTTTTTCCAGGTCAAACCGGACAGTACGGCGCTGTGGGCCTCTAAAATACTGCCGTGGTCAGATACCCTGACGGGGACTATCGGGGAAGATCCCGGTTACGATCCGCTCCAGTTTATGCTGGATGAAGCGCATAAGCGAGGGATGAAGGTGCATGCCTGGTTTAACCCGTACCGCGTTTCCACCAACACAAAGCCGTCGACCATCGCCGCGCTTAACCGCACCTCGTCGCTTCATCCTTCCAGCGTATACGTCCAGCATCCGGAATGGATCCGCACCTCGGGGGATCGTTTTGTTCTCGACCCGGGCATTCCCGAGGTGCGGGACTGGATAACCCAGGTGGTGATGGAAGTGGTGGATCGCTACCCTGTCGACGGCGTTCAGTTCGACGACTATTTTTACACCGAAACGCCGGGGTCCCCCCTGAATGATGCCTGGACCTTCAGGCGCTATGGCGAGGGATTTGCGTCAAAAGCGGACTGGCGTCGACACAATACGCAGCAGTTGATTGTGCAGGTCTCCAGGGCGATCAAGCAGGCAAAGCCTGAGGTTGAATTTGGCGTCAGCCCGGCGGGGGTCTGGCGCAACCGATCCTTCGATCCGGCAGGCTCGGACACGCGCGGTGCCGCAGCCTACGATGAGTCCTACGCTGATACGCGTAAGTGGGTACAGCAGGGTTTACTGGATTATATTGCGCCGCAGATCTACTGGCCCTTCGCCCGCGACGCAGCGCGCTACGATGTGCTGACAAAATGGTGGGCTGACGTGGTGAAACCGACCCATACCCGCCTGTATATCGGGATCGCGCTCTACAAAGTGGGCGCGCCTTCCAGAAATGAGCCGGACTGGACGGTAAACGGCGGCGTACCGGAGCTGAAAAAACAGCTCGATCTCAACGACTCACTGCCAGACGTAAAAGGCACCATCCTGTTCCGCGAAGATTATCTTAATCAGCCCCAGACGCAGGAGGCCGTAAATTATCTGCGTGGACGCTGGGGGAGCTGATGAAGAAAAGGCAGAAACACGCTGTTTCTGCCTTTCTCTTATGGCTTCGGCCCGAACATCGCCTCAAGCTGTTTTGCGTCTGGCATACCCACGACCTGTTGCAGTTCGTTTTGCTCATTCAGGTAATAAATAGCCGGTGTGGCATTCGCGCCAAGACTGTCCATAAGCGTCTGGTGATTTTGCAGGATCGCAACGGTTTCCCGGGATGCCGCGCCTTCAGGCTTAGGCAGCTTTTTGCCGCCGGACAGCTCATACGCTTTCCAGGCCGACACCGGATCTTTCGCATTCAGGATCGCGGAGGCGTTACGCCCGCTGTTCGGGTTGAGAAACGCGACCAGCAGCGTATTAAGCTGGACCTTCCCGGCCGTCACCCACGGCTGCGCTTCAGCCCAGAACTGCTTGCAGTACGGGCAGAACGGGTCGGCAAAGACAAAGACTTTGCGCGGGGCAGTCTCCGCACCCTCTTTCAGCGGATGCGCCGCATTCAGCTTTTTCCACATCTCGCGGCCCATCGGGGCGTAGATCTCTTTCTGGAAAAAGGCCTCACTGAGGTTGGTTCCCTTCTCATCATAAAGATAACCAGACACCACATGCTTTCCGTCAGGCGTCAGAAAGAGCGTCACGCCCATGTCCTGATATTTCCCCAGCCACGCTGGCGCGCCGCCGGGGGCGTCAATTTTCTTGATGATTTTGATGTCCTGCTGTTCACTGAAGTGCTTCACCACATCCGGAAGCGACTCCTCTGCCCTGACCAGCCCTGTAACCATCAGAGCAGAGAGTAACAGCACCTTTTTCTTTGCTAACCGTTGAAGCATAACGACCCCTTTAAAATATTGTTTTTCAGAGTGGTCGAAGTTTATTGCCCTGTCAACGCTTCATAAATATCCTTGAGGCGACTACGCAAAAATCGCACGGCTTTGTGTTTGCGGGATAATAACGCCTGCACACTGTCGCCTGTTTCCTCTGCCAGCACCTTCATGCTGTAGCCCTCAAATTCCGTTTTTTCAAACACCTCGCGCTGAGGTGGCGGCAGTTCCGACAGGGCTTGCCCCAACTCTTCCCATAGCAGCATGTTGAGATACTCCTCCTCCGGCGTTTGCGGTACGCCGAATAACGTCTCTGCAATCTCCTGTTCCGGAAAGTCCTCCTCATCTGCTGTCAGGTACCCCGGCAGTGAAACCTCGTGCTTTTTTCGCGCCCGGTCGATCATCTCATTTCGTGCAGCGCGAAACAGCCAGGCGGCGACGTTCTCGACCGGCTGTTCCACTTCTGTCTCTTATACACATCTCCGAGCCCACGAGACAGGCAGAAATCTCGTATGCCGTCTTCTGCTTGAAAAAAAAAAAAAAAAAAACAAAAACATATAAAAAAAAAATATGGAATAAAACAGGTCAGAGAAAAGGACGTGATAACACAGAAAGCGGAAGAGGAGGAAA
>OJJN01000060.1_pt1 | contig 31492 bp, 22 predicted proteins | sample 1596321 | NCBI WGS metagenome assembly OJJN01 (sample SAMEA4350123, study PRJEB24818) | metagenome | biome: human; feature: gut; material: faeces | place: Denmark | collected 2013-09 | reverse complement strand
TTGTGTACGCGTTCTGATTTGATACAGACGAAGTGATCCAGGTCACATCTTTTGTTTTTTTTTTTTTTTTTTTTTCAAGCAGAAGACGGCATACGAGATTTCTGCCTGTCTCGTGGGCTCGGAGATGTGTATAAGAGACAGCTTTAGCGCCACGCGACGTCATAACTGGGTCACGGCTGCTGGCGGAAACACGCTGGTGGTGACCACGCCGACGTTGTCCCTGGTGCTGAACAGCAACGGCAATTATCAGACGTACAACCTCGAAGGCGAGAAGCTGAAAGACCAGAAACCGCAGCTCAGCTTGCTGTTGCAGGTGCTGACAGACGAGAAGCGCTTTATCGCTAACTGATTATTTATGAATCAGTTAGCGTTGCTTCCCTCTTGCAATCAAAAAGGAATCGAGTAGTATTCCTTTTATGCGTCGGCACGTAGCGCAGCCTGGTAGCGCACCGTCATGGGGTGTCGGGGGTCGGAGGTTCAAATCCTCTCGTGCCGACCAAAACTACACAAAAAAACCAGCCGCTTATGGCTGGTTTTTTATTGCCTGTACTCACATGCAGAACGCTTAGTGCTTCTCACGCCCACCGAGAAAGAAAATCCCCAGCGGAATCGCAAGCAGCACGGTGAACACCAGGCTGTAAACAAAGATCATCGCCGATTGCAGGACAAACATGCTGGTTGTCCACGCAGAGAGCGGAATGTTGTACTGTTCGATCACACCGACAATGGTTGCTCGCCCCACGCATGCAGCCGCAATCATAAACACAACCAGTAACGCCAGCAGGAACTTGCGGCCTTCAGGTGTCTTCAGTTTTTCCCGTACCATCTCTCCTCCCTTTACAGATGAATAACAATCATTAACGCGTAAAATAACACGATCGCCGCACCGACTCCACAACAGCATTAAACACCAATAAAAGAACATAAAAGCAGTGCATTACTCCATTTAAATTGAAAATGTGAGTAAATTGCGCCAACCATTCACCTGCATTATGTTAGTGTTACCGGGATCGTTTTGACAAAAAGGAATGACAGTGAAAAACGCACCTAAATTTGCCATCGCCCTCATCGCCGCTGCGTGCGCCAGCGCCAGTGCTTTCGCCAGCGAAACCCAAAAAGAGCAGCCGCTGGAAAAAGTGGCTCCGTATCCGCAAGCGGACAAAGGGATGAAGCGTCAGGTTATTCAGCTTCCGGCTCAACAGGATGAAGCAAATTTCAAAGTTGAGCTGTTAATCGGCCAGACGCTGGAAGTGGACTGCAACCAGCATCGTCTGGGCGGTCAGCTGGAAAGCAAAACGCTGGAAGGCTGGGGTTACGACTATTACGTCTTTGATAAAGTAACCTCTCCGGTCTCCACCATGATGGCCTGCCCGGACGGCAAGAAAGAGAAGAAATTTGTGACAGCGTATCTGGGCGACAACAGTCTGCTGCGCTACAACAGCAAGTTACCGATCGTGATCTATACGCCGGAAAACGTAGAGGTGAAGTATCGCGTGTGGAAGGCAGAAGAGAACGTCGTACAAGCGGTAGTACGTTAAAAATAAGTCGGGTGGCAGCTTCGCCTTACCCGACCTACAAAACAACACCGAACGTAGGCCGGGTAAGCGTCAGTGCCACCCGGCTTTTTTACACTACAGCGCGATATCCGCAACCGGTTTGTTTTCCGGCTGAGGCTTCAGCTCTGCCTTTGGCGCAGCATCTGCGGCCTGCGGTTTGACGTATTGCAGTTGCAGAACGCGGCTGGTGTATTCCAGCTCCTGTTCCGTGGCTTCAACGTTACCGTTCAGCTTCGTACCGTAGGAGGGAATAATGGTTTTCAGCTTCGCCTGCCATTCCGGGCTGGATACTTTGTCCTTAAACACTTTTTCCATCAGGTGCAGCATGATTGGCGCAGCGGTAGACGCACCCGGTGATGCACCCAGCAGCGCGGCAATCGTGCCATCCTTATCGCTCACCACTTCGGTACCCAGACGCAGCACGCCGCCCTCTTTCGGATCGCGTTTGATGATCTGCACGCGCTGACCCGCCTGCCACAGACGCCAGTCTTCTTTCTTCGCCTGCGGATAGTACTCTTTCAGCGCCTCGAAGCGTTCTTCATCAGAAAGCATGACCTGGCTAATCAGGTATTTCACCAGGTCGAAGTTATCCAGCCCCACGTCCATCATGGGTTTGACGTTCGACGTCGTGGTCGCGCTCAGCAGATCCCACAGGGAACCGTTTTTCAGGAATTTGGTGGAGAATGTGGCGAACGGCCCGAACAGCACCACGCGCTTACCGTCCAGCATGCGGGTGTCGATATGCGGAACGGACATCGGTGGTGCGCCCACAGAGGCCTGACCGTACACTTTAGCCAGATGACGTTTAACCACGTCCGGGTTTTCCGACACCAGGAACTGGCCGCCAACCGGGAAGCCCGCGTAGTCGTCCGCTTCCGGAATACCGGACTCCTGCAACAGTTTCAGCGCCGCGCCGCCCGCACCGATAAACACGAATTTCGCCTTAATCACATGCTCGGCTTCGTTGTTTTTCAGATCGGCAACGGTCACGCTCCAGCTGTTATCCGCGTTGCGCTTGAAACCACGCACTTCGGAACTGAGTTGCAGGTTAAAGTTCTCTTTTTTCTTCAGAGAGGCCACCAGCTGACGGGTAATCTCACCGTAGTTAACGTCAGTGCCAATTTCAGTGCGGGTCGCCGCTACTTTCTGGTTCGGATCGCGGCCTTCCATGACCAGCGGTGCCCACTCTTTGATTTGAGCGTGATCTTCAGAATATTTCATCCCGCGGAAAAGCGTGCTCTGTTGCAGGGCAGCGTAGCGCGCGCGCAGGAAGTTGACGTTTTGATCGCCCCATACAAAGCTCATGTGCGGGACGGTGTTGATGAAGGAGTGCGGATTGTGCAACACACCGCTGTTCACCTGGTGAGACCAGAACTGACGTGAAATCTGGAACGCTTCGTTGATCTCTACCGCCTTCTCGATACTAATGGAACCGTCCTTCTTCTGCGGCGTATAGTTCAGTTCCATGAGTGCCGAGTGCCCCGTCCCGGCGTTATTCCAGCCGTTAGAGCTTTCCTGTGCCACGCCATCAAGGCGCTCGACCATGGTCATGGACCAGTTCGGCTCTAATTCCTGAAGATACGTTCCCAGCGTGGCGCTCATGATGCCGCCACCAATTAAAAGGACATCCGTTTCCTGCTCTTTTGGTGCGTCAGCTTTCGCCGCCAGCGAGACGGCGTTCAGCCCCACGGCCAGAGAAAAGAGCACGGCAGTCATTTTTTTCATCATTTATGCCTTAGTTGAATAGTGCTTGATGCGTGGAAATTACAGGTGAAACACGCTGCGGGGGCACGGTAACAACTTTTAAATAGTGTTTAAAGGTTACGAAATTATTGTAATTGTGAAATTTAATGATGGATTGTTTGTATGGTTTTGGCAGACAGGCTGGCACCCGGCGATTTTCCTGGCTATGATGCTGCACTTTGTGATCGCGCGCACGGAAGCTTGCCCCTACTAGCGAATTGTTATGTCATTACCCCACTCGTCTGTACCCCATGAAGGCCATGTCGCCACTGTTTTACGTTCGCCTGAACGTCTGATGCGCGAAACGCTGGCTGGCGTGATTACCGCGCTGGCGCTGATCCCGGAAGTCATTTCTTTCTCCGTAGTCGCGGGCGTAGATCCTAAAGTAAGCCTTATCGCCTCGGTGGTGCTCTGTTTTGCCCTTTCCCTGCTCGGCGGACGTCCGGCGATGGTAACGGCGGCGGCAGGTTCCGTCGCGCTGGTTATCGGCCCGATGGTTCATCAGCACGGCGTGCAGTACATTCTGCCCGCGGTGGTGATGGCCGGGGTGATTCAGATCCTGTTCGGCGCGCTGGGCATGGCGCGGCTGATGCGCTTTATCCCCCAGTCGGTGATGACCGGGTTTGTTAACGCCCTTGGTATTTTGATTTTCTTTGCCCAGGTGCCCCATTTCTGGAGCCGAAGCCCGCTGATTGTCGGCCTGTTCGTGCTGACGCTGCTGATTGTGCTGTGGGTGCCACGCTATATCAAAAGCGTGCCCTCCCCGCTGATTGCCATTGTGTTGCTGACGCTGTTCACCGTCACCAGCGGACAAATCCTGCCAACGGTAGGTGATGAAGGCTCCATGAGCGGCGGTTTGCCTGGATTTACGCAGCTGCTGGTGCCGCTCAATCTGGACACCCTGAGCATCATCTGGCCGTGCGCGCTGAGTATCGCGTTTGTGGGCCTGCTGGAATCGTTGTTGACGGCGAAGCTGGTGGACGAACTGACCGTAACCCCCTCCAGTAAGCGCCGCGAGAGCATCGGGCTGGGCGTGGGGAATATCATGGCCGGGTTCTACGGGGGCATTGCGGGCTGCGCGATGATTGGGCAGACCATCGTGAACGTGGAGATGGGGAAAGGCAGAAGCCGTATCTCCACGCTCGCGGCAGGCATTGTGCTGCTGGTGCTGGTCACGGCGCTCAGCGAGGTGATGGCCAAAATCCCGATGGCGGTGCTGGCGGGTATTATGGCCATTGTGGCTATCAAAACCTTTAGCTGGCATAGCGTTCAGCCTGGAACGCTGAAAAACGCGCCGGTGGCTGAAACCGTCGTGATGCTGGTGACGGTGGTGGCAACGGTTTCCACCGGCAACCTGGCGATAGGCGTACTGGGCGGGATTGTGATGATGTTCATTCTCCCGGCCCGTCTTAAGCAAAAGGCGCTGGCTACAGAAGAAAAATCGTCGCCAGTCCAAGGAAAATAAAGAAGCCGCCGGTATCGGTAATGGCGGTGATCATCACGCTCGACCCCACCGCGGGGTCGCGCCCCAGCCGGGTCATCGTCAACGGGATGATCACGCCCATCATCGCCGCCACCAGCAGGTTCAGCACCATAGCCAGCATCATGACCCCACCCAGCGCCATATCGTCGTACAGCCACCAGGTAATGCCGCCCATGATGCCGCCCCAGACCAGGCCGTTAATCAGCGCGACGCCCATCTCCCTGAAAATCAGCCACGAAAAATTACCCGGCTGAATGTTTTCCAGCGCCAGGGCGCGAACGATCATGGTGATCGTCTGGTTACCGGTGTTCCCGCCGATCCCCGCCACAATAGGCATCAGCGACGCCAGGGCCACCAGCTGGGAAATGGTATGTTCGAAGCCGTCGATGACGCGGGACGCCACGAACGCGGTGCATAAATTGATGGCGAGCCACGCCCAGCGCGTTTTGACGGCCTTGCCAACGGAGGCGTGAACGTCATCTTCGGCGCTGATCCCGCCAAGGGCACGCAGGTCGTTATCGGTCTCTTCATAGACCACATCAACGATCTCATCGATGGTCAGACGCCCCATCAGTTTGCCCACCGAATCCACCACCGCCGCGCTCACCAGGTCATCACGTTCGAAGGTACGCGCCGCTTTTTCGGCATCGTCTTCCGGCGAGAAGACCATCGGTTCGGTTTCCATGACCTCACTCACCCGCTGCTGGGTGCTGTTCAGCAGGATCGTTTTCAGCTCCAGCTCCCCGAGCAGGGTTTTATCCCGCGAGGTGACAAACAGTTTGTCGGTGTTGTCCGGCATGCTGCCCAGCCGACGAAGATAGCGCTGCACCGTACCCAGGGTGACATCCGGACGGACGGTGATGACGCCAAACTCCATGATCGCGCCGACGCTGTTTTTCTCGTAGTGCATCACCTGACGCACGCGCGCCCGCTCTTCGGCTGGCAGGGAAGCCAGCAGGCGTCCGGTCAGGTTGCGCGGAAGATGTTGTACAAGGTAAATCTGCTCATCAATATCCAGCGTTTGCAGGGCGTCGAGGATGTCCCGGTCGCTCATCTCATCGATAAGGTCATCCCAGACGTTTTCCGAGGCTTCAAGCAGCACCTGGCCGCGCTCGTGATCCTGCACCAGCCGCCACAGGGCGTGGCGCTCCTCTGAAGGCAGTGCCTCAAGGGTATCCGCCAGATCCGGCGGCGGTAAATGTGCAACCAGCGCACCTACCTCAGCAATATCGTCGGCCAGCGTGCCGACATCATATTGCTCAGCCAGGGTCAGCTTACCCAATAACGTTGACGTCACCGCTTTATCGGTCGTCAGGAGCCAGATGAGGCGGGCACGCTCCTGGTCACGCTGCCTGGCGCTGTTTTTCTTTAATACCGACATTAATCATAAATCCATGAAATAAGTTGGCTTTAAGCATAGCGCGGAGATATGTAAATAAGAATAAACGATGGGGCGGGATGGAGAAAAAATCGCCACTACAGCCACGATCTATCCCCTCTCCCTGTGGAAGAGGGTTAGGGTGAGGGCATCAGGCCGTACGCGCCACCGCATCACGCGACGCCGCATCGCGTTCATCGCCGGTCAGCTCGCTCAGCTTGCCGTCGCGCATCTCCAGCAGACGGTCGGCGTGAATGAAGTAGTGATCGTCATGGCTGATGGCAAAAATGGTTTTTCCCATCGCCTGCATCAGCGGCAGCAGTACCTGATAAAACTCGCGGCGGAAGTGCGGATCCTGATCGGCGGCCCACTCATCCAGCAGGATGATGTCACGCTCCTCGGCCAGGGCCAGCAGCAGCGCCACGCGTTTCTTCTGCCCTTTCGACAGTTTGATATTCAGGATTTTGCCATCCTGTAGCTCCAGCTTGTGCGACATTTGCAGGTGCGCAAGCCACTTCTCCACCAGCGCCGGATCCGCCTGCTGCCCTTCCGGGCCCAGCAGCCGGTCAAACAGCCAGACGTCGGTAAATACCGCCGAGAAGAGCTTGCGGTAATCTTCCGGTTTCTCCGCGCTCAGCGCCTTGCCGTCCAGCAGAATTTCACCCGACTGCGGCTGATAAAGCCCCGTCAGCAGCATCGCCAGCGTGGATTTGCCGCTGCCGTTGCCGCCGATCAGGAACAGCAGTTCGCCGCGGTGGATCGTCAGGTTAATCGGCCCTACGGAGAAGGCATTATCCTGATAGCGAAAGGTAACGTTACGCAGCTCCAGCGTTTGCCAGTTCGGGAAGGCCTGCGGGCGCGGGAACTCAGCCTTAAACGGCGCAAGGTCGAATTTCTTCAGCTTGTTGAAGGCCACCTGTGCGCTCAGCAGCGTCGGCAGTGCGCCAACGGCCGAGAGCAGCGGCGTGCGTAAAAACAACAGCGTCAGGGAGTAGGTTGCCGCCACGTTGGTATCCGCCCATCCCAGGCTGTTCGCCATCCAGAATACCAGGCCAATGGCGCCCAGCATCATGATGTTGGACCAGTTCACGGCGCTCAGGTGGAACGTATCGGCGCGAATAATGTGATGACGATATTCGTGCGCATCCGGGATGTAGAGATGGTTGAAGATATGCTCGGCGCGCTCGCGATTGAGGGTCAGCTCTTTGCGCCCTTCCAGCACCGTCTGGTAATCGTTATAGAGTTTGTCTTCCGTTTCGCGCAGCACCGCCATGTGCTTATAGACGCGGGATACCAGCAGAAAGCCGCCCCAGATGGTAATAACAATCCACAGCGCCGTCACCGCCAGCATTTTGCTGGAGAGCCAGGCGAGATAGGCTGCCGAGCCAAAGGTCAGGATGATCCCCTGCACCAGCTCCGGCAGGCGCACAAAGGCGATGGTAATGGCGCGCACATCACTGGTCAGCCCCGCCAGCAGAGAGGCACTTCCCAGTTGCTCGATGCGTTCCACCTGAGTATCAAGAATACGTTTGATGAACTCACTGCGCAGACGGAAAACGAAATGGTGGCCGAGCGCGGTCAGCGCCAGCTGTGAACCGAGCGTGACCGCCATCAGCAGCAGCAGTAAACCCAGAAACTCCGGCAGAACGGAGAGTGACGTGTCGACCATTTCGATCAAACGCACGTTAATGAAGGCAATCAGGCCGATCCCCAGCGCCGCGCTGGCAAGGCTTAACGCCATCACCGCGATAAAAGGCCAGCGATACTGCCGCCAGACAAGAAGAAGTAGTTGCATGCAGAGCAATCCGGACAAGAAAAATCAGCCAGCAGTGTAAACTGCCTTTCACACACATCAAGAATAATTCTTATTTTTATTCTCTCTATGCTGCCTGTCGGAACGTGAGGTTGTAGCGAAACGCCCCCGCCACCGGATGATCGCCAGGTTTAAGCGGCTGAATACCGTGGTAAAAAAGCCGTGATTCCCCGCCCCAGACCACCACATCACCATGCTCCAGCATCAGCCGTTTTAGCGGGTCGTTGCGCCGCAGCCCGCCAAACTGAAAGACGGCGGGCAGCCCAAGGGATACCGAGACAATCGGCGCGCGCAGATCCGGCTCGTCCTTATCCTGATGCAAGGAGAGTTTTGCCCCGACGGCATAGCGGTTGATAAGACAGGCGTCGGGACGAAAATCAGGGTAGCCGGCCGCCACGGCGGCATCATGACATAGCGCCTGAAACGCCTCCGGCATCGGCGGCCACGGCCGATCCGTCAGCGGATCGGCCGTGGCATAGACATAGCCCCGCTCATTTGTCGCCCATCCCAGTTCGCCGCAGTTGGTCATCGCCACGGACATGGTATACCCGCCCGGCGTGACCATATGGCGAAACGGCGAACGGGCGGTCACGGCATCAATACCGTCGAACAGCGCCGCCGCGCGGGAAAGCGCGAAGCGTCTCAGGATCGTCGCCCCCGGCGCGAGCGGCTCCTGCCAGGGTTCAGCATCTGCAAATAAATCGAGCATTATCCCTCCGGGTTGTTCGCCTCACGTTTCAACAATAGCACCTTGCGCGCTGCGCCCCAGCGATAACCCGACAGGGCACCGTCGTTACGCACTACGCGGTGACAGGGGATGACGATCGCCAGTTTGTTGGCTCCGCAGGCCCCGGCCACGGCACGTACGGCATTGGGTTTACCAATGGCCTTCGCCACCTGCTGATAGCTTGCCGTTTCACCGCAGGGGATAGCCCGCAGCGCCTGCCAGACCTGCTGCTGGAAGGCTGTACCACGGATATCCAGCGGCAGCGTCAGCGGCGTCCCGCGGCTGTCGACAGAGGCAATCACCTGACGAACACGCCCGGCAAACGCGCCTTCCATCGGGTCGCGGACGGCAAGCGGAAACAGTGACAGCAGCTCAGCCATCAGCGTGGTGTCGTCATCTCCCAGCAGGATCGCGCAGATCCCGCGCTCGCTTTCCGCCACCAGGCAGCGGCCCAGTGAGCAGTCACTGATAGCATAGCGGACCGCAGCATCCCCGTTGCGGTACTGTTTCGCCGTCATGCCCAGCGCGCCGTCGGCTTTCCGGTAGTAGCTGCTGCCGTCCGGGAAGCCAGCGGCCAGTACGGCGTCGGTGATTTTACCGCCCTGTGCAAGCAGGCTACGCAGGCGTTGTTCACGCGCGGCCTGCTGCCAGGCTTTCGGCGTCATGCCGGTAACGGATTTAAACACACGGTGGAGATGGAACGGGCTCATGGCAACCTGCTGTGCCAGTGCCTCAAGATTCAGCGCCGCTTCCTGTTCAAGCAGTCGGCAGGCCAGCGCAATGGTGGCCTTTTTCTGCGCCATAGGGTCGCCCTGGTCCGGCCTACAGCGCTTACAGGGGCGGAAACCCGCCTGCGCGGCCAGGTGAGCATCAGGATAGAAGCAGACATTTATACGCAGCGCGTGGCGGGCGCGGCAGGACGGGCGACAATAAATGCCGGTCGTCTGCACGGCGAAGACAAACTGGTTATCCGCATGAGGATCGCGGCTCTGAACGGCCTGCCAGCGATCCTCATCGGTGAGATAGGTTGTGTTTTTCATCATCGGCTCCTCTTACAAGCATACGCTCAGCTTGCCTGAACGCCACCGGACAAAAACCCGCAACCTTGCTTTTTAATTTTTTTCACTCACCAGGAAGCTGTTGAACTGCGGCGAACTCCAGGTTTTAAACCCGTCAGCCTCTTTGGTGATCATATAGACGGCCAGCCCTTCCTGACGCACCACCTCTTTGGCCTTCTCCGTGCCGAGCACCATTAATCCGGTATCCCAGGCGTCCGCTTCCAGTGCGGTTGGCGCTATCACCGTCACGGACACCAGGTTGTGCGTAATGGGTCGTCCGGTTTGCGGATCAATCACGTGCGAGATACGTTTGCCATCCAGCTCGTAATAGTTGCGGTAGCTTCCGGAGGTGCTGATACCGTGCCCGTTGATGTCGACAATCGCCTGCACCGCGTTCTGCTGGTCCGTTGGTTTTTGAATGGCCACCCGCCACGGCCTGCCGCTGGCGTTCATGCCCCGGCTGACGAGCGCGCCACCGACGGAAACCAGATAACGGGGAATGCCTTCCTGCGCCATCAGGGCTGCGAGATGATCCGCAGCATACCCCTCGCCTACCGTTGAGAGATCTACAAACAGGTCGGGAATATCTTTTTGCAGGTATTGCTGACCGTACTGGGAGATCACCGCCAGATGCTGTAACCCCGTACGTGCGCGGGCATCGTCAATGGCGGCTTGATCGGGTGTAGTCACCGGCTGCTTGTTGGGGCCAAATCCCCACAGGTTCACCAGCGGCCCCACGGTCACATCCATGGCGCCGTTGGTTTTGTAGCCCACGCGCATGGATTCCGTGACGATGTCGGCCATCGCTTCGCTCACCGGCCACAGGGAGGTGCTGCTGGAGCGATTGAAACGCATCAGCGCCGAGTCGTTTTTGTACGTGGAGAGCAGCTGATCGTCGGCATCCAGCTGAGCCTGAATTTTAGCGCGAAGCTCATCAACGCGAGCCTTGTCGAGATCCATCACGCTGACGCGCCAGAAGGTCCCCATGGTTTTCCCTTCCAGCACCGTCGCGGCTGGCGCCTCGATTTTTGCAGGCTGCGTAGAAGAGTCACACGCGGTCAGGAGTAAAACAGTCGCCAGAACGCTGGCGCGTAAAAAAGTCATATCCATTGGTTATAATCCTCATGCCAGGGCGGCAAGAGTACACTAAAACAGCGTATTTGTAAGACCCTAAAAAAGCATGAAAAAAGGGGCCTGTTGGCCCCTTTGTTGCAGTATGAGCAATTAGAACTGGTAAACCAGACCCAGCGCGACGATATCGTCGGTACCGATACCTGTCTGACGGGTGAAGTCATTTTCATCCAGCAGGTTGATTTTGTAATCAACGTAGGTGGACATGTTTTTGTTGAAGTAGTAAGTCGCGCCAACATCAACATACTTCAGGATATCCTGATCGCCATAGTTTTCGATGTCTTTACCTTTAGATTGCAGGTAAGCCACGGATGGACGCAGGCCGAAGTCGAACTGATACTGCGCAACTACTTCGAAGTTCTGTGCTTTGTTAGCCCAGCCCTGATCGCCAACGCGGGTCGCGTTGTAAGTCTGAGTATACTGTGCAGCCAGGTAGATGTTGTTCGCGTCGTATTTCAGACCACCGGTGTAGGTCTCTGCGCGATCGCCTTCACCGAAGTAGCCTGGCGCGTTCTGGTCAGCAGTACGTTTAGAGCTGGTGACCGCCGTACCGAGTGCGAAGCCTTCGCCCAGATCGTAGGTCAGAGAGCCGCCGTAGCCATCACCGTTCTGACGCAGCGCGTCACGACCGTTGTTGGTCTGGCCTTCGCCGCTTGGGCTGCCGTTTTTACCCTGGTACTGCAACGCGAAGTTCAGGCCATCAACCAGACCGAAGAAGTCCTGGTTACGGTAGGTCGCGAAGCCGTTACCACGCTGCTGCATGAAGTTGTCAGAACCATAGGTGTCGCCGCCGAATTCCGGCAGAACGTCAGTCCAGGAAGTCACATCGTAAACAACGCCGTAGTTACGACCGTAGTCGAATGAACCCGCATCAGCGAATTTCAGACCTGCGAACGCCACACGCGTCCAGGAGTTGTTTTCGTTCTCACCAGAGTTACCCTGGATCTGGTATTCCCACTGGCCGTAACCGGTCAGCTGGTCGTTAACCTGAGTTTCGCCTTTGAAGCCCAGACGCATGTAGGTCTGGTCGCCGTCTGCACTGTCGTCATCAGAGAAATAGTGCAGACCATCTACTTTACCGTACAGATCTAATTTGTTGCCGTCTTTGTTATAAATTTCAGCCGCATTTGCTGCGCCTGCCACCAGCAGAGCTGGTACCAGGAGGGACAGTACTTTAACTTTCATTTTATTAACCCTCTGTTATATGCCTTATTATTTACCACTGCTTACTGGTCAACCCTCTTAACCAGTCGGCAAGTTCATTCTCCTCAAAAATGCAGAATAATCCAACAGGAATATGATACGAAAACTTTGAAGATGTTTCACTTTACCATCAACATGTTTCAATTTGTAAATTTGGAGGAACTTTTACAGAGCATTAATAGTTTAAAAATATAGCACGGATAATCAAAACAAAAATATATCTTAATAAATTCAATTCTTTGCACCAAAAAGCTGTACAGCACTGAATGACAAAAAAAATCGCTTCAACACCACTAAAATAACTCTCGCTATCATCATTAACTTTATTTATTACCGTCATTCAGTTTTGAATGTCTGTTTATCCCTAATTGAACCGGATGCTTCGCATTCGGTTTTTTTTTACCTTTCTTTACGTCAGTCGACATTTTATGTGCTACCCCTCAGTAATGATAACGGCTATTAATTAAATCCATCCTCCGGCTGCCACTGAATTCTTTTCTTGCTGTAGAAATTAATTTCTTGTTTATTCGTGCTATTTTACTGCCGATGCGACAGGGTATTTATACATCTGACGGGGTTTTGTACACCTTTCTCCCGGAGAGGCTGAAGCCGGTTGCACAGATAAAAAGTCAATGTCATACCGCTAACGGCGCTGGAAATTCAGTTATTACCCTTTATACTGCCCTATCCCATTACCGCGCGGCCATTACGGGTTAAACACATCAATGAGTCAGACTGAAACTACCGCCCCGAGCAAATTCTCCCTTCTACCGGGCAGCATCACCCGTTTCTTTCTTCTGTTGATCGTTGTGCTGTTAGTCACAATGGGGGTGATGGTTCAGAGCGCCGTTAATACCTGGCTGAAAGATAAAAGCTATCAAATCGTCGATATCACCCATGCGGTGCACAAGCGCATTGATACGTGGCGCTATGCGACCTGGCAAATCTACGACAATATCGCTGCCGCGCCTGCCACCTCGTCAGGCGAAGGGTTGCAGGAAACGCGCCTTAAGCAGGATGTGTATTACCTTGAAAAACCGCAGCGTAAGACGGAAGCCCTGATTTTCGGCTCGCACGACAGCGCAACGCTTGAGATGACGCAGCGGATCTCCTCCTATCTGGACACCCTGTGGGGCGCCGAGACCGTGCCGTGGTCTATGTACTATCTGAACGGTCAGGACAACAGCATGATCCTGGTCTCGACCCTGCCGCTGAAGGATCTCTCGTCCGGCTTTAAAGAGACCACCGTTGGCAGTATTGTCGATTCCCGTCGGGCGGAAATGTTGCAACAGGCCAACGCGCTGGACGAGCGCGAAAGTTTCTCGTCATTACGCCGCCTTGCCTGGCAGAATGGCCACTACTTTACGCTGCGAACCACCTTTAACCAGCCGGGCCATCTGGCGACCGTGGTTGCCTTCGACCTGCCGATTAATGACCTGATCCCACCGGATATGCCGCTGGACAGTTTCCGTCTGGAGCCAGACAACAGCACCCAAAACATGCGCACGCCGTCGGACAAAGAAGGTGCGGACAGCGTAGCCATCTCCTTTAATGGCTCAAAGATTGAGATTGCCTCATCGCTCAACTCAACCGGTATGCGTCTGGTGTGGCAGGTGCCTTTTGGCACCCTGATGCTTGATACGCTGCAAAACATTCTGCTGCCGCTGCTGCTGAATATCGGCCTGCTGGCGCTGGCGCTGTTTGGTTACAGCACCTTCCGTTTCCAGTCGGGCCGCCAGAGCGACTCGACATCGGTATCAGCCGGGACCAGCAACGAGTTGCGCGTCCTGCGCGCCTTAAACGAAGAGATTATTTCCGTGCTGCCGCTTGGGGTGCTCGTTCACGATCAGGACGCAAACCGCACGGTAATGAGCAATAAAATTGCCGATCACCTTCTGCCGCACCTTAACCTGCAAAATATTACGGCCATGGCGGACCAGCACCAGGGCGTCATTCAGGCCACCATTAATAACGAACTGTATGAGATCCGTCAGTTCCGCAGTCAGGTCGCCTCGCGCACGCAAATCTTCATCATCCGCGATCAGGACCGCGAAGTGCTGGTGAATAAAAAGCTCAAGCAGGCGCAAAGGCTGTACGAGAAAAACCAGCATGGTCGCGCCGCGTTTATGCAAAATATCGGTGATGCCTTCAAACAGCCGCTGAAGTCACTCGCCACGCAGATTGCTGATTTGAGCACGCCGGAAAGCCGACAGCTGAGCAGCCAGGCAGACTCCCTGGTTCGTCTGGTAGACGAAATCCAGCTTGCGAACATGCTGGAGAATGACATCTGGAAAGGCACCCCTACGCTCTTCTCTATCCAGGATCTGATTGATGAAGTGGTGCCGGAAGTGCTGCCGGTGATCAAGCGCAAAGGGCTTCAGCTGCTGATCAACAACCATTTACCGGCCAACGACGAACGACACGGCGATCGCGATGCCCTGCGTCGCATCCTGATGATGCTGATTCAGTATGCCGTCACCACGACGCAGATCGGCAAGATCACCCTTGAAGTCAGCACCGATGAATCCACCGACGATCGTCTGACGTTCCGCATTCTGGATACGGGCGAAGGCGTCACCGTGAGCGAAATTGACAATCTGCACTTCCCGTTCCTGAACGATACCCAGCGCGATCACTACGGTAAGGCAAATGCCCTCACCTTCTGGCTCTGCGATCAGCTGGCGCGTAAGCTGGGCGGTCATCTGAACATTAAGGCCCGCGAATCCCTCGGCACCCGCTACTCCTTACACGTTAAAATGGCGGCGAATCCGCAGGAAGAAGATGAAGAGCGTCTGCTGGACGATGTGGTAGTGATGGTGGATGTCACCTCCAGTGAAATCCGTAATATTGTCGTTCGTCAGTTAGAAAACTGGGGCGCGTCCTGCATTACCCCGGACGAAAGACTCGCGAGTCAAGAATTTGATCTATTTTTAACTGATAATCCGTCTAATCTTACTGCCTCAGGCTTGCTTTTAAGCGATGATGAGCCAGGCGTGCGGAAAATCGGCCCTGGGCAGCTGCGCGTCAACTTTAATATGAGCAATGCAATGCAGGAAGCTGTATTACAACTGATTGAAGAGAATCTGGCGCAGGAAGAGATCCTGGAGTCACCGTTAGGCGGCGATGAAAATGCCGAACTCCATGCCAGCGGATATTATTCGCTCTTCGTTGATACAGTACCAGATGATGTTAAGCGGTTGTATACTGAGTCCGCTGCGCAGGATTTTGCAGCGCTGGCACAGACAGCACACCGGCTTAAAGGGGTGTTTGCCATGCTTAATCTGGTTCCCGGCAAGCAGTTATGTGAAACGCTGGAACATCTAATTCGTGAGAAAGATGCCTCTGGCATTGAAAAATACATCAGCGACATTGACGCTTACGTCAAGAGCTTGCTGTAGCAAGGTAGCCTTATACATGAACAATATGAACGTAATTATTGCCGATGACCATCCGATTGTACTGTTCGGTATTCGCAAATCACTTGAACAGATCGAGTGGGTGAATGTAGTCGGTGAATTTGAAGATTCCACAGCCCTCATTAACAACCTCCCTAAACTTGATGCGCACGTGCTCATTACCGATCTCTCCATGCCTGGAGATAAATACGGTGATGGGATCACGCTCATCAAATACATTAAACGCCACTTCCCGGACATTTCGATCATTGTTCTGACCATGAACAATAACCCGGCGATCCTGAGCGCCGTTCTGGATCTCGATATTGAAGGGATTGTGCTGAAACAAGGCGCACCGACCGATCTGCCAAAAGCGCTGGCGGCGCTGCAGAAAGGGAAGAAATTCACGCCTGAGAGCGTTTCTCGCCTGCTCGAAAAAATCAGCGCGGGCGGCTATGGCGACAAACGTCTCTCGCCAAAAGAGAGTGAAGTTCTGCGTCTGTTCGCTGAAGGTTTCCTGGTGACTGAAATCGCCAAGAAGCTGAACCGCAGTATTAAAACCATCAGTAGCCAGAAAAAATCCGCGATGATGAAGCTGGGTGTGGATAACGATATCGCCCTGCTGAACTATCTCTCTTCCGTGACGCTGAGCGCAACGGACAAAGATTAATCTTCGCTGTCTACGCCGGGTGGCGCTTGCGCTCACCCGGCCTACAGACCCCGTCGGCCCGCGCAAGCCCCGCGCCGCCGGGCACATAAAAAAGGCCCTTTCGGGCCTTTTTTTATTGTCTCGCTTTTCGTACCCGCTCCGCATACACGGACAGCGTCTGTTTCAGAACATCCAGCGTGACCGGCTTCGACAGGCAGCTGTCCATTCCCGACTCCAGACAGCGCTGCTTCTCCTCCGCCAGCGCGTTGGCTGTCACCCCCACCACCGGCAGCGTCAGCCCCAGCTGTCGAATACGCTGCGTCAGACGGTAGCCGTCCATGTTAGGCATGTTCACATCGCTGAGGACAATATCAATATGGTTCTTACTTAAGACATTCAGGGCATCCACGCCATCATTGGCCGTTTTACACTGATAGCCCAGAGAGCCAAGCTGGTCTGCGAGCAGACGACGGTTAATCGGATGATCGTCGACGACCAGAATCATCATATCGTCGTTCACCGACGCCAGCTCATCAGGGGAAGCCAGCACGGTCGCGCCATCGCTGTCCTCAAGCTGCACGCTGTAAATGCGCGCCAGCAAGCCCAACAGCTCGTGCGGTGTCGCCACGCTGTGCACCCAAACCCCAGGCGAACGCTCAATCGGAATACCGATATGACGGCGGCAGAACATCACCACGCCGCGCCCTGCCCATGCCTGTTCCGGCTCAACGTCGGTGATCAGCATGTCATCCGCGTCCGGCGTCTGGCCTTCATAGCGCGAAACCCGCACGCCGCTGCTGGTCAGCATTGACGTCAGGAAATCATGTAAGGAGGCGTTGTGCACCGCCAGCCAGCAGTGTTTATCGCTCAGCCCGTCGACGGTGGTTTTCGCCGGATAGTGCGCCGAATAGAGCGGAATACGAATGGTGAACTGGCTGCCCATGCCTGGCTCAGTATCGACGGAGATATCCCCGTCCATCATGCTGATAAGCTTCTCGCAAATCGCCAGACCTAGCCCGGTCCCCTGGAAATTACGCTGCACGCCGGTTCCCACCTGGAAGAACGGATCGAACAGGCGAACGACCTCTTTCGCCGGAATACCCACCCCCGTGTCGCGCACGCGAATGGTCAGATACTCCCCTGCCCGACAGACGTGCAGCACAATACAGCCGATATCGGTGAATTTGATGGCGTTGCTCAGCAGGTTTGAGATGACCTGTTGCAGACGCATCGGATCGCCATTCAGCGTCAGCGGCACATCCGGCTCGATGAAGCAGTACAGCCCAAGCTGTTTACGCACCACCAGCGGCAGATAGTTGGCGCAGATATGGTTCATCACCTCGCGCGGGGAGAACTCGCGCGGTTCAATTTTCAGCTGCTCGGATTCAATTTTAGAGAAGTCGAGAATATCGCTGATAATTTTCAACAACAGGCTGGAGGAGTTGTTCATGGCCGTCACCAGACGGTCAACCCCTTTCGGCAGCTCTTTGGTCTGGAGCAGATCGAGGTTACCGATAATCCCGTACAGCGGCGTGCGCAGCTCATGGCTGACGGTCGCGAGGAACATCGATTTCGACTGACTGGCCTGCTCCGCCGCCTGCGCCATATCCTGCAATGACTCTTCCATCTTCACGCGCGCAGAGACGTCCACCAGCACGCAAATCGCCACGTTTTCATTGCGGTAGCGCGAATGCACGAAGCTGATTTGCAGGTTGGTGTGGGTGCTGGTCAGCACATCCACAAAGTTTACCTGTTGCCCACAGATGATCTGCGTTAACCGCTGGCGGTCTTCATGCGTAAGCATGTTCAGGTAGTTATGGGCAAGCTCGTTACTGAGGATATTCGTCCCGTCCTGGGTACGCAGGATACAGATCCCCACCGGCGCCGAGGCGACAATCTTACGGTTAAACTGCTCGTGCTCCTCCAGACGCTGAGCATCCGCTTCCGCCGGAATAAAGATCCGCCGCTCATACATTCTCGCCAGCATAAACAGCGCGACGCCTACCGCGATGTTCAGCAAAATGGCGTTAAGGATCAGGATGCGAATGCGCTCCAGCACCTTGTCCACCGGCAGCGAGTAGACGATGCTCAGCGACGATGGCGGTAAACTTTTCTTCAGCACCAGCTCGCGGAAACCGGAGGTATAGCCAAACCATGACCGCTCCTGCATCCAGCTGGGTTCCACCTTCAGTCGGTTTTCAGGCCCGGCCAGGGAGATGAGCGGGTGGCCGTTTTCATCCAGAATGGTCACGCCCATTGGCAGGCTGCCCGGCGTAAAGAAGTTTTCCATGCGGATGGTTTGTTCAATCCCCAGCAGCGCTTGCAGGCGGTTTCCGAGGTAAACCGGAGTCAGGGCATAGAAATAGCCGACGCCCATGCGCGGCCCCTGGCTTATCCAGAAGATGTTGTTCCCGCGCTCTTCCTGCGGCGCATTGCGGTATTTCACGATGCGCTCGTGCAGGCTTTTCAGCGCGTCTTCACGTTCGACGGGCATATCCCGCAGGCCGAAATCCGCCATGCAGAGATTTTCGTTGCCAATCAGGTAGACGCGGTTCAGATCGTAGGCGGCCGAGAAGTTATCGCGCCAGTAGCGCATAAACCATGACAGGGACTCCAGTGAACCACGCCAGGCTTTGCCCATGGCGGAACAATCGGAGTCCGGGAAGAGTGGTTCGAAATCAGGTACTTCGGTTTTTTCATCCCGGCTACGGATGGCAAGAATGCCGTTTTCCGCCGTCAGCCGATTCTCGGCGATATACTTCAGCTCTTTCATCACGTCAGACGTGCGCTGAATATAGCGCTGGGCCTGATCCGAGCTTAAGTTAAACTCCTGGCGGATCTCCGCTTCTTTCTGGTGCAATGCGTTAACGATGTAAAACACCGAGAGCAGTGCCACCAGCAACCATAGCAGTAGCGCAAGCGCCCGAAACAGATAGCGAGAGACTTTTAGCGTGGTACGAAAGGAGACGAGGTATTTCAAAGGGGCGAGGCTCCGCCGTCGGGGTCAAAAAGAATGTGGTTAAGGTAGCGGTAAACGCGGCTTGTCGCAACGTTCACTTGTCTGCTTACGCAAAACAAAAGGGCCGGAAACCGGCCCTTTATGCGTCAGGAGACGTTACTCGTCAGCGTCATCCGCTGCTTCATCATCGGTGTCCGTTTCCGGGGCGATTTCATCATCCCCTTCCGCGACGCTGCCGTCGATAGAGTCGAGTTCTTCGTCATCCACCGGCTCAGCAACGCGTTGCAGACCGACGACGTTTTCATCTTCCGCAGTACGGATGAGGATCACGCCCTGGGTGTTACGACCCACCACGCTGATCTCAGACACGCGGGTACGCACCAGCGTACCGGCATCGGTGATCATCATGATCTGGTCCGCGTCGTCCACCTGCACCGCGCCCACAACGGAACCGTTGCGCTCGGTGACCTTGATGGAGATAACGCCCTGCGTGCCGCGAGATTTGGTCGGGTATTCGCTTTCCGCGGTACGTTTACCGTAACCGTTCTGGGTGACGGTCAGGATTGCGCCTTCGCCACGTGGAACGATCAGGGAAACCACGGAGTCTTCACCCGCCAGCTTGATACCACGTACGCCGGTCGCGGTACGACCCATTGCGCGCACGGCGTTCTCTTTAAAGCGCACCACTTTACCGGCCGCAGAGAACAGCATCACTTCATCGGAACCGGAGGTCAGATCCACACCGATCAGCTCATCGCCTTCGTTCAGGTTCACCGCGATGATCCCGGCAGAACGTGGACGGCTGAACTCGGTCAGCGCGGTTTTCTTCACGGTACCGCTCGCGGTTGCCATAAAGACGTTCACGCCCTCTTCGTACTCGCGTACCGGCAGAATGGCGGTGATACGTTCGTTCGCTTCCAGCGGCAGCAGGTTGACGATAGGACGACCACGCGCGCCACGGCTCGCTTCCGGCAGCTGATAGACCTTCATCCAGTACAGACGGCCCCGGCTGGAGAAGCAGAGGATCGTGTCGTGGGTGTTGGCCACCAGCAGACGGTCAATGAAGTCTTCTTCTTTAATACGTGCCGCAGATTTGCCTTTACCGCCACGACGCTGTGCTTCGTAGTCGGTCAACGGCTGATACTTCACATAACCCTGGTGAGACAGCGTCACTACCACGTCTTCACGGTTGATCAGATCTTCAATGTTGATATCAGAGCTGTTGGCCGTGATTTCGGTGCGGCGCTCGTCGCCGAACTGATCGCGAACCAGTTCCAGCTCTTCACGGATCACTTCCATCAGGCGCTCTGCGCTACCGAGGATATGCAGCAGCTCAGCAATTTGCTCCAGCAGCTCTTTGTACTCGTCGAGCAATTTTTCATGCTCAAGGCCGGTCAGTTTCTGCAAACGCAGATCCAGAATCGCCTGGGCCTGCTGTTCAGTCAGGTAGTACTGACCGTCACGCACGCCGAATTCAGGCTCCAGCCACTCAGGACGCGCAGCGTCATCGCCCGCACGTTCCAGCATCGCCGCCACGTTGCCCAGATCCCATGGACGCGCAACCAGTGACGCCTTCGCTTCTGCTGGCGTCGGCGCGCGGCGGATCAGCTCGATGATCGGGTCGATGTTCGCCAGCGCAACGGCCAGTGCTTCAAGGATATGGGCACGGTCACGCGCTTTGCGCAGTTCGAAGATGGTACGGCGGGTCACCACTTCACGGCGGTGACGCACGAACGCGCTCAGGATCTCTTTCAGGTTCATGATCTTCGGCTGGCCATGGTGCAGTGCAACCATGTTGATACCGAAGGAGACCTGAAGCTGAGTCTGGGAGTACAGGTTGTTCAGCACAACCTCACCTACCGCGTCGCGCTTGATTTCAATCACGATGCGCATACCGTCTTTATCAGACTCGTCACGCAGCGCGCTGATACCTTCGACGCGTTTTTCTTTTACCAGCTCGGCGATTTTTTCAATCAGACGCGCTTTGTTCACCTGATACGGGATCTCGTGAACAATAATGGTTTCACGGCCGGTTTTAGCGTCCGCTTCCACTTCGGCGCGGGCACGGATGTAAATCTTGCCGCGCCCGGTACGGTACGCTTCTTCAATACCGCGACGGCCATTGATGATTGCCGCCGTCGGGAAGTCCGGGCCAGGAATGTGTTCCATCAGCCCTTCAATGCTGATGTCTTCATCGTCAATGTAGGCCAGGCAGCCGTTGATCACTTCCGTGATGTTGTGCGGCGGAATGTTGGTTGCCATACCGACGGCGATACCGGACGAACCGTTCACCAGCAGGTTTGGGATCTTCGTTGGCATAACGTCAGGAATTTTTTCCGTGCCGTCGTAGTTATCAACGAAATCAACCGTCTCTTTTTCCAGGTCAGCCATCAGCTCATGGGCAATCTTCGCCAGACGGATTTCCGTATAACGCATTGCCGCGGCGGAGTCGCCGTCGATAGAACCAAAGTTACCCTGACCATCTACCAGCATGTAACGCAGCGAGAAGGGCTGCGCCATACGGACAATGGTGTCGTACACCGCGGAATCACCATGGGGATGGTATTTACCGATTACGTCACCAACGACACGGGCAGATTTTTTGTAGGCTTTATTCCAGTCATTGCCCAATACGTTCATGGCGTATAGTACGCGACGGTGTACCGGCTTCAGGCCATCGCGGACGTCCGGCAGCGCACGGCCAACAATGACCGACATCGCATAGTCCAGATAGGAGCTTTTCAGCTCTTCCTCGATGTTAACCGGTGTAATTTCTCTCGCAAGGTCGCTCATCTAACCGCTATCCCTCTACTGTATCCCGGATTCAAAGGTCGCAAATTATAACACAGCCGCGGTGATACAGGTAAACCTATACGCTTTATTCACAGGGATTGCCTGATATACTCATTTGTCTTGCTAAATAAGGAGTAAAAGCGCCCATGAATGCCGAAAAATCCCCGGTGGCTCACAACGTTGACCACGAAGAGATTGCCAAATTTGAAGCGGTGGCGTCCCGCTGGTGGGATCTCGAAGGTGAGTTCAAACCTCTGCATCGTATTAACCCGCTGCGTCTGGGCTATATCGCGGAGCGTTCCGGCGGTCTGTTCGGTAAGAAAGTGCTCGACGTCGGCTGCGGCGGCGGCATCCTGGCGGAAAGCATGGCGCGCGAAGGGGCCACCGTCACCGGTCTGGACATGGGCTTTGAGCCTCTCCAGGTTGCCCGCCTTCATGCGCTGGAGTCCGGCGTTCAGGTAGAATACGTCCAGGAAACCGTGGAAGAGCACGCGGCAAAACATGCCCACCAGTATGATGTGGTGACCTGCATGGAGATGCTGGAACACGTTCCCGATCCGCAGTCGGTCGTCAGCGCCTGTGCAAAACTGGTAAAACCGGGTGGACAGGTCTTCTTCTCGACCATCAACCGCAACGGCAAAGCCTGGCTGATGGCCGTGGTGGGCGCGGAATATGTGCTGCGCATGGTGCCGAAAGGCACACACGACGTGAAGAAGTTCATCAAGCCTGCCGAACTGCTGGGCTGGGTTGACCAGACGTGGCTTAAGGAGCAACACATGACGGGCCTGCACTACAACCCGCTGACGGATAAATTCAAACTTGCTCCGGGCGTGGATGTTAACTATATGTTGCATACAACCGCCAAAAACGACTAACGTCATCCGTTATTCTTATAATGATTGCGCGACATCATGTTGCGCAATTCTGACCTCCCGTTGAAGAAATCAGCACTCGATCAAATTTTGAATTTTTTTTCTAAATTATTGACATCTCTTCCAGGCCTTACGGTACGAGGACTTACGCTTTTTTACCCTTTCACAACCTCAATTTAACCTCAAAATCAACCCTTGTACTGAAAAGAATCCTTACTAGAATACTCACCATATAGCGTTCTTCTTATCGCAAAACCCCTATATGTAGTATTTATCCACAGAGTTAGTCACAAGACGGTTCTGTGGATAAGCGGGGGATATTTTTTTATTTCACGGACAGGTAAAAACCCACATGAATCAGAGTCTGCTGGTGACAAAGCGCGACGGTACCACCGAGCGTATCAATCTGGACAAAATCCATCGAGTTCTCGACTGGGCAGCAGAAGGACTGAACAACGTATCTATCTCCCAGGTTGAACTGCGTTCTCACATTCAGTTCTACGACGGCATCAAAACGTCTGATATCCACGAAACCATTATCAAAGCAGCGGCAGACCTGATCTCCCGCGACGCACCGGATTATCAGTACCTCGCTGCACGTCTGGCGATTTTCCACCTGCGTAAGAAAGCCTACGGCCAGTTTGAGCCGCCGAAGCTTTACGATCACGTGGTGAAAATGGTCGAGCTGGGCAAATACGACACGCATCTGCTGGAAGACTATACGGAAGAAGAGTTCGAGCAGATGAACGGGTTTATCGATCACTGGCGCGACATGAACTTCTCCTACGCGGCGGTGAAGCAGCTCGAAGGCAAATACCTGGTTCAGAACCGTGTGACCGGTGAGATCTACGAGAGCGCCCAGTTCCTCTATATTCTGGTGGCCGCCTGCCTGTTCTCTAATTATCCGCGTGAAACCCGTCTGGACTACGTGAAGCGTTTCTACGATGCGGTATCCACGTTCAAAATTTCTCTGCCAACGCCAATCATGTCTGGCGTGCGCACCCCTACTCGTCAGTTCAGCTCCTGCGTACTGATCGAGTGTGGTGACAGCCTGGATTCCATCAACGCCACCTCCAGCGCCATCGTGAAATACGTCTCCCAGCGTGCCGGTATCGGCATCAACGCCGGTCGTATTCGTGCGCTGGGCAGCCCGATCCGCGGCGGTGAAGCGTTCCATACCGGCTGTATTCCGTTCTACAAGCACTTCCAGACGGCGGTAAAATCCTGCTCTCAGGGCGGCGTGCGCGGCGGTGCTGCGACCCTGTTCTACCCAATGTGGCACCTGGAAGTAGAAAGCCTGCTGGTCCTGAAGAACAACCGCGGCGTGGAAGGTAACCGCGTGCGTCACATGGACTACGGCGTGCAGATCAACAAGCTGATGTACACCCGCCTGCTGAAAGGTGAAGACATCACCCTGTTCAGCCCGTCCGACGTTCCAGGCCTGTACGACGCATTCTTCGCCGATCAGGACGAGTTCGAGCGTCTGTACACCAAATATGAAAAAGACGACAGCATCCGCAAGCAGCGCGTGAAGGCGGTCGATCTGTTCTCCCTGATGATGCAGGAACGTGCCTCTACCGGTCGTATCTACATCCAGAACGTTGACCACTGCAACACCCACAGCCCGTTTGACCCGGTGGTGGCGCCAGTGCGCCAGTCCAACCTGTGCCTGGAGATCGCCCTGCCGACCAAACCGCTGGACGATGTGAACGACGAAAACGGCGAAATCGCCCTGTGTACGCTGTCTGCGTTCAACCTGGGTGCGATTAAGAGCCTGGACGAACTGGAAGAGCTGGCCGTGCTGGCGGTTCGTGCGCTGGATGCCCTGCTGGACTACCAGGATTACCCAATCCCGGCCGCTAAACGCGGTGCGATGGGTCGTCGCACTTTAGGTATCGGCGTGATCAACTTCGCCTACTGGCTGGCGAAAAACGGTAAGCGTTACTCCGACGGCAGCGCCAACAACCTGACCCACCAGACGTTTGAAGCGATTCAGTACTACCTGATGAAAGCCTCCAACGAACTGGCGAAAGAGCAAGGCGCGTGCCCGTGGTTCAACGAAACCACCTACGCGAAAGGCATTCTGCCGATCGACACCTACAAGAAAGACCTGGATGCGATCGTCAGCGAGCCGCTGCATCTCGACTGGGAAGGCCTGCGCGAGTCCATTAAAACGCACGGCCTGCGTAACTCCACGCTCTCTGCCCTGATGCCGTCCGAGACCTCTTCGCAGATCTCCAACGCCACCAACGGTATTGAGCCACCGCGCGGCCACGTCAGCATCAAAGCGTCGAAAGACGGCGTGCTGCGTCAGGTAGTACCGGATTACGAGACGCTGGGTGACAACTACGAGCTGCTGTGGGAAATGCCAAACAACGACGGCTACCTGCAACTGGTGGGGATCATGCAGAAGTTTATCGACCAGTCGATCTCTGCCAATACCAACTACGACCCGACGCGCTTCCCGTCAGGCAAGGTTCCGATGCAGCAGCTGCTGAAAGACCTGCTCACCGCCTACAAATTTGGCGTGAAAACGCTGTACTATCACAACACCCGTGATGGTGCGGAAGACGCCCAGGACGACCTGGCGCCGTCAATTCAGGACGATGGCTGCGAAAGCGGCGCATGTAAGATCTAATAATACCCCCCTCACCCCGGCCCTCTCCCCACAGGGGCGAGGGTGAAAAAATTGCTCCGAACGGTTCCCTCTTCCCTCAGGGGAGAGGGTTAGGGTGAGGGGAAAATAACACCACAGGACACACTCATGGCATATACCACCTTTTCACAGACGAAAAACGACCAGCTCAAAGAGCCGATGTTCTTCGGCCAGCCGGTCAACGTGGCACGCTACGATCAGCAAAAATATGACATCTTCGAAAAGCTGATTGAAAAGCAACTCTCCTTCTTCTGGCGTCCGGAAGAAGTTGACGTTTCACGCGACCGTATCGATTTCCAGGCACTGCCGGAACACGAAAAGCATATCTTCCTCAGCAACCTGAAATACCAGACGCTGCTGGACTCTATTCAGGGTCGTAGTCCGAACGTGGCGCTGCTGCCGCTGATCTCCATTCCCGAGCTGGAAACCTGGGTAGAGACCTGGGCGTTCTCCGAGACGATCCACTCCCGCTCTTACACCCACATCATCCGCAACATCGTGAACGATCCGGCGGTGGTGTTTGACGATATCGTCACCAACGAACAGATCCAGAAGCGCGCCGAAGGCATTGCGCACTACTATGACGAGCTGATCGAGATGACCAGCTACTGGCATCTGCTGGGCGAAGGCACACACAACGTGAACGGCAAAACCGTTACCGTAAACCTGCGGACCCTGAAAAAGCAGCTGTACCTGTGCCTGATGAGCGTTAACGCGCTGGAAGCAATCCGCTTCTACGTGAGTTTCGCCTGCTCCTTCGCCTTTGCCGAGCGCAAGCTGATGGAAGGCAACGCCAAAATCATCCGCCTGATCGCCCGTGATGAAGCCCTGCACCTGACCGGCACCCAGCATATGCTGAACCTGTTGCGCAGCGGTACGGACGATCCGGAAATGGCGGAAATCGCTGAAGAGTGCAAACAGGAGTGCTACGACCTGTTCGTGCAGGCCGCCCAGCAGGAGAAAGAGTGGGCAGACTACCTGTTCCGCGACGGTTCCATGATTGGCCTGAACAAAGACATCCTGTGCCAGTACGTGGAGTACATCACTAACATCCGCATGCAGGCGGTGGGTCTCGATCTGCCGTTCCAGACGCGCTCTAACCCAATCCCGTGGATCAACACCTGGCTGGTGTCCGATAACGTGCAGGTTGCGCCGCAGGAAGTGGAAGTGAGTTCTTATCTGGTCGGTCAGATTGATTCTGAAGTCAACACCGACGACCTGAGCGACTTCCAGCTCTGATGAGCCGCGTAACGCTGAGTCTTTCTGGCACCGAAGTGCTGTGCCAGGAAGAGCACCCTTCCCTGCTGGTGGCGCTGGAAGCGCATCAGGTGGAGGTAGAGTACCAGTGTCGCGAAGGCTATTGCGGCTCCTGCCGCTGCCGTTTGGTCGCAGGCCAGGTGGACTGGCTGACCGAACCGCTGGCCTTTATCAGTGAAGGGGAAATTTTGCCCTGCTGCTGTCGGGCAAAAGGCGATATTGAGATCGAGATGTAATTATGTCGGGTGGCGCTTCGCTTACCCGACCTACAAAACCGCAGTTCGTAGGCCGGGTAAAGCACAGCCGCCACCCGGCAATTTCAGCGTTTATCCTTCAAAAAGCTCACCGCTTTATCCGGGAAATCCGTAAACAACCCGTCTACGTCCGCCTGGTTATACAACACCTCGTAAAGCTGATTCACGTCCGTCGCATACTCCGGCAACTGGTCTGCACGAACGGTATACGGATGCACCTGCATCCTGCTGGCATGCGCCTCTTTCACCATCGCCGTCAGCTTTACGTGGCCCGGCGTTGAGCCTTCCGCCACCAGCATGTGGTAATCCGGCCCGATGCCGTCGGCATACTGCGCAATCTGCTTCATCGCGCCCGGCTTAAACATCCAGTCGTAGTTGTAGTTCACCCACTTCCCGTCCGGCTGCTTCTCCTGGGTTTCGTTCCAGTCGGTATAGGCAATCAGCTGTACCAGATTGAGATCCATCCCCATCTTCGGCTCCAGCTCGGTTTTGATGCGCTTCAGCTCCGCCGCATCAAAACATTGCAGGTAAACTTTGTCCTTCTTGCTGGTGTAGCCGTACTGTTTCAGTACCTCCAGCGTCTTCGCGGCAATGTCCTTCCCTTCCTGATGGTGGAACCACGGTGCTTTGATTTCCGGGTAGATACCGATATTTTTCCCGGTCGAGTGGTTCAGTCCCTGAACAAACTCGATCTCTTCCTGGAAGGTATGAATGCGGAAATCAGATTTGCCCATCGGGAAGCGTCCCGGATAGACCTGCACCTTCTTGCCGTTTTCAATCTCGAAGCCCTCGGTAAACTTCAGCGAACGGATCTCCGCCAGCGTGAAGTCGATGGCGTAATAGCGGCCATCTTTACGGGCGCGATCCGGGAAGCGTTCCGCCACGTCCGTGACGCGGTCAAGATAGTGGTCATGCAGGACGACCAGCTGGTCGTCCTTCGTCATCACCAGATCCTGCTCCAGATAATCCGCGCCCTGGGCATAGGCCATTGCCTTCGCCGGCAGCGTATGCTCCGGCAGATAGCCGCTGGCGCCGCGGTGGGCGATCACGATTTTATCCGCCGCCAGCGCGGAGCCTGTCATCAGGCCCGCCAGCAGCAGGCCTGTCGCTAACTGATTTAATTTCATCGCAATGCTCCTTACTGACGACGCGCCAGCACTTCGGCGTGGTGACGTTTTTCACCGATCATCACAACAATCAGCAGCAGAACCGCCAGCACGCTGCCGCCAATCATCACCATAAAGCCGCCGTCCCAGCCGAAGAAGTCGACGGTGTAACCGACGATTGCACTCGCCGCCACTGAACCGCCAAGGTAGCCAAACAGACCGGTAAAGCCTGCCGCCGTGCCTGCCGCTTTCTTCGGCGCCAGCTCCAGCGCGTGCAGACCGATCAGCATTACCGGACCGTAAATCAGGAAGCCGATGACGATCATACAGGCCATATCCACACCCGGATTGCCCGGCGGGTTGAGCCAGTAAACGACCGTCGCGATGGTCACCAGCGTCATGAAGAACACGCCCGTTGCCCCACGGTTACCCTTAAACACTTTATCCGACATCCAGCCGCAGATCAGCGTGCCCGGAATGCCCGCGTATTCATACAGGAAGTAGGCCCAGGAGGATTTATCCAGCGCGAAGTGCTTCACCTCTTTCAGGTAGGTTGGGGACCAGTCGAGGATGCCGTAGCGCAGCAGGTAAACGAACACGTTCGCCACCGCGATGTACCACAGCAGCTTGTTTGGCAGCACGTACTTCATGAAGATCTGCTTTGCCGTCAGCTCTTCTTCGTGCTTCTCGCTGTAATCATCCGGGTAGTCGTTTTTGTACTCTTCAATCGGCGGAAGACCGCAGGACTGCGGGGTGTCACGCATCAGGGCGAAGGCGATAATCGCCACCAGAATGGCGCCAAAGGCTGGCATATAGAGCGCGGCATGCCAGTCGTTAAACCAGGCCATCCCCAGCAGGAACAGCAGCGGCGGCAGCCCGCCCCCGACGTTATGCGCGCAGTTCCAGACCGATACAATGCCGCCACGCTCTTTCTGTGACCACCAGTGGACCATGGTGCGTCCGCATGGCGGCCACCCCATCCCCTGGAACCAGCCGCAGAGGAACAGCAGCACGAACATAATGGCAATGCTGGAGGTTGCCCACGGCACAAAGCCCATGAACAGCATCACCGCTGCCGCGAGGATCAGACCGGCAGGGAGGAACACGCGCGGATTCGAACGATCCGACACCGACCCCATAATGAACTTCGAAAAACCGTACGCGATGGAGATCCCCGACAGCGCGAACCCCAGATCGCCGCGAGAGAAGCCCTGTTCCACCAGGTACGGCATGGCGAGCGCAAAGTTTTTACGTACCAGATAGTACGCCGCATACCCGAAGAAGATCCCGAGGAAGATTTGCCAACGCAGACGGCGGTAGAGAGGATCAATCTCTGCCTCTGGCAGTCGCGCCCGGTGTGGCGCAGGTTTAAAGATACTGAGCATAACAGCCTCCGTGGCCTTTCAAAAATGGCCGGGCATCTCGCGCCCGGCTACAGAGGCGGCGATGTTAAGAAATCACGGTGAATGTTACTGTGAATCAACGCACAGATTGTTACAGAAATATGACAGAATGCGCAAAAAAGCGCATGAAATCACGTTTCACTTTCGAATTTCGCGCGTTTATGTTCGAAATCAAACAAACCACACGATCAATGTGGCTAAATGCTAAAAAACGAACATAGAGGAAAGGCAATGACAATTCACGATCCACGCTTCAGCGATGTGATTATCATTGGCGGTGGCGCAACGGGTGCCGGCATCGCACGCGACTGCGCCCTGCGGGGATTGAGCGTCACGCTTCTGGAGCGCCACGATATCGCCACCGGCGCAACGGGGCGTAATCACGGCCTGCTGCACAGCGGTGCGCGCTATGCGGTCACTGATGCGGAATCCGCGCGCGAGTGTATCGCTGAAAACCAGATCCTCAGACGCATCGCCCGCCACTGCGTTGAACCCACCAACGGCCTGTTTATTACCCTTCCCGAAGATGACCTCGCCTTTCAGCAAACCTTTATCACCGCCTGTACGGCGGCAGGCATTCAGGCTGAAGCGATCGATCCTGTGCAGGCACGCCGTCTTGAACCCTCGGTAAACCCGGCGTTACTGGGCGCGGTGAAAGTGCCTGACGGCACCGTTGATCCCTTCCGCCTGACCGCCGCCAATATGCTCGACGCGCGGGAACATGGCGCACAGATCCTGACCGGGCATCACGTCACCGGGCTTATTCGTGAAGGTAATACGGTGCGCGGGGTGCGCGTGTTTGATGCGCAGTACAACGAACACCGCGAGCTGTATGCCGCCGTCGTGGTCAATGCGGCAGGGATCTGGGGCCAGCGCATCGCGGAATATGCCGATTTATCCATCCGCATGTTCCCGGCGAAAGGCTCGCTGCTGATCCTCGATCACCGCATCAATAACCATGTTATCAACCGCTGCCGCAAACCGTCCGATGCCGACATCCTGGTACCGGGCGACACCATTTCTCTGATTGGCACCACGTCAATGCACGTTGACTACAGCGATATTGACGTTAACCGGGTCACCGCCGAAGAGGTCGACATTCTGCTGCGCGAAGGGGAAAAGCTGGCCCCGGTGATGGCGCAGACGCGTATTCTGCGTGCCTACGCGGGCGTGCGTCCCCTCGTCGCCAGCGACAACGACCCGAGCGGGCGTAACGTCAGCCGCGGCATCGTGCTGCTCGATCACGCCGAGCGCGACGGCATGGACGGATTTATCACCATCACCGGCGGCAAGCTGATGACCTACCGGCTGATGGCCCAGTGGGCCACCGATGCCGTCTGCCGTAAGCTCGGCAACACCACGCCGTGCGTGACGGCGGACAAGGCCCTGCCCGGTTCGCAGCAATCGACAGAAAAAACGCTGCACAAAATCATTTCACTTCCTGCCCCGCTTCGCGGTTCAGCTATTTACCGCCACGGCGACCGCACGCCAACCTGGCTCGGTGAAGGCCGACTCAGCCGCAGCCTGGTGTGCGAATGCGAAGCCGTGACCGCAGGCGAGGTGCAATATGCCGTGGAAAACCTGACGGTGAACAACCTGCTCGATTTACGCCGCCGCACGCGCGTCGGGATGGGCACCTGTCAGGGGGAGCTGTGCGCCTGCCGTGCCGCCGGATTGCTGCAACGTTTTCACGCCACGACGTCAACCCAGTCGCTTGCACAGCTCAGCGATTTTTTAAACGAGCGCTGGAAAGGCATACAGCCCGTCGCGTGGGGGGATGCCCTGCGCGAAAGCGAGTTTACCCGCTGGGTCTATCAGGGGCTTTGCGGTCTGGAGAAGGAGCACAACCATGAAATTTGATACTGTGATTGTCGGTGGGGGGCTGGCGGGCCTGCTGTGCGGCCTCTGTCTCTTATACACATCTCCGAGCCCACGAGACAGGCAGAAATCTCGTATGCCGTCTTCTGCTTGAAAAAAAAAAAAAAAACACCGAACACACGAGACACGCAGAAATACCACAACACACATTGAAGAAAAATCCCCAACCCCTCCTTCT
>OJJN01000054.1_pt1 | contig 34081 bp, 39 predicted proteins | sample 1596321 | NCBI WGS metagenome assembly OJJN01 (sample SAMEA4350123, study PRJEB24818) | metagenome | biome: human; feature: gut; material: faeces | place: Denmark | collected 2013-09 | reverse complement strand
GTTCCAATTGTTTTATTGTTTTTTATTTCCTCATTGTTGTTAATGATGCGGAGAACCATGGTCTATTTTTTGTTTTTTTTTTTCATGATACGGCTACCCCCGAGATCTCCACCTCTCTATTCGTCGGCAGCGTCAGATGTGTATAAGAGACAGTCTTAAACATATCGGCGACGGGCAGCAGGCTTTCCTCCGCCAGCGGCCAGTCCTGAACCCAGTCACCTGCGGTCAGGGCACTCACCAGCGGGGCGGTCTGCTCGCTGTCTGGCGCGAAATAAAACAGCGCGCCCAGTACCCGGGCGCTGAACGCGAACGATTCGCGATGTGATACGTCATTCATTACAACTTTCCTTACTTGTGCGCGGGTAGCCCCGCACACCGGTGTTAACCTGCAATTGCTAACCCTGCGGTCATATGCAGACCATAAAATAGCCCACGGCCAATAAGCTCAGCCAGCACCACCAGCACGACACCTGCAAACAGGCCGAGCGTTTTCGGCGCCTGACGACGAATAAGCGGGCAGATCCAGCAGCCTAAACCCGCCGCCAGCAGCGCGATGCGCCATACCTGAAGTGAACCATAATCCGGTAGCAGCGCGTTGGCCTGCTGGATGGAACTCTGTATCGTCCCCAGCGTAGTGCTTTGCAACACGACGACCGCCACGCAGACAATGAGCGCCAGTACGCTGGCAGACGCGGCAAGGCTAGCTTTGTATGTCACGTTTGCAACGTGAAGCAGTAGCGCGGCCAACAGAGGACCAGCAAGAACCATCGTCAGGAAGAAGCTCAGCGTGGTGTAACCCGTGTACCAGGTCGGGACGGTCTCAATCTGATAAACCCGGGTCATGGCCCAGACAAAAACAATGCCCAGGATCTGGCTGACAACCAGCCAGATTTTGCCTAAAGCAGGGGGCATTTTACCGATAACCGACACCAGCCACCAGAAACCGCCTGCGGCAAAGAAGATCGAACCCGCCGCGATCTCATTACTCAGCGCTGACGCTCCCACGCGGTTAAGCGAGTTGAAGGCACGCAGCGGAGAGCCAAGATGCAGTACCGAGGCCATAAAGCCAATACCCATTACCACCCAAAGCAAAAACAGGCTGCGCACAATGCGCATTCTGGCCTTGTCATCGTTTTCCTTAAGCCAGACGAAGCCCATTACGATTAACGCGCCAGCCACGCACTGCCCGAAAACGGTGAAGATCACCAGCGGCCATTCATGCCATCCACTTCCCATCTCACACCTCCTTCGGGTTTGCCAGGTAGCCGGTGGTGTCACCCGTCGGACGGCTGTTGGCGTTAGGTTTGATCACAATACTCGGCTTCGTGAAGTACGCAGACGGCAGCGGCGCGACGGCAGCAAGCTGGCCGTGTTTTTTGCGCAGCTCCTCAATCGGGCCAAAGTCCAGCGCGCGCAGCGGGCAGGACTCGACGCAGATGGGCTTTTTGCCGTCCGCCACGCGGCTGTGGCAGCCGTCGCACTTGGTCATGTGGCCTTTGGCGGCGTTGTACTGCGGCGCGCCGTACGGACAGGCCATGTGGCATTAGCGACAGCCGATGCAGACATCCTCGTTCACCACCACAAAACCGTCATCGCGCTTGTGCATTGCCCCGCTCGGACAGACCTTGGTACAGGCCGGATCTTCGCAGTGGTTGCAGGCAATCGACAGGTAATAGGCGAAGACATTCTGATGCCAGACGCCGTTGTCCTCCTGCCAGTCGCCGCCCGCGTATTCATAAATACGACGGAAGCTGACGTCCGGGGTTAAGTCTTTGTAATCCTTGCAGGCCAGCTCGCAGGTTTTGCACCCGGTGCAGCGGCTGGAATCAATAAAAAATCCATACTGGGTTGTCATCGGTTAATCCTTATGCCTTCTCGATCTGCACCAGGTTCGTGTGCTGCGGGTTGCCTTTCGCCAGCGGTGACGGGCGGTGCGTGGTCAGGGTATTAATGCAGGAGCCGTGATCGACACGATCGCCGTTCATGTTGGCGTCATGCCAGGCGCCCTGGCCCATCGCGCTCACCCCCGGCATGATGCGTGGCGTCACTTTCGCGGCAATGCGCACTTCGCCGCGGTCGTTGAAGACGCGCACCATATCCCCGTTTTTGATACCGCGTTTCTCTGCATCCACAGGGTTAAGCCACACCTCCTGGCGACAGGCGGCCTGGAGCACGTCCACGTTGCCGTAGCTGGAGTGGATCCGCGCTTTGAAGTGGAAACCGAACAGTTGCAGCGGGAATTTGCTGCGCTCGGGCGCGTCCCAGCCTTCGAAGGTTGAGGTATAGACCGGCAGGGGGGTGATGGTTTCGTCTTTTTGCAGTTCCCAGGTTGCTGCAATATCCGCCAGCTTGCTGGAGTAGATCTCGATCTTCCCGGACGGGGTTTTCAGCGGATTGGCATCCGGATCGTCACGGAATTTTTTGTAGGCCACAAAATGTCCATTAGGATCTTTGCGCTTATAAATACCCATTTTTTTCAGCGCGTCGTAGGACGGCAGCAGCGGATCTTTGGCGACCATTTTGGCGTACAGGTAGCGCAACCACTGCTCCTGCGTACGGCCTTCGGTGAATTTCTGATGGATATCCGGGCCGAGGCGTTTCGCCACCTCGCTCATGATCCAGTAAATAGGCTTACGCTCGAACTTCGGTGCGGTCACCGGCTGGAGGAAAATCAGGTACCCCATGTTGCCGGCGTAATCGTTGGGGATGATATCTTCCTGCTCAACGGTCATCAGGTCCGGCAGAACAATATCGGCATACTTCGCGGACGAGGTCATGAAGTTGTCGATGACGACGATCGTTTCGCACTTACTCTCGTCCTGCAATATGTCGTGGGTTTTGTTAATATCGGAGTGCTGGTTGATGATGGTATTGCCCGCGTAGTTCCAGATGGACTCCATTGCCAGACGGATGGATGGACTTGAAGTAGTTGACTCAATGCTACTTAAGGTCCTGATATGACTGACATTAATCATGATAACACTGTATATCCATCCAGTTCTTTCTCTGGGTCTCCCTATCTGTATCAGCAAGTCTACACCTCAAGCCCTGACACAAGGCTGACACAAATCAATCTACTCAGCGTAGCTAAGCCTCAGTTAGTCCGCAGAGCCAATGGTCGATATACTATCCGCTTCAGACTCAAGGGACAGACCACACCGTTTCTTTCAGTATCGACCCGCAGCACAGACAGGAGAGTAGCCACAATGCGTCAGAGAGAGCTTGCAGCCACCGCTAAGGCCTTCATGTTGGATAGGCCTGAAGTCTCACTACAGGAGCTTACAGAGCATCTCCGGTCTATGGCTGAGCAGTTCCTGACAGACGCTAGTGACGATTACTGGAATGGACTTGAGGTCGCTACTCTGGTCGACGAGAAGTCCAACCTGAAGGAGCTAGCCGCTACGCAAGCCTTGAGTCTGGACCAGCAGAAGGGCATAAGGTTAGCGCTTGAAGTCCTGACCGCAGCACAGCAGAGGGTAGACACTGGTGATACCTCTGGTCGGATTAAGCTGATTGATGATAATAACCTTACTGATGACTCAACTATAGGCGACTCTACGTCAATTCTGAATAATGAGCAGGGGGATAGACCGGCAGTTTTCACACAGGAGCGCCAGTCATCTGTAGTTTTTTCAAGCCTAGTGTCCTCGCTGCTGGCTGAGAAGGTCCAGACCCTGAAGACATCCAGCTACAAGGACCTCTCGTCCTCACTCAATACTGTCTCCCGGTTCCTGCCTGAAGACATGGACCTGATGTCCCGCTCTGGGTGGCTGGCTGTCAGGGACTCTATGCTGGCTTCTGAGGTGAGACCATCGACAATCAACAAGCTGCTGACCAAAGCGAAGATGTGTCTCGATTATGGCCTGATGAATGGGCAACTTGAGGGCCGCAACCCTATTGAACGGATGAAGCTGACCAAGGATATCGACTCCAAGCGCAGAGCGTTCACAGACGAGGAGCTGGAGAGACTTCTGGTCCGTGTTGAGTCTGAGTATCAGTTCACACGACACACGGCTCACACGACCTCTGAGGCCCGTAGATGGGCGTCTCTGGTGTCTGTGGTCACTGGCGCTCGGTCTGCTGAGGTCTGCCACCTGACTAAACGTGACATTGTAACCTTGGACAATGGACTGGTCTGTATCGACATCAATGAAGATGGGGACGGGAAGTCTGTGAAGAACAAACATTCAGTCCGACTTGTGCCGTTAACCGATGGCGCTTATGGGTTTGACCTGACGTCCTTCCTGTCGTGGGTAGACATGCAGCCTGATGAGGGTCCTCTCTTCGGGATGACTCCGAGCGCCTACTCTAGCTGGTTTAACTCAAGGGTCCTGACTGAGGCCCTAGGAGACTCTCAGGATGTCTCTCTCCACAGTCTGAGACATTGGCTGGCGACCCGAATGAAAGAGCGTGGAGTCAATCTGGTGGACGCTCAAGGCATCTTAGGTCACAGCAGTCAGTCAATTACGTATGACCTGTACGGGAAAGGACACGCTGTGGGTAGGCTGGCTGATGTGCTTAAGACAGCTTTACTTTAAGTAGGGAGACCCAAGGTGGAGACCATATACGGCTTGATGGTTGAGACCTTGGGTCACTGAAGTCTGACTGAAGTTAGGGAGGGTGATAATAATCATAATCCCTCCTGACTATAGGCCCACTGGTCCGCCTTCGGCTGTCCGACTCTAAGTCTGTCTGTGGTCTTATTTAAACTGCGTCCTAAACTCCAGTCCCTCCAAATTCCTATGGTCTCCTCTTGACATTCCTGTTTAACTGTGAGTCGCCTCTGGTCTCTCTTTATATATACTTCCTTAATTCCTGAGGTGTCTTTAGTCCTTGACATTCGGTTCAACCTGTGAGTCACATCCGGTCCCCCTCTTTATATTTACTTCCTTAATTCCTAGGGTCGCCTTAATCCGTGACATCCAGTCCAGCCTGTGAGTCACATCCTGTCGCGCTACTGTATGCATCACCAGTGATGGACTTGATTATCACTATAGGGGAACCAACTAATTCAACTACAGGAGATACTCTATGGCACGACCAATCGCAACTCACGACAACACGTTCACCAAAGCCTACTTGCAGCAGCACTGCGGGGACCTGCTGTCATTCGATGGGCAGGGCGACCTGAGTGGTTGGCTGGATGATGTCCTTACTGGTGCTGGTCGCCTGGACGAATCAATGGCAAGCAATACCAAGCCTGTCAGCCCATACTTGATTCTGACCCAACTACTAACGCACGACACATTAACTGTAAGCGCTGTGCAGGAGTCCCTGAGCCGTAAGCGTGTTGCCTTGGGTGAACCTATGGTTTCAACTCGCTACGCTCGCTACGTCTATGCTACCGTCGTCAGCGCCAGTAAATCCGTCCAGTACCACGCCAGTAAAGCTGGTTCATGATTACGGACCCTAAACTATCACTATAGGGAGACCAGCCTCCGCCTCTGAGTCTGATGCGTCAGAACATGCGAGCATCTGGTCAACCGACATTAAGTATCTCTCCTAAGTAATCAAGGCCCGTGACCGCCTCTGACAGACCTCCTGTATCGACCTCCAGCTCGTTAGCGTTCTTTAGTCGTCTCGGTTAGTAGCTCGTCTACTCACTACATTGGCTTAAGTCTATCACCGCTCACCATCTGGAGTCCTTACAGCTCGTCCTGACATGCGGTCGCACCTTTATACGTACATGGAGAACATGGTCACTCCAGACCGTCAACATTTAACCATTCACTTTCGTTAAGCACTTTCTGATGGGTCCGTTTAGGATGCGTCTGAATGGTGCGGACTCCATGTGGAGACAGAAAGTGCTTTACCAAAGGAGCATCTTTGTATGAATACCGAATTACCAGTAACTAACCGCCAGTTCTTAATCATCCTGCTGACCAATGCAGAGTCCAGTGTCGATTGCTGTCGCTATAACTTAGACCTGCTGAAGTTATCCCGATGGTATGCCCAGGCGGAAGACTGGGACTATGAGAAAATCCGGGAGATGTACGCGGAGCCTATCCAGTCATACCTCCAGACACACACCGAGGAAGAGCTGAAGCGTGGCCTGCAGGACATCTTCTATTTCAACAATCCTTACACCTGTGAGGGTGACTCAGAAGAGATGGATTGGATAGCGTCACGCTCTGATGCCGACTTGAAGCACATCTCTAACGCGATGATGCAGGTGGAGAGCAAATGGTCCCGCCGCCTTCAGGTCCTAACTGAAGATTACGAAAACGGCACCTTTGATAAGCTGGTCCCACCTGATGCCGAACGCCTTCAGGCGAAAGCTGACCAAGAACAGCGCTTCAAGTCCTTTGCCGAAGCTCTGGCGGGAGGTGCCTCTTATGACTTCTGACAATAAGCAGGAATACACCATTCATATCTTCGGTCAGGACATCACCAGTCAGGACGGATTGTTTCGACTGGATGAGATACGCCGGGTAGGCATTCAGATTGGTAAGGTAGAAGATAACCGTAGTACCGAGGTTGCTCGCTTCATGAGGACCAAGGCTGGTAGAAGTCTAACCAACCCAGAAAACGGGTTTGTTAAAAAGATTAACATGGGTCACTTAGGGACCTCGTGGCTGGCTGACCCAGTAGCCGCTATAGAGTTCGGTCGGTGGTTGGACCTTGGGTACGGACTGGCAGTAACCCGAGCCTTCGTGTCTATGACCTCCAGCGCCACCGTGCAGTCTGCTGTAGCGTCTGCTGAGGACATCAAGCCGGAGACCAAGGAATTCATCCAGCGTCATGGCACAGGCCTCTACATCGCCGGACGTGAAGTCTCACAGGCTGAGTATTCAGACTATCAAGCTGTGACCGCTGGTCGCTGTGAGTGGAGGTAAGTAATCATGGCTATGATTGACCCTCGTACACCTATCGGCAAAGCGACCCTTCGTTACCGTGGCCTGCCCACACGTCATCTGCTGTCTCTGCTGAGACTTGGAGTCGAAGACCCTGAGCGCCCTTACTACAGTCGAGACGAGCTGATAGCTATGCTGGTGGACCGTGATTTAGACAATCAGTTACGCCGAGCCTTTGCTAAGCAGTCCTGACCATACCAAACCTAATTTTAAACCTTTTGAGATGACCGATGCGGGGAGACCCGTAGGCGCTACTGCGTCTGCGATACCGATAGTCTCAACTCTCAAGAGGAGAATTACCTATGATGTTCAACAACAACAACAACTGGAAGCTGTCAGTCACCGACATCAACCTTTATGAAAACACTGTGAGTCTGGACGGTCAGCCCTATCCGCTGTCGCTCGCTATCAAGACCCTCATTCCGGGCTACCTGTCAGGCCTGCCGTCTACCAGCCGCGAGGCAATGGAGTTACTGGAAGCTCTGGCTGAAGCTGGCGTGACCATTGGCAACTTCTTCAGTAATGACTTGATGACCGCCTATGGTCGCCGCCAGCTTAACAAACGAGCTGAGGCTGAGCGTATCGCTAAAGAGCAACGACTTCAGACTGAGCGTATGCGTGAAGAGAACATGACCGATGCAGAGTGGCAGAAAGAGCTACAGCGCCGCGAACAGGTCAAAGCTGAACGCCGGACCTATGGTGAGAGCCTCCGCAGTGCTACCCATTCCGCTGGTCGCTCCCGTGCCGCTATTGTCGCTGACCTTGAGTCAGGCGGTAACTGGATGGACAGCTTGTAAAACACACAGTCCCTGACCCGATGTTAGGGACTCCTCAGTTTTGAGGACTCACAGTATTTAAACTAATTTAGGAGATTGATTATTATGACTACGATTAAAGACGCTTTCCAGTTTGGCATTGAGCCAGTACGCATCACCGATACCGACAACATTCAGGTCAATGAAGGTCTGCCGACTAACGCTGACCCGCAGGTCTATGCCCTCCAGTTAGCTAAGACGGTTAAGGCTATGCTGAACGGTGTACTTAAAGACGCTCAAGAGAACATCCCGTTCCCTGTAGAAGTCCTGCCGACCCGTAACAGCTTACCGACCCCAATCATTGCTCACACTCTGGCTGACCGCTCTGTGGTCGTTCCTGTCCGTGGTGGCAAGCGACCTGAAGTCGTGACCGTTCCGTCTGGACAAGAAATCGTGGTCGAACCAATCGAGCAGGCTATTCTCATCTCTGAGCAGACCAAGCTCTGGGACGCCAAGTCATCCACCGGATTTACTCAGGGCACACTTCAGCAGGACGCTATGAACATCTGTGAGAATGTGGTCCGTACCATCAACGCTCGCATGGTCGACGTTCTGGAATCCTCTAAGCTGCTGAAGACCGTAGAGCTTCCTGTCCTGACTGGTAGCCTGACCGCTAAGGCAGACGCTATCATGGACGCTCTGTATGAGAACACAGAGTCTTCTTTCGGTTCTGAGGTGTCTGACTACGGTATTATCGCTCATGAGAGCCAACTGAAAGCACTGTCCCGTCTGGCTGCTAAGCAAGGCTTCTCCGGTGAAGACGCTATCGTCGATATGCTGGGGACAGACATCGCCTATTACAACGGTGAAGACAAGGGTGTATTCATGCTGGCTAAACGCTTCACGGCCCTGAGCTTCGGCTGCTTCCGTCACGACGGTGAGAATATTACGGTCGTCCTTTCACGTGATGGCGACTCTCAGTCCCACGACTTGGAAATCCTCGGTAAAGTGTTCGTTGTCGCTGAAGCTGCTACGACCATCAAGATGGGCACTGGCTCAGCTACTGCCGTCCTGCCTGTAGTCAAACGCCTGAAGTTCACCAAGACCGAAGCGTAAGACCAATGGGTAAGAGCATTAGTAAAGGCTTCAGGTCCATCGCCAAGGGCCTGACAGGTGGTGGTGGGACTCAAGGTGGGGCTTCGGTCCCGCCTCCTGTAGCTCCTCCTGTAGCTCCTCCAGATGACGCTCAGCAAGCTGTAGTCGATACCCAAGGTCAGGAGACCGAGGGAGGTAAGACCATGAGCAGAGGTAAGTCTGGACTGAATATCAGCAGGACTTCAGGTGGTGGCTTGTCACTGTGATTAACTAACTACGGTCTGGACCAATGGTCTGGGCCTTTGTTTTGTACTAGTTGTCTAGTGCGGTAGTGCAATAGAAGATAGGGGGGGGCTTTATGTCCATGACTTCCGAAGACCTAAGGTCCCTCCTGACTCTGGTCTATAAACTCGTGTTCCTCTCTGTGGGCCTCTATATGGTCCTCTCCGGTCGACTCGGTGTGAATGTATTCGACACTCTGTCTAAGGCTGTGGGTGGGCTTCTGGGGGCTTAGGTTTGTACTCACAGTGGGACCGATGGTTTCTGACAGAAAAATGTGAATGACCATCTAATACATTAAGCCAGCAGACTTCCCCCATAGCCCGCCTCAAGTCCAGACCGAGGCCACCGGAGGGTCCTGACCAGCCGTCTAGACATCCCGTCTAATGACACAAGTCTGGCACAAAGAATGACACAAGGTCTTGACTCAATGCAGGACCTCAGGCCTACTAAGGGTCCGCTTCAAGTCCTTGTAGTTCCAGATGAACTTGATCGGCACATCGAGCTTATCCTTGCCGCGTACGCCGTCGCGCAGGGCGGTCATCTCCGGTCCACGGGCAATGGCATCCGTCCAGCTGAAGCAGGAAATTTGCGTTTTCACCGGATTTTCCGGCAGCGGCATACGTTCGATGGTGATGGTGTAGGTTGATTCGCGCGCGCCGCTGTTACCACCGTTAATGCCAACGTTACCCGTCAGGATCGGCAGCATGGCGATGGCGCGGGACGTTTGCTCGCCGTTAGCCTGACGCTGCGGGCCCCAGCCCTGGCAAATGTAGGCTGGTTTCGCCGAACCGATTTCACGGGCCAGCTTAATGATGCGATCGGCGGGGATGCCCGTAATGCGTGACGCCCACTCAGGGGTTTTCGCGGTTTTGTCATCACCCTGGCCGAGAATATAGGCTTTGTAATGACCATTAGCAGGAGCGCCTTCCGGCAGGGTTTTTTCGTCATAACCCACGCAGTATTTATCGAGGAAAGGTTGATCGACGAGGTTTTCATTAATCAGCACCCATGCAATACCCGCCACCAGTGCGGCATCGGTGCCTGGACGAATGGGGATCCACTCGTCTTCACGCCCTGCGGCAGTGTCGGTGTAGCGCGGATCGATAACGATCATCCGCGCGTTTGACCGTTCGCGCGCCTGCTCGAGGTAGTAAGTGATCCCGCCGCCGCTCATGCGCGTTTCCGCTGGATTATTGCCGAACATCACGACCAGTTTGGTATTTTCGATATCCGATGTGCTGTTGCCATCGTTGCTGCCGTAGGTGTAGGGCATTGCGCAGGCAATCTGCGCGGTGCTGTAGGTGCCGTAGTGGCTGAGGAAGCCGCCGTAGCAGTTCATCAGGCGCGCGACCAGCGAGGCGTAAGGGGAGGAGCGGGTGATGTTGCCGCCTACAATCCCGGAGGAGTAGTTAATGTAGACCGCTTCGTTGCCGTATTTTTCGACCACGCTTTTCAGGCTCGCGGCGATGGTGTCCAGCGCTTCTTCCCAGGTAATACGCTCAAACTTGCCTTCTCCGCGTTTGCCCACGCGTTTCATCGGATAGTTCAGACGGTCTGGATGATTAATGCGACGGCGAATTGAACGGCCTCGCAGGCAGGCGCGAACCTGATGGTTGCCGTAAATGTCCTCGCCGGTGTTATCCGTTTCAACCCAATAGACTTCGTCATCGCGAACGTGCAGACGCAGCGCGCAGCGGCTACCGCAGTTCACCGAGCAGGCACCCCAGACGACTTTATCTTCTGCGGGCTGAATAGCGGTCTGCACTGCGGCGGCGGCGCTTTTCAGACCAAAAGGTAATGTGATCCCACCGGCGGCAAGCGCCAGGGATCCTATGGCAGTAGATTTAACCAGAGCTCGACGGCTTATCCCGCCGTGATGTTCAACTTCGGACATGACTCACCCCATCATTGTTAATAATTATTTTCACCCGTGACTACAACCGGGCTAATGATGGGGGGAGTGTTACTTATTTGGAGGTATTAAATATTAATCCTAGTCAATTCAGGGGTATTGAGTGGAAAAATCATTGAGGCTCAGCGGGCGCATTCTCTTGCGTACCTGCCCCGCTTACCGGGTAGTTGCCGCTACTGGTGCGGGTGTACAAAATTTTGAAAGTATCATTGGCACAATGCCCAACGACCTGCGCATCCGGCTGATCGGCCTGATCGTTCGGGACGATGTTCAGGGTAAAGCCAGACTCCGGCACGCCGTTGTTGATAATCTTCTGCTGAATGTCACTTTTCACGCGCTCGCAGGAGTCCGGGGCCGCAAGAATAGCGGGTGAAGCACTCATTAACAGCAGGGCGGTAATCCAGGGTAACCGTTTCATCTGTAGCTCCTTTTCACTGTGTAGACTGTAAGCATAGCAGGGTTAGGGTAAGCTTTTGTTTTTGGGTCTCTGTTTCTGAATTGTCCTGGAACCCTGCCTGCGTCATAAAATAAATTGCGAATAATGGTGCTGATTGTCGACCAGATAAGAAGGCAGGGTGCGTTTTGATACCTCTTGCTTAACCAGTTTTCGGTCTCGTCCCCAGATATCTTCCGCGTTGGTAATAACCTTCATAATATGTTCCGGGTTATTAAATTCCGGCAGATCGTATTCGGTATGGGAAATGGTAGACATTTTTTCGGAAATTCTTTCTGGGGTCATTACCCATGAGAAATGCCAGCCGCCATCTTTCACAATCTTATTATTGATTTTTAGCCAGTTCCATTTAAACCATGACCAGTTTTTATCTTTGCGCGCACGCTTCCAGTTCCTGAAAGATTCAGGTTCGCCGTGGAAGAAATGCTTAAGGTTGTAAAAGGAAGTCGCGCGGGGCAAGGTACATTTTCTCGGCGTACCGTCCGTGTTATGAACCTGAAGATTAAACTGATAGTTGAACACGTTCTGATGAATGGTGGTGCAGAGCGCGCGCGGGTTAATGGCCCTGACCGTATCAGGAGAGAAGATTTCGTCCACGTCCGACACCAGGATCAGATCGTCGTCTGCCGCGTCTTTTAACCCGTTCATAATGGAGTTGCGAAGCGCTGCTTCATTTGCCCAGGCATCAACCTGGTTATCCGCGCGGCTTAAAATAGGCTGCGCGTCAAAAGGCACGTAAATAATTTTGTCTTTGAATTTGGCAAATTTCGTAATATCGAAATGCAATTCTCGCGGTATGCCCGTAAAAGAGTGAGTTGCTTCTACGATGACAAAACGGTCAACGACATCAGCGAGAGTATGTAATCTGATGTCGAGCAACATATCTTCGTCATAGTACAAAAAACAGTCGTAAATCATGATGTTAACCCAAAAAATTTAAAAATCTGATTTTATAATAGTGTGGAATATTCCGCGCCCAAAGTAGCCACTTTGGCAAGTCTCGTCAATGCAAACGACGGATTTATACAGCGCAAAGAGTCAAATGAAGTGCTGTTATGTAAGTTGCTGTATTTGCTAATATGATGGTATCTCTCTCTGAACGGTAAATGATGTGAACAAATACGCAGCGATAACGCTACTGGCAACGGTACTGGTGGGATGCGACAACGACACCGCGCCGCTGTCATTTACGCCGGAGATGGCGAGCTTTTCGAACGAGTTTGACTTTGATCCACTGCGCGGCCCGGTGAAAGACTTTACCCAGACGCTGTTCAACGATAAGGGGGAAGTCTCTAAACGCGTGACCGGAACGATGTCGACGGAAGGGTGTTTCGATACGCTTGAACTGCACGATCTCGAAGCGAATACGGGCGTTGCGCTGGTGCTGGATGCTAACTACTACGTCGATGCGGAAACCCAGCAGCAGAAGGTGAAGTTGCAGGGAAAATGTCAGCTGGCGGAACTGCCGTCCGCTGGTTTGACGTGGGACACCGACGATAACGGGTTTGTGGTTGCCGCGCACAGCAAAGAGATGGAAGTGAAGTATCAGTATGACGCCGACGGCTACCCGTTGGGTAAAACCACGGTCTCCGGCGACCAGCGTTTATCGGTCAAGTCGATGCCGTCGAAAGATCTGCACAAGCGCATGGATTATACGGCGGTAAGCCTGTTGAACGATAAGCCGATGGGCAATGTAAAGCAGAGTTGTGATTACGATCGCCACAACAACCCGGTGAGCTGTGAGCTGGTGATCACCGATGACAGCGTCAAACCTGCCGTGGAGCGCAAGTACACCATCAAAAACAGCATTGAATATTATTGAGCGTAAAACCGCGCAGGTTACTGCGCGGTGGGTTTAAGCAGACTGGCGGAAGAGGACTTATGCCCGGCCAGATGCTGATGCTGGAATATGCACATGCGGATGGTGTTACGGTATTCGCCGTTAATAAAGAACTCATGGATCAGTTCACCTTCCACCATAAAGCCCAGCTTACGGTAGATGTGAATCGCTTTTTCGTTCTCTTTGTCGACGATGAGATAAAGCTTGTAGAGATTCAGGACGTTAAACCCGTAATCCATCGCCAGCTTTGCCGCCCGCGACGCCAGACCTTTCCCCTGATGTTCCGGTGAAATAATAATCTGAAATTCCGCCCGACGGTGAACGTGGTTGATCTCAACCAGTTCAACCAGCCCGGCTTTTTCACCTTCGCGCTCCACCACAAAGCGGCGTTCACTCTGATCGTGGATATGCTTATCGTAGAGATCGGACAGCTCGACAAAGGCCTCGTAAGGCTCTTCAAACCAGTAACGCATCACGCTGGCATTGTTGTCGAGCTGGTGAACAAAGCGTAAATCTTCGCGCTCCAGCGGACGGAGCTTAACGTCACACAGCGTCGACATTACGGTGCTACCGTGCGGCCAGTACGACGATCCAGACAGCGCAGGGTGTTAGGCTCCCAGTAAGCGTTGACGTTGGCACTTTGCTGGCATTTGTCGCGGGCATCAAACGCGACGTCTTCTTTATCCCACTCTTTCTCCACGCGCTTATTCACTTTCTGACGCAGGCTGCGGGTGTCATTCCATTGTTCTTTGTCCATGGCGGCGTTCTGACGGCTTTGCGCGCTGTCACCAGACTCAATGATGAGTTTGCTGGTTTCGGCTGATGCCGTTGCGGCAAAGGCGAACGATGACAGTGCCAGTACGGCTGTCAGACAAAGGCGTTTGCTTAATGTAGTCATAGCGTTTCCTTTAAACGGGTGCAGACAATCGGATTACCCCGTTGGATTCTACACCAATCCGAAAGGGTGTCATACCCGCGCGGCAGGTATGGGAACGATGTGAACATTATCGCGCAGGATGTCTAAATCAATCCTCACGAAACGAGAGATTGTTCAACGCTGTGGTTGCGTATTTGTGTCCCCAATGTGTGATCGTTCGCTGATTTTACGATCATTATACTTGTATGGTAGTAGTGTAGTTGCGTAAATTTCCTGCATCACAACGAACGATGTAAGGAAATGGATTATGAAGATTGTCGGGGCTGAAGTATTTGTCACCTGCCCGGGGCGTAACTTTGTCACCCTTAAAATCACGACCGATGAGGGCATTGTCGGGCTGGGTGATGCCACGCTGAACGGACGTGAACTTTCCGTTGCCTCTTACCTGAAAGATCACCTGTGCCCGCAGCTGATTGGCCGCGATGCGCACCGCATCGAAGATATCTGGCAGTTCTTCTATAAAGGCGCGTACTGGCGTCGTGGTCCGGTCACGATGTCAGCGATTTCTGCCGTGGATATGGCGCTGTGGGACATAAAAGCGAAAGCCGCGAACATGCCGCTCTACCAGCTTCTGGGCGGGGCATCCCGGGAAGGGGTGATGGTTTATTGTCACACTACCGGACACACCATTGACGACGTGCTGGAAGATTATGCCCGTCATAAAGAGATGGGCTTCAAGGCGATTCGCGTGCAGTGCGGCGTGCCGGGAATGAAAACCACCTACGGCATGGCTAAAGGGAAAGGGCTGGCGTACGAGCCTGCGACTAAAGGCGCCTGGCCGGAAGAACAGCTGTGGTCCACCGAGAAATATCTCGATTTCACACCCAAACTGTTCGACGCGGTGCGCAGTAAATTCGGCTTTAATGAACATCTCCTGCACGACATGCACCACCGTCTGACGCCCATCGAAGCGGCGCGGTTCGGCAAGAGCATCGAAGAATTCCGTATGTTCTGGATGGAAGACCCAACGCCTGCGGAAAACCAGGAATGTTTCCGCCTGATCCGCCAGCACACCGTCACGCCAATTGCGGTGGGTGAAGTATTTAATAGCATCTGGGACTGCAAGCAGCTGATTGAAGAGCAGCTCATTGACTATATCCGCGCCACCCTAACCCATGCGGGCGGCATCACCGGGATGCGTCGCATTGCGGACTTTGCCTCACTCTACCAGGTGCGTACCGGTTCACATGGCCCGTCGGATCTGTCGCCGATTTGCCACGCCGCGGCGCTGCATTTTGACCTGTGGGTACCGAACTTCGGCGTTCAGGAGTATATGGGTTATTCAGAGCAGATGCTGGAAGTGTTCCCGCACAGCTGGCGCTTCGATAACGGCTATATGCACCCGGGCGACAAGCCAGGGCTGGGCATTGAATTTGATGAGAAGCTGGCGGCGAAATACCCGTACGAACCGGCCTGTCTGCCGGTAGCCCGTCTGGAAGACGGCACCCTCTGGAACTGGTAAACGAGGAGCGAATGATGAAAAGCGTAGTGATCCAACAGCCGAATGCGCTGGTAATCGAGGAGCGTCCTCTTCCGTTGCCGGGCGCAGGGGAAGTCCGCGTCAAAATTAAGCTGGCCGGGATCTGTGGTTCCGACAGCCATATCTATCGCGGACATAACCCGTTTGCGAAATACCCGCGCGTGATTGGTCATGAGTTCTTTGGCGAGATTGACGCTGTGGGTGAGGGCGTGGAGAGCACCCGTCTGGGCCAGCGCGTTTCGGTTGATCCGGTGATCAGCTGCGGGCAGTGCTACCCCTGTTCCGTCGGTAAACCGAACGTTTGCACCTCGCTGGTGGTGCTGGGCGTCCATCGCGACGGTGGTTTCAGCGAATACGCCGTCGTCCCGGCGAAAAATGCCTGGCACATCCCGGACGCCATTCCTGACCAACACGCGGTGATGGTAGAGCCATTCACCATTGCCGCTAACGTGACGGGACAGGCGAAACCGACCGAACAGGATGTGGCGCTGATCTACGGCGCAGGCCCAATGGGGCTGGTCACCGTGCAGGCGCTGAAGGGCGTTTACAAGGTGAAGCAGGTCATCGTTATCGATCGCATTGATGAGCGGCTGGCGATGGCGCAACGCAGCGGCGCGGACTGGGTCTTCAACAACGGCGAGCAGTCTTTACAGGCCGCGCTGGATGAAAAAGGGATCAAGCCGACGTTAATCATCGATGCTGCCTGTCATCCGTCCATTTTGCAGGAAGCGATTACGCTGGCGTCTCCGGCGGCGCGCATCGTGCTGATGGGCTTCTCCAGCGACCCGAGCCAGATCGTGCAGCAGGGGATCACCGGCAAAGAGCTGGCGATCTTCTCTTCGCGCCTGAATGCCAACAAATTCCCGGTGGTCATTGACTGGCTGGAAAAAGGGCTGATCGACCCTGAAAAACTGGTCACCCATACATTTGACTATCACCACGTTACAGACGCCATCGAACTGTTTGAAAAAGACCAGCGGCAGTGCTGCAAAGTCTTGCTCACGTTCGACCAATAATAATTCACGCGGTTAAGAGCCTGCGAAGACAGGCTCTAAGTGGTACGCATCTTACCTTTCAGAGATAGCCATTATGACTCAAGCACAACCTCAAAGAAGTACGTCAGATCTGGTGAAAGCCGCCGTATCTGGCTGGCTGGGCACCGCCCTGGAGTTTATGGATTTCCAGCTTTACTCCCTGGGTGCCGCGCTGGTGTTCCATGAAATTTTCTTCCCTGAACAGTCCGCGGCCATGGCGCTGATCCTGGCGATGGGCACCTACGGCGCAGGTTACATCGCGCGTATCGTCGGGGCGTTTATCTTCGGCAGAATGGGAGACAGCATTGGTCGTAAAAAAGTGCTGTTTATCACCATCACCATGATGGGGATCTGCACCACCTTAATCGGCGTATTGCCGACCTACGCGCAGATCGGGATTTTCGCACCGGTGCTACTGGTAACGTTGCGTATTATTCAGGGGCTGGGCGCGGGCGCGGAAATCTCGGGCGCAGGCACCATGCTGGCGGAGTATGCGCCGAAGGGCAAACGCGGCATCATCTCTTCGCTGGTGGCGATGGGAACCAACTGCGGGACGCTGAGCGCCACGGCGATCTGGGCTGTGATGTTCTTTGCTCTCGATCGTGAAGAACTTATTGCCTGGGGCTGGCGCGTGCCGTTCCTCGCCAGCGTTGTAGTGATGATCTTCGCCATCTGGCTGCGTATGAACCTTAAAGAGAGCCCGGTGTTTGAGAAGGTTAACGACGCCGAAACCGTGACACCGGTTGCCGCGCAGGATACCTCGTTAGGCGCGATGTTTAAGAGCAAATCCTTCTGGCTGGCTACCGGGCTGCGCTTTGGTCAGGCGGGTAACTCCGGGCTGATCCAGACTTTCCTTGCCGGGTATCTGGTGCAGACGCTGCTCTTTGATAAGGCGATCCCAACCGATGCGCTGATGATCAGTTCGATTCTGGGCTTCCTCTCAATCCCGCTGCTGGGCTGGCTGTCCGATAAAGTGGGGCGCCGTCTGCCGTATATCATCCTTAACATTTCAGCCATCATTCTGGCTTACCCGATGCTGTCGATTATCGTCGACAAGAGTTACGCGCCGGGCGTGATTATGCTCTCTATCATCGTGATTCATAACTTTGCGGTGCTCGGGCTGTTCGCGCTGGAAAACATCACCATGGCGGAAATGTTTGGTTCGCGGAATCGCTTTACCCGCATGGCGATCTCGAAAGAGGCGGGCGGTCTGGTTGCTGTGGGCTTTGGTCCGGTACTGGCGGGGATCTTCTGCAACATGACCGGGTCCTGGTGGCCGATTGTCGCGATGCTGGTGGCGTACTCGCTGATTGGGCTGATTTCCGCTCTGATGATGCCGGAAGTGCGCGACCGCGATTTGAGTGAAGCCGAAGATGCAGCCGAAGCAACCCATAAGGAAGCGGTGGCCTATGGCGCGCTCTCTTCACGCCGCTGATGGTTTACATCTTGCGCTACCTGTCACACAACTTTTCACTGATGTCACACCACATGGCGAAAAGTTAATGTAAATCAAGATCTGAAAACGACGTATCAGTATGGTTAATGGCAGCGTTTTTTGACTCCGACTGCCATTCTAGTTGGTGTAGTCAGCAGGCGCTGCCGCTCTGATAAGGAGCGGCAGCGGATCACAGCGTTCATTACTTAACGAGTCTCAATCATGGAAAACCGGTTATTACAGGCGAAGGCGACGCGTCCGCAGTACGATCGCGACAGCCTCAAGGCACGCATTGTTCATTTAGGCTTTGGCGCGTTTCACCGTGCGCACCAGGCGGTGTACACCGATATACTCGCCGCAGAACAGGGCAGCGACTGGGGTTACTGCGAAGTTAACCTGATTGGCGGCGAACAGCAGATTGCCGATCTCAAGGCACAGGATAACCTTTATACCGTGGCAGAGATGTCTGCCGATGCCTGGACGGCGCGCGTGGTCGGCGTCGTCAAAAACGCCCTGCACGCGCAGGTCGACGGGCTGGAAACCGTGCTGGCGGCGTTGTGCGAACCGCAGGTTGCCATTGTTTCCCTGACCATCACCGAAAAAGGGTATTGCCACTCTCCGGCAAGCGGACAACTGATGCTCGATCATCCGTTAATCGTTGCAGACCTGCAAAACCCGCATCAGCCAAAATCCGCGCCGGGCGTGGTGGTTGAAGCGCTGGCGCGGCGTAAGGCGGCGGGGCTACCGGCATTCAGCGTGATGTCATGCGATAACATGCCGGAGAACGGCCACGTGATGCGCAACGTGACCTGTGCCTACGCGCGCGCTGTTGACGGCGAACTGGCGGACTGGATTGAAGCGAACGTCACCTTCCCGTCAACCATGGTGGATCGTATTGTGCCCGCCGTTACGGCTGAAACGCTGGATAAAATTGAACAGCTGACCGGCGTACGCGATCCGGCAGGCGTGGCCTGCGAGCCGTTCCGCCAGTGGGTGATTGAGGACAACTTTGTTGCTGGCCGTCCAGCATGGGAAAAGGCGGGTGCGGAACTGGTTTCTGATGTCATTCCCTTTGAAGAGATGAAGCTGCGTATGCTTAACGGCAGCCACTCCTTCCTGGCGTATCTCGGCTACCTGGCCGGTTATCAGCACATTAACGACTGCATGGAAGATGAACATTACCGCGCAGCCGCACATGCGCTGATGCTGAAAGAGCAGGCGCCGACGCTGAAAGTGAAGGGTGTGGATTTAGGTCGCTATGCTGACCAGCTTATCGCGCGCTACAGCAATCCGGCACTGCGTCACCGGACCTGGCAAATTGCCATGGACGGCAGCCAGAAATTGCCGCAGCGTATGCTCGATTCCGTGCGCTGGCACCTTGTCCACCAGAAACCTTTCCCGCTGCTGGCCCTGGGTGTGGCAGGCTGGATGCGCTATGTCGGCGGTGTGGATGAGCAGGGTAACGCCATTGAGGTGAGCGATCCGCAGCTGGCGGTGATTCAGGCGGCGGTAAACGGTAGCGCTGAAGGCGAAAGCCGGGTTAGCGCGCTGTTGGGCATTGAGGCTATTTTCGGTAATGAGTTGCCGAAGGACGCGGTGTTTGTTGATGCCGTGATGCAGGCCTATCACACGTTGCTGCAAAAAGGCGCGAAGGCCACGGTTGCTGAGTACGCAGCCCGGCTCTGACGCGATGACATGCCGCCGTTCGCGGCGGCATGTCGGGGAACAGCTTAGTGCATTCCCAGGCGAATCAGCTCAATCGGTTCGAACTTACCTTCGCATCCTTCCACTTCAACCGTTTTACCACGACGCACCTGCTCGGCATTCAGGCCGTCGCTGTGGATCGCTTTAATCACGCCGAACTGACCTGTGCCGCTAATCATAACGCGGCTGCCAGTGGTGATTGCATTTCGGTTACGGTCGTATGTCATCATGGTATTTTCTCCTCTTGCACTTATCCGTTACGGCGCTAATTCAACGGCTGCCGTTCACGGGGCACTATTAATACGCCTCTCTTAAACTGAATTATTTGTTTTTGATCAAGCTCACACTTTTTTCTTATTTCATGATGGCGCTGACGGTTCAGGACATCGCTTTACAAAGCGGACAGTTATTTTCCTTATTTGATAGTTTACGAACGTAAGTGTTTAGGTTTTGTTTATCTCCGCAATGCCATTCTGGAAGCAGAAAATAACCCTTCATCGGAAAAGGAGTCAGGCTTATGTATAAGAAAATTTTGATGCCTGTTGACGTGTTTGAAATGGATTTGAGCGATAAAGCGGTACGCCACGCGGTCAACCTCGCGAAGGCGGAAGGCACGACAATCACCCTGGTCAACATTCTCCCCAACAGCAGCCGTTCGTTACTGCGGGGGTTCAATGCGGATATTAAGAAGTTCGAAGAGTATATGACCGCCGAATCTGATAAGAAGATGAAGGCGCTGAAACGGCTCTTTGATATGTCCCCGGACGATATTGACTGTGAAGTTCGCTTCGGCAACGTACGCGATGAAATCATCAAGCTCAGTAAAGAGGGGAAATATGATGTCATTGTTATCGGATCAAAAAATCCGAGTATCACAACGCATCTGCTGGGTTCAAATGCTGAAACTATCCTGCGCTACGCCACTATTCCTGTATTAGTGGTCCGCTAATCACTTCGCCGCAACCGAAAGGGGGCGGCGAGGTTTTATTCTTCGCTAAACCACTCGCGGTTTTCCTGACGAATTAACTGAACTGACTCGCTAATTTCCTGGAGGTGAAGCGTCATCGCTCTATCTACGGCTTCCACGTCGCGTTTTTCCAGAGCACTGAAAATATCATGATGCTGTCGCAGCAACATCTCTGGCGGAGAAACATGATCAAGACTCATGTAGCGCACGCGGTCGATGGTCGCTTTGATGTTTTCGACGGTATCCCACGCGAGCTGGCACTCGGCGATCTGCGCCAGTTTCTGGTGAAACTCGTCGTCCAGCTGGAAAAAGTCGTTTAACTGTTTGCGGTCGATGGCGATGCGTTGCTGATGCAGGTTTTGCTCCAGCAGGTAACACTGATTGTCGTTAATGAGCGACGCGGCACGACGCACCACGGCGCACTCGATGGCCTGGCGAACAAAACAGCCATTCCGTACCTGCGAAAGGGAAATTTTATTTACATAGCTGCCGCGCTGCGGGCGGATCTGAATAAGGCCGTTTTCTGCAAGCTTGATAAACGCCTCACGTACCGGCTGACGGGAAACGTCAAAACGTACCGAAACCTCTTTTTCTGAGAGTGGCGTTCCCGGTGGGATCAGGCAGCGAACAATATCACGGCGTAAAATGCGATAAATTTGCTGATTAACGGGCTGGGTAGGATTAAGTTGCGATTCAGCGGCCATGGGTTGTGGTTTCTCAGAGAGTTAACCTGAACATACTACCATTCTTTTCCCTGCCATCACATACCCGGCCCGCAGGCCGGGTGGGGTAAATTAACCGCGATGCACGCTGAGTCCGGCATAGGTCTGGCTGACGGGCATCATCTCAACCGTGTTGATGTTGACATGCTTCGGCAGGGTCGCTACCCACCAGACGGTTTCGGTGATATCTTCCGGCGTCAGCGCGTTCGCATTTTCATAGGTTTTATCCGCTTTCGCGTCATCGCCTTTGAAACGCACATTTGAGAACTCCGTTCCGCCTACCAGACCCGGCTCAACATCGGTCACGCGGATCGCGGTGCCGTGCAGGTCGGTGCGCAGGTTCAGGCTGAACTGACGCACAAAGGCTTTGGTTGCGCCGTACACGTTGCCGCCCGCGTAAGGCCAGCTACCTGCGGTGGAACCGATATTGATGATATGACCACGGTTACGTTCAACCATGCCCGGCAGCACGGCGCGGGTCATGTACACCAGCCCTTTGTTGTTGGTGTCGATCATGTTTTCCCAGTCTTCCACGCTGGCTTTGTGAGCAGGCTCCATGCCCAGCGCCAGGCCAGCGTTATTGACCAGAACGTCGATTTCACGCCATTCGGCAGGCAGGCTGGCAATCATCTCTTCAATGGCGGCGCGGTTGCGGACGTCCAGCTGTGCGGTCAGGATGCTGTCACCCAGTTCGTCTTTTAGCTCCTGCAAACGCTCCTGACGACGCCCCTTTGCAATCACTTTGTGTCCGTTGGCGACGAAGCGACGCGTGATGCTTTCACCAAAACCCGCCGTTGCCCCGGTAACTAAAATAATCATCTCACTGTTCCTCAACGCTTTTTGTGTTGTACTAACATAGCACGCTCTTTGGCACGTCGTTAAGGCAACATTTGTATGACGCCATTGCAGGCCAGCGCAGGCTGGCCTACTCTGGGGAGAAATACCGTGCTCAGGAGTAAACGATGTCGGTCAACAATCCTTTTTTTGAAATTAGCCTGTTGCCTTATCAGGCGCCACGTTTTGATGCGATCAACGACAGCCATTATCGTCCGGCATTTGATGAGGCGATGCGCCTCAAGCGTGCAGACATTGACGCGATTATCACGCAGCGCGCCGAGCCGGATTTCGACAACACCGTGCTGGCGCTGGAAAAGAGCGGGGCCATGCTGTCGCGCGTGAACAGCGTGTTCTTCGCCATGACGTCCGCACACACCAACGATTATCTTCAGGCGCTGGACGAGCAGTTCTCCACCGAACTGGCCGGGCTGGCGAACGATATCTGGCTAAACGATACCCTTTTCGCCCGTGTGGAAGCCGTCTGGCAGGAGCACGAGGGCCTGGATGCCGAATCCCGACGACTGACGGAGGAGACATATCAGCACTTTGTTCTTGCGGGCGCGCGACTGAACGCCGATGAAAAAGCGGAGCTGAAAGCCCTGAATACCGAAGCCGCCACCCTGACCAGCCAGTTCAACCAGCGCCTGCTGGCGGCGAACAAGGCGGGCGGACTGGTAGTGGACAACGTGCATGCGCTGGATGGGCTGAGTGCAGAGGAGATCGCTGCCGCGGCTCACGCTGCCGCAGAAAAAGGGCTGACGGATAGCTGGCTGATCCCACTTTTAAATACCACCCAACAGCCCGCACTGGCGGCGCTGTCGCAGCGCGAGACGCGTAAGAAGCTGTTTAACGCAGGCTGGGAACGCACTCAGAAAGGGGACGAAAACGATACGCGCGATCTGATCCGTCGGCTTACCGCGTTGCGGGCAAGGCAGGCGCAGCTGCTCGGGTTTGAAAATTTTGCCAGCTGGAGCATTGCCGATCAAATGGCGAAAACGCCGGATGCCGCGCTCGAATTTATGCGCGGAATAGTGCCTGCGGCGCGCAGCAGGGCCGCGCTGGAGCAGGCGGATATTCAGAAGGTCATTGACGACGAGCAGGGCGGTTTTTCAGTGGAGGCCTGGGACTGGGCGTTTTATGCCGAACGCGTGCGCTCAGCGAAATATGCACTGGACGAAGCGCAAATCAAACCCTATTTCGCGCTCAATACCGTGCTGGAGGATGGCGTATTCTGGTCAGCCACGCAGCTGTTCGGTATCCGCTTTGTCGAGCGGTTTGATATTCCGGTTTACCACCCGGACGTTCGAGTGTGGGAGATTTTCGATCACACCGGCGAAGGCATGGCGCTGTTTTACGGCGACTTTTTCGCTCGCGACTCTAAAGCGGGCGGCGCGTGGATGGGGAATTTTGTTGAGCAGTCTTACGAATTTGCCGCGCGTCCGGTGATTTACAACGTCTGCAACTATCAAAAACCGGCCAACGGCCAGACCGCGCTGATCTCCTGGGATGATGTGATTACCCTGTTCCACGAGTTTGGTCATACGCTGCATGGCCTGTTTGCCAGCCAGCGTTACGCCACGCTTTCCGGCACCAACACGCCGCGTGATTTCGTTGAATTCCCGTCGCAGATCAATGAACACTGGGCCAGCCATCCGCAGGTATTTGCGCACTTTGCTCGTCACTATCAAACCGGCGAACCGATGCCGGATGCGCTGCGGGAAAAAATGCTCAATGCGACCCAGTTTAATAAGGGGTATGACATGACGGAGCTATTGAGCGCCGCGCTGCTGGATATGAACTGGCACGGCATTCAGAAGCCTGTTGAAGATGTGGAAGCCTTTGAAGCCGCCGCCCTGAAAAAAGAGGGGCTGGATCTACCAGCCGTACCGCCGCGCTACCGCAGCAGCTATTTCGCCCATATCTTCGGCGGCGGCTACGCGGCAGGGTATTACGCCTACCTGTGGACGCAGATGCTGGCCGACGACGGCTATCAGTGGTTTGTCGAGCAGGGCGGTTTGACGCGCGAAAACGGACAGAAATTCCGCGAGGCGATTTTGTCCCGCGGCAACAGCACTGATTTAGCTGAACTTTATCGCCAGTGGCGCGGGCACGATCCGAGGATTGAACCGATGCTGGAGAATCGCGGTTTGAGCGCACCGGGGGGCATTGAGGGCTGAAAACAGAACCGGGCTTTCCGCCCGGTTACTCTTGCGTCAACCACATGTCCGACTCTTCGAACATCTCCTCGAGCATGCGGTTCAGCTTTTCCCGGTCACTTTTGCTGGCATCGCTGTTCAGTCCGTTCGCTTGCATGGGTTTGACCGTCACGCTGGCATCGGGAAAAATCCGGTGTACGCGTTTTGTCAGCTCGGCCAGGATGATTTCCCTGGCTCCCTCCAGCCCCTGTACGTTTCGCTTGTCATAAACCAGTTCCACAAACATGATTGTTTACCTTATGGATATTACGCTGGAATTCAGCCAAAGCGTAAAATACTACTGTATATGAGTACAGTCAAACCGCGTTCAGACTAAAGCATTGTCCAGAGCAATGCGCACAGCGTTGCCAGCCCACCCAGAACAACCAGAAATACCGTCACGCCACGAAGCTCCGCCAGCGCGGGGCGGGTGTAAATGAGGTAGGCGGGGATAAGGAACAGGATCACCGCAATCAGTGGCCCGCAGAACATTTCAATCAGGCTGAGCACATCCGGATTGGCATAAACAATGCCATAGGTCAGCAGGAACAGCGCCAGAGAGGCCAGCCGCTTGCTGGCTCTGGCCTTTTTACCGGATACGCTGGCAGCCAGTTGACCAAACGTTTGTGCGACCGACAGACCTACGCCCAGGAAAGATTTCGTCATACCGATGATGGCGATGAGCGGAGCAATGTGGTAAATCAGGCTGAAATCACCGTTGCCCTTCATCACGGACAGCACGTTCAGGTTCTCTGCCTTCGCCCGCGCAAAGCTTTCATGCGGGATACCCAGCACGCAGCTCAGCACAAAAAAGAGGATGCTGGCGAAGATGGCGAAATAGGCGATGCGGATCACGAAGAGAGCCTTTTTTTCCCCCTCGGCTTTCCTTTCCCGGTAGTAAGAGCTCAGCGGAGAGACCATTGGCGCACAGCAGAACGAGAAGGTAATAAGCGGCAGCGTCAGCCAGATGTTTTTCAGCGTTACCGGAAGCGGTGCGGCTGTTATTTCGGCGGCTGTACCCGTCAGGTTAGACAGATGCCAGCCCGGGATCAGTGATACGGCGATCAGCAGCACGGATGCCGCGAACGGCAGCGCCAGCGCACTCATGATGGCTACGACTCTGTCCCGGCCCTTGCTCAGTACCACATACAGTGCAGCAACCACGATAAACGACAATGGCCCACGGCTGATCGCGGTGATATGCAGATGCTCCACCAGCAAATTATCCAGCGCATTAATCAGCGCCACCCCGTAAACCAGGGTTACCGGGAAGAAGGTCACACAGTAGAACAGGGTGATCAGCTTTTCACCTCGTCCGCTGAAGAAGGAACCGAAGATCGGCAACGTGCCGTTTTCAGTCTTCTCCTCACGCATATAGACACGACAGAGGAGTAAATGGGGGATCAGGGATAACGGCAGCCCCAGCAGGAGCATGACCAGGAAAATAACCGGGCCACGGGTGCCGATTTCCACGGGCAGGAACAGCGTTCCCGCCCCGACGGCTGTACCGTAGAGGCCCAGCGTCCAGATGTTATCCTGCCAGTGCCAGTTAGAGCGTGTTGTAATAGTACCTGAGAGCGTTGTGGCTTTATTCATCATGTTTTACCGCGTTATTAAAGGGCCGACGACGTGTTTAGTTTTTATTCTGTTCGTAGTCGTCGATGCGTCATGACGTCGCGGGTGGGAGGGGTTTGATTTCGCATACCGTAAACCTTATGTGTATGCCTGCAATAACTATCGTTATTTTTTGACGATGCTTTAACAGGCGGTTAATTAAGAAAGGGACTTGTTAAATTAACGAACAAATAATGCCTGACTTTCCCTGCCTGCACGTCTGTTAATTAAGGAGTAAACACCCTGTTTTATTAATTACCATAAGGCGTCGAAATATTGAAGAGGGGATTTATTTGATTATTTCATTGGGCGTAAAAAAGCCGATTTCTGCCCGAAATTAAAAAACACAATATAGACAATCGCGTAACTCGCTCGTAGCTTTCGAACCGTTTTGTAACACAACGCTCTCTTTCTGGTGGCGAAAGGACCCAGAGCACTGTATGTCCGCTATTAAATGCCCCTAAAAAAAATCCTCTTCTATACTCAGTTACGTTTAGTGAAATATGCCGCCGCGCCTCACGTCGCGTTGCCTTAATAGCGGCGGGCAGCAGGGGCATATATCCACGAAAACGCCATAATGATGGTCAATTTTGCATTTTTTAGAGGGGGATTCCTGGTATGTTGCATTCTCAATCCTCGCGGGTCGGCAGCATTTTGCTGTTGCTGACCGCGATAATAGCCTTTGCGCTGGCGCTATACGCCTGGTGGACGCCGCTTACCGGCGTCACTGGCACAATTGGTGCACTGGGGGTGGTCATTGCCAGCGTAGTGCTGGCGATCCTGACCTTACTGTTACGTGCGGCGTCGCGTCGCGGGGCGCGCGTTTTCCTGATTATTGTCACCCTTGTGGTGCTGGTGGGTATTGGTTTTGCCGCCGCGCTGCTGCACCAGTACATCATAACGGCAGCCATGGTGGTCGGCCTGATCGGTCTGATTATGCTAAGCAGCCATTCCGCCCGTTACAACCATCCCGTCAGAAGCTGAGGAGCCGCCCGTGCACAACGATAAGCATTATCCCTTCATAAAAGTCAGTATGACGGCGCTGGCGCTGCTGGCCGCTCCGCTCGCGCTACAGGCGCAGGATAAGGCCGCTGAAGCCTCTCAGGGAACCCAGGAATCGCTTAATATCGATGCGGCCGATCAACAGGCACCTGGAACCACAAAAACAACAGACGATGCCTCAACCGGCAACGGTGGCGAACAGAAAGCCGCTTCGACGAGCCAGCCAGCGACGCCGCTGGTGCCCGGCACCGCCACCTGGGACAGCTTCCACGGCCAGCTTAACGCCCAGAAATACAGCCCGTTGACCCAGATTACGGCGGATAACGTCGGGAAATTAACGAAAGTCTGGGAGTTCCACACCGGTGATGTCTCGGATGGGAAAGGCGACACGCCAGCCACCGTCTGGTCCGCAACGCCCATATTCGCCAACGACACGCTCTACATCGGCACCCCTTTCGATCGCCTGATTGCGCTGGATCCGGGGACGGGTAAAGAGAAGTGGCACTATGACACCAAATCGTCGCGCAAGGCGCTGACCCAGCCGGTGCTGAAAAACCGCGGCGTTTCCTACTGGCAGGCCAAAAATCCGGTGAACGGTCAGGCATGTCAGAAGATCGTCTATATGGGCACCGTTGACGGTAAACTCTTTGCGCTGGACGCCGATTCAGGCAAGCCGTGCAGTGATTTTGCGGACAACGGCGTGCTGGATCTGAACCAGTGGAACACGGTGAACGCGAAGTATCCGCTCTCTGTCCTGCAACCGCCAACCGTGGTCGGCAACCATCTGCTGGTGGGCTGGGCCGGGAAAGACTGGGCCTATGCCGAAGCGCCTCCGGGCACCGTATTTTCCGTCAACGCCCGGACCGGTAAGCTTGAATGGACCTTTGAAGCGATCCCGGCAGAGATCCGCAAGCGCACCGGTACCGCCAACGTCTGGACGCACATGTCCGCCGATGAGGCCAATGGTCTGGTCTATCTCCCGGTTTCATCGCCGTCACCTAACTATTGGGGCGGCAACCGTGCCGACGCTATTCCGCTCGGCACCTCGACCACCGCGCTGGACATCAACACAGGTAAAGTGGTCTGGTCCCGTCAGTGGGTACACCACGACGTCTGGGATTACGACATCAACTCTGCCCCGACGCTGATGGACATCACCGTAGACGGCAAGCAGATCCCGGCGCTGATTCAGGCCACCAAGCAGGGTTTCCTGTTTGTGGTTAACCGCCTGACGGGGGAGGACGTATGGCCAATCGAAGAACGTCCGGTTCCGCAGGGTGATGGTTCGGTCCAGGGCGAAGTGCTCTCGCCTACGCAGCCGTTCCCGACCAAACCCGCGCCGCTGCTCGACCAGTCGAAAAAACCGGCAATCTGGAAGCTGGCGGATATCGTCGGTGGCGGCCAGTGCTCCCGCCTGTGGGATAACCTGACCTATGAGGGAATGTATACCCCGCCTACCACCAAAGGCGAAGGCACACTCACCTATCCCGACAGCGCCGGCGGCGTGCAGTGGGGCGGGGTGGCGTTCGATCCGCAAAAACAGATCGCCATCGTCAACACCTCGCATATCGTCCAGTACGTGAAGCTCTACAGCCGTGAGGATTACGATAACGCGGACAAAGATTCCGGCAACGAGAGCGGCTTTGCCCCGCAGGAAGGCGCCCCGTACGGTATGCGTCTGCTGGTGGCGAGCAACTGGCTGGGCATGCCGTGCTGGCAGCCGCCGTTTGGTGAAATCGTGGCGCTGGACATGCACACGGGGGATGTGAAATGGCGTCGTCCGGTTGGTGCTTCCCAGCAGTATGGCTTCTTTATGCCGGAAAGCTGGGGTTCACCTACCATTGGAGGTCCGGCTGTGACAGCGGGCGGCGTGATCTTCATCGGCGCTTCAATGGATGCCAAAGTGCGTGCCTACTCGGTCGAGAGCGGTGACGAGTTGTGGTCCGATCAGGTAGAAGCTCCGGCGGTAGCGAACCCGTCCGTCTATGAATATAAAGGTCGCCAGTATGTGGCCTTCGTGGCTGGTGGGAATACCATCCTGAAGGATCAGGTGGGAGACCAGGTGGTGGTTTACGCGCTGCCAGAATAATCATCAGGAAGGGAAAATAAGCGTGGGGCCTGCTGGCCCCACGTTATTTTGCAGTAGTCGTTTTACCGACGTGTTATTTATCGGCTGATGCGCCGGAGTGCGTTGACATCTGCTCGGCGGACTTCAGGTGCTGCTCAACCACCGGCGTGTGCTCGTTGGCCAGCGCCTTCACATCCGGATCGTCGATTTTACTGGCGTCGCTCTTAAGCTTCGACAGCACCTTCTCGTGGTCCTTCACACCGGCGTATTCCATATACATCTTGTCAAACGCGTCACCCTTCTGGTTTTCCAGCCTTGAGTTCAGGGCTTTATGCGCGGCGTCAGGCTCGGTCGGCAGTTCTACGCCCTTTTTCTGGGCAACGGCCTGGACTTTGGTCAGCGCGGCGCCGTGATCGTCGACCATTTTCTGGGCGAATGTTTTCACTTCACTGGTTTGGGCCTTGTCCAGGGCGAGCCTGGCGGCGGCAACTTCGTTGATATTGGCCTGCGCCATGTCCTTCAATGCTTTCTCGTCGCCGGAGCTGAGTCTGGCGTCCGGTTTAGCCTGGCCCGCAGTTTGAGTTTGTGCGGCGCTTGTCGTCTGGGCTTGTACGCCAACGGTGCTGAACATTGCTGCAACTGCTGATACGGCTAGCAGCCCTTTCAGGGTTTTACTCGTGTGCATATTGTTCTCCTGATGGTCATGGTACAGGTAAGTTTCGGTTGCTTCAGGCGCAACCGGCAGATAAATGCTCACTGCACAGGTCAGTATAGTAGATGAACCTGCTGTACCCGCTGTTCAGGACAGTAATGGCTGGTCGTGATGCTCAATTCTTCTACAATATTGATACGGATCATTTACATATTTGCTGCTAATGTTAAATATAGAAATTCATCAACAGGAGGAATGATATGAAAAAAGCACTATTAGGGAGTGTATTGGCTTTAACAGTAGCAAGCTTCGGCGCATCTGCGGCAGATATGATTTCCAAAGATGAAGCGCACCACTTCAAACTTGAATACCTTGGAAATGTATCTGTAGGGGCTTCAGGTGGACAAATTTCGTCACCTTCAGATCTTCATCAAAAACTCTCGAAACTGGCCGACGAGAAGGGCGGGAAATACTACGTCATCATCGCTGCGCGTGAGCATGGCCCTAACTTCCAGGCCGTAGCAGAAGTGTTCAAATAATCTTCTCGAAAAACACAGAAACCCGCTTCTGGCGGGTTTTTTACGTATAGACAGCAAAAAAATGCCCCTGATGCGGGGCGAGTTTGAGTCAAATCTTTTCTTATGTTTATGTGTTTTGTGCTCTAAGGCTTTGGGACAATAACACCCTGTTCAAATAATGCAATCTAAATGCATATTTAAATGCGATTGCTGCATACGTTACACAGATAGTCTACTCTTTACATACAGTTATGGTTAAAGGCAGTTAATCGTTAGCTGTCGCCTGCTGGAGAATGGAAACAGTAAACGGTTGCAAGAGGTAAACATGAACGTTGACGCACTGACGCAAAAGGCAGAAGAAGAAATTTCAGCGCTTATCACCAAAAAAATTTCCGAGTTACGTAAAAAAACAGGGCAGGAAGTGTCTGAAATTGAGTTTATCGCTCGTGAAGCCATGACTGGCCTCGAGGGATATGAGGTAAAAATCAAACTCATCTAGTTTAAAAAGGTCGCGTATGCGGCCTTCAACGTACCGTGGCAACGCTGCGTGGGCCGCTAATCTCAGACCAACCTTGGTCTTAAAGGGTAATACACATAAAGATAGGGGCGCGATAATTACCTACCAGGTAACCATTCTCGATACGATGTATTGTCAGAACCCGGCGCGTTTTAACTGCCAGCGAGTAAAAGTTCTCAGCAAAATGTTTGTCCGATGCCGTGTCCCGTTCACCTTTGATAATCCTGAGATTGTCCATTCTGAAGGAGGTCGCATTCAGTTTATGGTACGTGAAAATAGCATCACGACTTATCCAGGTCTTACCGTCAGGCGACGTCACTACTCCGTCAATTCTGATGTGACCCTGTCTGTCACGATCCATTTTCAACTTCATTGTTCCTTTCATCTCATACTGATTTTGCGGAGCGCGAAAAACAAAATCTGAATCACAGTCGATAAGAAGCCGATGGCGATACTGAAGACTGGTGATAATACCCACCATGAAGATAAGCAAAAGAAGCATAAAAATAATGAGTTTTCTGTTTTTAAACAGGGAATTTACGTTGTTCATTGTTTACATCCAGGAATGATAGGCGTAATCCATACAGGAAATAATTTCATTATCCTTCATATAGCAATGTGATAAGAATGCTCTTCCACTTTGATTCTTCAGTACCCCTCCGGTGGAGAAAAAGTAAAGGATGCTGTCATCGTTGCAGGAGATGTTGTTTTGTCCGATATAATCTTTAGCAGAGGAAAGCGCCTCGTTTAATTGCGCATTTCGCCCCATCAGCACGGCATACACCGGGCAATTCCCAACGTGTCCTATTTTAGTCGGTGTAATGGACATACTTTGTTTATGCATCATATCAGTGGAAAAGATTACCACCACAGGCGTGGCGATGAGAATCAGCAGTAAAAAAAAGATCGCCCAATTGCCCATTGGCGGCTTAATTTTTTGCTTGAGGTGATGTGATTCTTCACTCAATGATGCCGGAGTGAAAGATAATGAATCATTTTCTGTTCTAATCGTTAACTCATGACTGAGTATAAAACCCTCTCTGGGTACTGTTCTGAGGGTTTCATCGGGAAGCTGAAAATGAGCCATCAACTTACGCAGCTGGGAGACATATTGATTGAGACTGTTATTGGAAGGTTCTAATCCATGCTTCTCCCAAACATAATTCATGATTTCTTCCCTTGTCACGACTCTGCCTTTTTCCTGCAAAAACAGGTGCAGCAGTCTGGCAACGATCGGGCTGAGAATGACCTTGGCTCCTTCGTCATTTTTCTCCCACAGTGCGCCATCGTCGATACGAAAGTAAACACGATCCTCAATGATAAAAAGCATAATCGCTCATTTCCCTCGATACAAAAGCCCTTTGGCCTGCTTTGAATATTACTCTTCCTGAGACTGATTCTAAGAAATTTCCTATGCAGTGTCCCGTAATGCAGATCATGTTCCTTTATAATTTTATATAACAGTATTTTATCCTATAAAACCGATAATTTTAATATAATAGTTCCGCCGAAGTGCTTTGGTGGTAAAGTTTCCGCCGTCAAAAACAACGCCAAAGCAGATACTGAACGGTGAGCATACAGGCATGAAATTTAAAAAATTCTTAAATGCGGCAGGAGTGGTTTTATCTTTCGGGATGATCTCCACCTCCGTTAATGCTGCGCCAATGATAGGCATTGGCAGTATGTATGATGTTCTGACTCCTGACAGTCATAGTTTGACTAAACGTATATATAACAGTGGGGACTCCACTGCGTTTGTCAGAGTTGAATTGCTCGAAATCCATCCCGGGCAGAAAAATACGCCAAACAATGAAACGCCTGTGAAAGAAATGTCAGGTAACGTGCTTGAAAAAAATCGGCTCGTTGTCACGCCATTAAGGATGATTATTCCTCCCAATGGATTTCAATCTGCGCGCGTTATGTGGCCAGGTGTCCGGGATAAAGAACGTTATTTTAGAGTCAGGTTCACACCCGTAATGCCACAGGCAGAAGATGGTTTCGGATTAGATAGCAAGGCCGCAGGGCAATATCGGGAAGAAACACTTCAGGCAGGCGTAAATATCCTTACGGGATATGGGTCGGTGGTGATTGTGCAGCCAGAGAAACCCGCTTTCAACACCCTTATTAAGCAGAGTGACTCAGGTGGTGTGAGTGTCGTAAACAAAGGCAATGCAACGGTTGTCCTTGAAGATATACGTCAGTGCAAGTCCGCCAATACGGATTGCGGAGAAGTGAGTCGCGAATTTATTTTGCCAGGCCGGAGTTATTCTGTGGCTGGGAAAAATGGGTTTAAAACCAATTTCACTCTCATCGAGGGAAACAATAAACAGGCCAAGTCATTCTGACACCTGTTGAATTAATTAGCACATTTTAGTGCGCGTTCTAGACGAAATAACCTTAAGGAGTTTTTATGAATCGTCAATTTAATGTAATTAAAACTACGCTGGCTGCTGCATTCATCTCTTGTGCCGCAATGACCGGCGCAGCGAATGCTACTGAGAGCCAGAGTTACACCATTAACCTGTCGGCCACCGTACCTTCAGATACCTTCCAGGTGATCCCAGTTGATGCAGGCTGGAACGATCAGACCCAGGACATGGGGTATGACATCGCCAGCAGCAAGCTGCAAATTTTTGAGAAGCCGTTCCAGTACAAAAACACGGCTGGCGCAATTCAGGCGACCCTGACCGGTAACCTCAATTCTGACGGCAAACCCCAGCTCTCTAATGGTACCGATGTTATTCCGCTGGTTGTGAGCTTTAACAATACGCCACTCAGCAAAACCGCAACGGAAGTGGTAAGCGAAAGTGCGGCGAAAGCAGGGGGGCGTACTTCACTGAAAATCACCCAGGCCGATGATGCCGCTCTGACCGTGAACGGGATGTTTACCGGCTCAGTTGCGATGATTTTCGAGCCTGTTGTCGCTGTGACTCCTTAATTTCTGACGCGTTTTATTACCTAACAGAGGAGGCCGCTGTTTTCCAGCAGCGGCTTTTTTATGAAAAAAATCGTGTTGCTATTAACCGTGTGCCCTCTTTTTTCCGCAGAAGCAAATATGACGCTGGCCGCGAACATGCGAGCCTGTCTCTTATACACATCTCCGAGCCCACGAGACAGGCAGAAATCTCGTATGCCGTCTTCTGCTTGAAAAAAAAAAAAAAGAGTCATCGCATGAAAAATACTCTACGTCAATTACACACAACGGAA
>OJJN01000052.1_pt1 | contig 34196 bp, 44 predicted proteins | sample 1596321 | NCBI WGS metagenome assembly OJJN01 (sample SAMEA4350123, study PRJEB24818) | metagenome | biome: human; feature: gut; material: faeces | place: Denmark | collected 2013-09 | reverse complement strand
AATATTAGTCTCATAGCTGGTTTATTTCATGTTATTTTTTTCTGTTTTTTTTTCTTTCTTTTTTTCTTTTGTGTGTTTTTTTTTTTTGTTTTTTCTTTTCTTTTTTTTTTTTCAAGCAGAAGACGGCATACGAGATTTCTGCCTGTCTCGTGGGCTCGGAGATGTGTATAAGAGACAGGCACAACCTGTGCAGCATCGGTGCGCCATGGATTGCGGGTAATCATCAGCTTTTCGCCAACCATCACGCCCGGTACCGCAGAGACGTCGTACTCGATGCCCCGGAACGGTACCCGCAGCTTTGATGTCACTTTGCGGCTCTCCGGCGCGGCAACTGCCAGTTCGCGGCACACTTCAGCGGTTGGCGCTTTCGTCAGCTGAGCGGCGGTAATTTTCAGCCAGATATCCGTGCGGGTTTTACGGTGGCGGCTGTGTACTGCCGTGGCGTTAAAATGGCTGCGCCATTTCACGGCCAGTGCGTTCAGCTCTTCCAGACTGTTGACCGGCTGGAACTTCAGCCCCGGCTCCAGCTTGCGTTCGATAATGTCGCGGGCTTTTTCCACCTGGCCAGTCGCACGGGCGTTATGCGGCTTGTGCGCTATCAGGTCGATACCCAGCGAGCGGCACATGTTTTTCGTCATACCGGCAGTGTTCGCCGAACCGGGGTCGAGGTAGAGTATTTTCGGCACACCGTGCAGCACATCCGCGCCACCGCGTTCCTGCATCGCATTGATAAGAACGGAGCAGAGGTTCTCACCGGACTCCGCGCCCATCACGTACTCAACGTAAATCCAGCCGCTGGTGTGGTCGGTAATCTCGTAGCTCCATACGCGGTCACTGGCGATGCGGGCAATATTGGCAGGCTTGTTTTTATAGAACTTCGCGCTGTCCATCACCTGCAGCCCCTTGTGCCCGTTGCTCAGGTAATAAAGGGTGCAGAGTGATGCATCAATCTCCCAGACGTGGTTAGGATGCAGGCTGGCCATCTCCGAAGACGGTGCCGGTGCGTCCAGTTGTTCCGGGTGCAGACCGTAGTTACGCAGGGCGCGGCTGATGGTGTCCTCGGACAGTGGGAAAAATTCGCCGGTCTCTTCATCCGTTCTGCCTGCGGAGATAAAGCCGTTAGTGCGCAGGGTCTCCACCGCATCGGCGATGGAATACAGGCGCTTGCCGTTTTTACGGGTCGCTTCACGCAGGGTTGCAGATATCATTGCGGCTTCGTCGCGGCTCAGTGCGCTGCGCCCGGCATCAGTGCGTTTTTTACGTTTATCAGTCACAGATATCTCCTTCAGCTTGCGTAGTAGTGTGGCGCGGGAGAGACCCAGTTCAGCGCAGGCGGCGTCATATACCGCACCGCGCTTTCCATGCCCCGCGTCACGTGCCGCGCGGGCAACAGAAACCAGTCGTTCAGTCAGGGCGGCGCTCATCGGTTACGCCTCCTGCCGGTCAATCTCAGGTACTGGCTCAGTCAGCCAGGCTGGTGCTGCGTTGCCTGTCGGGGTATCTGGAAGGTCAAAGGTAGAGCGAAGGCTGCGGGCAGCATATTCCAGCTCACAAACAAGCCCCGCCATAAAATCTTTGGGCGTATCAATCTGATTTTCCGCGCAATATGCGCACAGAGTTTCAAAGGCGCTGAACAGGCGAACAGTGATGGCTGATTCAGCTTCGGTGGATAATGCTGTCACTTCAGCCCGCAGTTTTTTTACCTCTTCATCAGGTTTGGGCGGCTGAATACGGGACTTTTTCTCCAGTTTTGTGGAGAGTGCGTCAATCTTCTCATTCTTGTCAGCGAGAACACGCTGCTGCGCTGAGTTGGTTTCGCGGGCTTCGCGCAATGCAGCTTTCAGTTCACGGCTGGTCATGCGATCGATATCATCAAGTGTCATTCCGGCGACAGTGCCACCATCGGCAAGCCCCGCCAATTCTTCATCGTCCTCAGTGATTAATTCAAAAAGTTTGGTTTTACCTAAAAGCGCCAGCGCTGGCGCTTTTGATTCCAGTTTGGGTGAGAGGTATTTGAACGAGGCTTGCATCATTCGTTGAGCTGTTCGCTCAGGAATGCCCAGATCATTACGAATAATTGCTTCAAAGTCGCCATGAGGCTCATTTTCTTTAAGAATAATCAGACGCTTACCTGCCTCCAGCATGGCTTCTGCACTCTGAGCCATATAGAAACGGGTTTCATACACGATACGGTCACGCTCATAAGGCAGGCCATCACCAAATTGCTGCATTATTTCAAGGCGATGCTCGGTCATTGCATTGAGGCTGATATTGAGGTCGCCACTTAATGGCGCATCTTCAACTAATTCAACTGGTTGTGATTTTGTACGTCCCATTATTTCTCCTTAGCGGCTGCCAGCCATGACGCGCTGGTTAATTTCATTGATGCGATCTTGTGCCCTTGCCATCTCGCTGCTGTGCGCCATGGCGATCTGCAAAAGCTGGACGCCAGGTGCAAAGCGGCCGTTGTCCAGTTTCAGTGCAAGACCTTCTTCAATAAGGGTATTCAACGCCCGGTTGATATTGGCCGGTGATTCTCCGAGGGCTGAGGCCAACTCACCGTTTGAAACACCGTTCAGGGCATGACCGCGAAGCGCTTTAAGAACTCGCAATATGCGAGAGCCAGAGCTGGAAATATTTGTTTTGCTCATGACGCCTCCTGAAGGATGCCCGGTGTAACTTCTTTGCCGATCACGACAGACAGATCGCGCAGAATGCGATACGTCAAACGTCCACGAGGAAGCTCATTTTTGCCAGCCCAGCGGCTAACCGCTTGGGTGACAGTTCGTGGCTCATAGCCTGCGTTAAGCGCGAACTGGCGCAGGCTGCTGCCCCGTTCAACCAGTCGTGCTCGGACCTGTTGTTTGTTCATATGCACCGTGTTCCTGTTGGGTTATGATGTACTCAATATGAATAAGTGTACTTATTCAAAATGAATAACTCAAGTGGGATTTATTTGAAATGAATAAAAAGGCCGTTGATGCAGTGCTTCTGCGACTCATGTCACTGTTTAATGTCGATAACGACAGTGAGCTGGCTCGGGCGCTGAACGTTAACAGACAGACTTTAGCTAGCTGGAGAAAGCGAGACTCTGTGCCTTATTCAATTTGCATAAACATTGCTGAGGAAAGGGGTATCTCCCTTGACTGGTTACTCACCGGCAAGGGGGAGGATGAGGGTGAGGTGCCAAAGGCTGAACCAGCAATGCAAAGCTTCAGTCAAGCGGACCTTAAAATGCTTGAGCTATTAAATCAGCTCGACCCTGAGGTTCGACGAGATCTCATGCGAGGCGCTGAAGAAAAACAGCGTGTAATTGAGATGGAAAAGCAGCTTCAGGAGTTGTCCTCAAAACTTAAAAATTTAAAAAATGTGGGTTAATTTGTTCCTATTAAGAACATTGAAGAGTTAATAATATGACTATACGAAATTTTCTATTACCAACGATTTTTCTTCTGGCTGGATGTGGAGATAATGCTGACCCTACTGACGTACAAAGCTCAGCAGCAGATCACGCAGTCTTTAGTGTTGAGACCGATAATCCGATAGTAAAGCGCGAGCTGCCTTTTATTCGCCAACAGTGCCCTGGTTTAGACAAATACGCTGTTAATTTCGATAAGTTTGAGGTGTCTGATGACAGCATGCGGCCAGTAACAACAGTGCAATTCCATATCAAAGACGATAATAATATCCCGAATGATTACGCTGCTTCTGGGAATAACTGCTTCTTATTTATATCGAACAATGCCCATGAAGTGAAAATATCTAAATCAGCCTGCCAGTCCGTTTGTCTCGACAAAGTGGATGTACCTGGTGGGGATATGGTCATAAAACTCGATAAAGAAAAATCCCGTTAGTCGCACTCACTTCGGGAGGAAGGAGGTGATGTAGAAACTTCACCTCCTTTGCTCGCCTAACCGTCAAAAATTACAAATCACTAACTCTTTCCGTAACGATGCTTTTCCGGTGACCTTCAGGTTGTAACTGATATCTACCGTCTGGATATTCAGGCCGTCGAATGCCTGCCGCATTTCCGGGATATCGTTCACCGAAATAATCATCTTCCCTTCGATACTACGCGCCAGTTCGGCCATGTGGTCATAGTTTTCCAGCCCAAACTCCACCCCGTAGCCTTCCGTTCCCCAGTATGGTGGGTCGCAGTAGAACAGCGTATGAGGGCGGTCATAGCGCTTTATGCACTGTTTCCAGTCGAGATGTTCTATCAACGTTCTCGACAGGCGAAGATGCGCCATCGACAGTTCTTCCTCAATACGCAGCAGGTTAAAGCGTGGTGCACTGGTGGTGGAAGTGCCGAAGGTGTGATCCGCTACCTTACCGCCAAATGCTTGTTTCTGGAGGTAGTAGAACCGGGCTGCACGCTGAATATCAGTCAGCGTTTCTTCCGGCGTATCCTGTAACCATTTGTAGATCTGGCGACTCACCAGCGCCCATTTAAACTGCCGGACGAATTCTTCTAGATGGTGTTTGACTACCCGGTATAAGTTCACCAGTTCCCCATTAATATCGTTGATAACTTCGGTCTTGCTGGGCGTCTTCAGAAAATACAGCGCCGCTGCGCCGCTGAATGGCTCTACATAACAGGTGTGAGCAGGGAAAAGCGGCAGAATATGTTTAGCCAGGCGGCGTTTACCGCCGATCCATGGAACGATGGGCAAAGATTGTTCTTTCATTATCCGTAAGCCTTTTACAGTCAGTGAAAATATGGCAGGCTAGTCATGTCTCGCGAGACTGACTGGGCCATGGTTGGCTCACAGCTGATATCTGTGGGTTGACGATCTGCCTGGTGTTAGCGCACCAGGTGGATCGCTCTTTCACTGTAAGAATGCGTTTTGGGATATTTGCAGGCTATTAACGCGGTTTAATGGATGCAGGGTCAGAGCTGCTGCACTAAATTCAGGAAGGGTATTTTCTGGTATGGCAAAGTATTACACGGCTGATTCTGCAAATGGCTTACGCCCGTTTTGCCAGATTATTCAGGGAAACTACGAACCTAAAAAGCAAGAGCTGGCAACTTTCCTCACTCAGATGTACCCAGATGGGCTGTCAAAGCATGGCCACAATTACCTTTATAATCCCGGCCCGCTTATGAATGAGAAGAACGGTGATGGTCAGGCATTATTAATTGGCCTGGTATTTGAGCTGGTTCGCCGTAGCCATTTCCCGGAGAAACCATCCCGCTACCAGTCGTTATTTGCCTGTCAGCACATCAGCGAAGTTAAAGAATTCAGAGAGCAGCTGGCTGATGAGCGTGAGGAAGACGAGATTAGAACTGCACCTATCTATGAAGTATTCACCGACGAGGCAATTCATCGTGGTGATATGAGATTGCTAAGCGATGATTGCCCGGTGCTGGAATTGTATCGCCGGGCATACCTTTACTGGTCTGGAGACCCCGCCCCAGTCACGGAAGGTAAGGAAGAAGAAAAGCCGTTCTGGGAGCTGCTGATTCCGCTACCTGTCTTTATTGGTCGCCGGGTAGCAGAGTGAGTAATATCAAAATAATCAGCAAGGCTCTCTTCTTTTGGGATTGTCGCTAATAGTTAGTTTTATTTGCCCGATGAGTATTCCTTTCAGCTTATTTTCAGGGAGCATTCGTGGCGTTTTCTCCACCTGCTCAAGCGCGATCTGCATCTCTCTTATTGCCTCTGCCAGATTGTCAGCATTGACGCTGAGGGTGTAATTTTTTTCCGCAGTTTCATACTCATCGCAGATGACCCCCATCAGGCAGAGTGAGCTTGATTTAGCAGTTGCCGAAGTCATACGTTTCCCCTTCAGAGAAATATCCGTGGTTGTTGACCAGTCAGGTATTGGTGCACCCGGTTTGTTGTTCTTTCAAAGTAATCATGCTGTTTGCCCCATCGCTTCACTATTAACGCTGTTTAAAATCCATTTCCCCCGACATTTGTGATGCTGTTTCCCACACAACAAGGAGACGCACCATGAAAAACCTGAAAAAAATCATTCCCACTGTTAAAAAGCCCCGGCTCAGCGGCTGGTTGCTGACCGCTGTGCTGCTGCTCGGTACCATCGGTCTGGTATCGCCGCAGCAACTGCCGGTGGTGGTCTACAAGCTGTCGCTCATCACGCTAGCTGCGGTACTCGGCTACTGGCTCGACCGTTCGTTGTTCCCCAAAGCCCGCCCCGGCCAGTACCTGAAGCATGATGAAACGCTGATGGCGTCTGGCCGTTACCCGGTACAGACCGGCCTCCACCTGGTCTTTTCTGCCGCATTGATCCGCCGTGCGCTGATTGTTGCAGCGGTCTGTCTGGCCGTGGCGACGGGGCTGTAACCATGAGCTGGCCTCAAATCACACTCATCATCCTGCTGGCCTTTGGTCTGGGCGTGACCGCCATCAAGCATGGCGAACCACGCAACGACAGGCATAGCTTCTGGTGGCAGCTCGCTGGCAACCTGGTAATTGCCTGGCTGCTCTGGTGCGGAGGTTTCTTCAGTCAGGCCAGAGCGGCACAGCCTCCGCAGGCATCCCAGCAGTTCCGTGCCGATGTGATCCGCAATGCGCGTCTCGAATGGGGAATGTCAGCGCCGGTGGCAGACTTTGCCGCACAGCTGCATCAGGAGAGCGGATGGCGACCCGATGCCGTATCGCCGGTGGGTGCTCAGGGGATGGCACAGTTTATGCCTGCCACCGCCGACTGGATTAGTCAGCTGGTGCCGGGGCTGAACAGTCGTGAGCCGTTTAATCCGGCATGGGCTATCCGGGCACTGGTCAGCTATGACCGCTGGCTTTGGCAGCGTGTCAGCGCTGCTGATAACTGTGAGCGGATGGCCATGACATTGTCGGGATACAACGGCGGGCTGGGCTGGGTGCAACGTGATAAGCGACTGGCCATGCAGAAGGGGCTGGATGGTACCCGCTGGTTTGAGCATGTTGCCACGGTGAATGCCGGGCGCAGTGCTGCCAACTGGCGGGAAAACCGTCACTACCCGCAGCGCATCCTGCACGAACTGGCCCCGCGCTATCTCACCTGGGGAGGCGGCAGCTGTGTGGACTAGCCTGATAAAAAAACTGCCGTGGCGCGGAATGTTTATCGCGCTTGCCTTAGTCGGGGCGTTGTATGGCCTGTATCACTGGGGATATCGCGGTGGCTATAGTGACGCAAAACGCGACGGTGATGTGGCACTGAGCACGCTGCAGTCAGCATTCGATACATACAAAACAGAACAGGCAACGCTTGAGAACGCTGCGCTGCGGGCCTGGGCTAAGCGCTATCAGGAGCAGGTGGCTGCAGGCCATCAGGCAGAGGCCGATTACCTTGAGCAGGTATCGCTGCTTGAAAACCAGAACCAACAACTTAAAGAGAAAATTGATGATGTCACACAGCGCTGGATTGATGAAAAAGGCAAGAGTCATCCCATTGAGTGCGTGTTTACTCGCGGCTTCGTGCGCCAGTACAACGCCGCGCTCGGATATGCCGACGCATCCGTCGACACCGGTCATGCAGGCAGCGCTACCACCGCTATCCCCGGTGCTGGCACAGCGCCCCGGCAACCTGAAGCCGCTGACGCCGGGCTACGCAATTCAGGCGTCTCCCAGCGGGACGTCCTCGCCAACATCATCGACAACGCCAGGCAGTGCCGCGTCTGGCGCAGCCAGATAAACGGGCTGCTGGACGAACGAGAAGGATTACAAAAATGACGTTGCAGGTTGAGTTCTGGACGGTGGTGGGCTTTCTCATCACCTTTATGAGTTTTGTCGGCGGCATCGCCAAATGGTTATTTGGCAAGGCTGAGGAGCGTCAGGCGGCACGATTTGCCTCGCTTGAGCAGTCGCTGCAGCAGTCCGCCTCCAACTGGGGTGAGCTGGAAAAAGAATTTATGCGCTTTCGGGCTGAACTGCCCCTGAACTACGTCCGACGCGAAGATTATATCCGGGGTCAGACGGTCATCGAGGCCAAGCTGGACGCACTCTACAACAAACTGGAAGTGGTACAACAATACCGTCATACAGGAGGTCACCATGGTTGATATCGCCCGCGTGCGCCGGGAATCCCTGCGCTGGAGTCTGCTGGTTGCTCTGAACAAAACCCGCCCGTACACCGCCAGCGAGACGCTGTTGCTGGACGTATCCCGCGCCATCTACCCGGACACCACCCATCTTGAGCTGCGTCGTGAGCTGGACTACCTGGCAGACCGCAAGATGGTTGATCTGGAGAAGAAGCCCTCCGGTGACTGGTTTGCCGACCTGACCCGCCTCGGCGTTGACCTGGTGGAATATACCGTTGAATGCGGCCCCGGCATTGCCCGCCCGGAAAAGTACTGGAGTGAATGATGGCCAGACGCAGCACGATAGATAAGCTGCCGGAAAACGTGCGACGCTGGCTTGAGCGGGCGCTGAATGAATCCGGCTTCAGCGGCTATTCCGAACTGGAGTCCCTGCTGCGTGAGCAGGGTTACGTCATCAGCAAATCGGCTATCCATCGCTATGGCCAGAAGATTGAGCGCCGCTATGGTGCCATCCGTGCGGCCACCGAAGCGGCCCGTATGCTGACCGAAGGTGCGGCTGACGATCAGGATGCGCGCTCGGAAGCCGTCATCGCCCTGATCCAGACCGAGCTGTTCGAGAGCATCGTCCAGTTGCAGGAAGCGGAAGAAGGCGAAGTCGATCCTAAAGAGCGCGTGGCGCTGCTGTCCAAGGTGGCAAAGAACGTGGCTACGCTGTCCCGAGCCTCCGTCAACCTGAAGAAGTTTCAGAGCGAAGTCCGTGACCGTGCCCGGCTGGCGGCGGGTAACGCCGAGAAAATTGCCCGCAAGGGTGGCCTGTCAGCTGATGCCGTACAGGCGCTGCGACGTGAAATTCTGGGGATTGCCACATGAGTCAGCTTGTTCCCGTTTTGCCTGATACCTCGGCGCTGGATGTGCCCGCTGTTCTGATGCCTTACCAGCAGCGCTGGGTGGCTGATACCTCCCCGCTCAAGGTGATTGAGAAGAGCCGCCGTACCGGTATCACCTGGGCTGAGGCGTCCGATAACGTGCTGACCGCTGCCTCTTCAGCACCTGCGGGTGGCATGAACGTCTATTACATTGCCTATAACCAGGACATGACCGTCGAGTATATCCAGGCCTGCGCCATGTGGGCGCGGGCATTCAACTACGCCGCCAGCGAGATTGAAGAAGGTTTCTGGGAAGAGGACGAAGACGACAAGCATATCAAGACCTACACCATCAAGTTTCCCGACTCCGGCTTCCGCGTTGTCGCGCTCTCCAGCCGTCCGTCTAACCTGCGTGGCCGTCAGGGCATCATCGTAATTGATGAGGCTGCGTTCCATGAGCAACTGGACGAACTGCTGAAAGCAGCGCTGGCGATGCTTATCTGGGGTGGCAAGGTGCGCGTTATCTCCACCCATGACGGTGACGACAACCCGTTCAATACGCTCATTGGCGATATCCGTGCCGGACGTCAGGGGGGCAGCGTACAGCGAATTGCCTTCAAAGAAGCCGTTGCGCAGGGTTTGTTTCACCGTGTCTGCCTGCGAACCGGGAAGGAATGGTCGCAGCAGGCTGAGCAGGCGTGGATGGCGTCGGTATACAAATTCTACGGCACCGGCGCATCTGAAGAGCTTGACTGTATTCCGGCCAACGGTGGCGGTGCCTGGCTGTCCCGCGCCCTGATTGAGTCCCGCATGTCACCCAACACGCCAGTGCTGCGCCTGACCTGCCCGGAGGGCTACGAACTGAAGCCCGACGCTGAGCGCTTCAGTGATACACAGGACTGGCTTGATACACATCTGAAGCCGCTGCTGGAGGCGCTCCCCGCTGATGCCCGCTCGTTTTTAGGGCGTGACTTTGGCCGCAGCGGTGACCTGTCGGTGGACTATCCCCTGCTGCAGGAGAAGAACCTGGTACGCCGCGTACCGTTCGTGATGGAGCTGCGTAATGTGCCGTTCAAGCAGCAGGAACAAATCACCTGGTACCTGATGGACGGCCTGCCAAACCTGATGGGCGCGGCACTTGATGCCCGTGGTAACGGCTCCTATCTGGCGGAGTATGCCATGCAGCGCTATGGCTCCAGCCGGGTGAAGCAGGTCATGCCTACCGAGAGCTGGTACCGGGAACATATGCCGCCGGTCAAGGCGGCGCTGGAGGATGGCAACCTGATTGATTTGCCGAAGGATGAAGACACGCTGGATGACCTGCGGGCCGTTCAGGTGGTTAACGGCGTTCCCCGCGTGCCTGAACAGCGGTCAAAAGCGAAGTCGGACAGTGGCAAACGCCACGGGGACTCGGCTATCTCGCTGGCGCTGGCGTACTTTGCCAGCCGTGAAATTAACAAAGGGCCGGTGAAGGCAAGCTCACGCCGTCGTCGCCAGTCGGCCCACATGCTGGAGGGTTACTGATGCCGCGTGGACTCTGGGTTTCACCCAATGAATTTGTCAGCTTTGCCGAGCCGAACAAGACGCTGACGGAGCAGATTGCATCACGCAGCCGCTCCATCGACTTCTTCGGTCTGGGTATGTACCTGCCCAATCCCGATCCTATTCTCAAATCACAGGGGCGGGATATTCGCATCTATCGCGAGCTGCGTACCGACCCGCTGGTTGGTGGCTGTATCCGCAGGCGTAAAGCGGCGGTGAAGTCGCTGGAGCGTGGCCTTGAGCGTGGTCATGCCCCGGAGCGGGTGTTCAGCTTTATTAACGACATGCTCGACGATCTCGATATCTCCCGCATCATCGGCGAGATGACTGATGCCGTGCTCTACGGATATCAGCCCTGCGAAATCATGTGGGGCCGTTCGGTTAAGTCCTGGGCGGTCACCGACATCGTGGGTAAACCGCCCGAGTGGTTCCAGTTCGACAACGACAACCTGCTGCGCTTCCGGGCCAAAGACGCCGGGCTGGAGGGCGAACCCGTCCCGCTGAATAAGTTCGTGGTACCGCGTCAGGATGCGACCTACGACAACCCATATGGCTTCCCTGATTTGTCGATGTGCTTCTGGCCTGTGACGTTTAAGAAAGGCGGGATGAAGTTCTGGGTGCGCTTTGCCGAGAAATTTGGCTCGCCGTGGGTTATCGGTAAGCATCCACGCGGTACGGCGCAGGGCGAGATTGACCTGCTGCTGGACTCGATGGAGGCGATGGTCGAAGACGCCGTGGCGGCTATTCCTGATGATTCCTCTATCGAAATCAAAGAGGCCGCAGGCAAAGCCGACAGCAGCGATATTTACCAGAATCTGATTACGCTCGCCCGCAGTGAAATCTCTATTGCCCTGCTGGGGCAGAACCAGACCACTGAGGCGAACAGTAACCGCGCCTCTGCACAGGCCGGGCTGGAAGTCACCAGTGATATCCGCGATGCCGACGCCGAGATTGTAGTGAGTGCAGTGAATCAGGTTATCCGTCAGGCCGTCTCGCTGAACTTTGGCGATGTGGCCAGCCCCGTCTGGAAGATGTGGGAACAGGGAACGGTCGACGATACGCAGGCCACCCGCGATGAGAAACTCAGCCGCGCCGGTGTGGTCTTCACGCCGCAATACTTCAAACGCGAGTACCAGCTGCTGGACGGCGATATTGACGAGAAACCAGCGTCAGAACGCCAGAAGAACAACACGCTGCCGCTGTCGTTCGCCGAGGCGATTGATGCCGATATTCAGGCTCAGCAGGAGCTGGATGATGCGCTGGATATTCTGATGAACGGTGGCTCGTTAAACGGCGTGCTTGAGCCGGTACTTGCACCGCTGTTTAAGCAGGTTGAAGGCGGTGTTAACCCCTCGGAGCTGCTGGGTGCGCTGGCCGAACTGTACCCGCAGATGAACGCGGATGACCTGCAGGAGCGGCTGGCCCGTATCCTGTTTGTTTCAACACTCTGGGGGCGTCTGCATGAGCGTGACAACGGCTGAGCTGGCGTACTGCATGACGCTGCCCCCGAAGCGGGCTATCAGTTACCTGAAATCCAAAGGGTATAAAATCACCTGGGACTGGGAGGACATGTGGCAGGATGCCCATGCCCGCGCGTTCACCGTGGCCAAAGTAACCCGCCTCGATATTCTGGAGGATATCCGAAGCACCCTGCAGAAGGCGCTGGATGAGGGGAAGACAGACCGCTGGTTCAGAAAGGAGCTGGAGCCGGAGTTACAGCGCAAGGGATGGTGGGGGCCGCGTGATACCACCGACCCGGTAACGGGTGAGCCGGTGACTATCCAGCAGGGTAGCCCGTGGCGGCTGGACACCATCTTTCGTACCAATATGTCAGTGCTCTACAGCGCCGGGCGTTGGGCCGAACAGATGGAGAACGTCGACGACAGGCCGTACTGGATGTATACCGGCATCAATGACAGCCACACCCGCAAGGCGCATCTGCTACTTCACAATCTGGTGCTTCGTTATGATGATCCGTTCTGGCAGGCGTTCTACCCGCCGAACGGCTGGCGCTGTCGCTGCGGTGTGATTGCCCTGAGCGCGGCAGATGTGCGTGCCCGTGGTCTGAAGGTGGTGGATTCCGGCACCGCTATGGGCTGGGAGCTGAAGCTGGTCTCAGAGAAAACCGGCGAGATGCAGAATGTCGCCACCTTCAACACCGGTACCACGAAGGTGGCTACCGACGTCGGCTGGTCTTATGCGCCGGGCGCAGCCTACCGTCCTGACCTTGCCCGCTATCAGGGCACGCTACAACCGCTGGCACAGCAGGAACTGAGAGGATAACGATGGCTTCCGATAACCTGGTCAATATCACCATTAACAATGAGTCCCTGCGCCGGAGTCTGCGGGCGCTGGATTTAGCCGCCACAGACCTGGAGCCTGCGATGCGTAAAATCGCCGGAACCCTGCTGGCGGAAACGCAGTTTAACTTTCTGGATGAGGGCCGTCCTGGATGGATGCCCTCGCTCGCCGCACAGGATCGTGATGGTCAGACACTGCAGCTCACCGGGCGACTGATGGGGTCAGTATCAACAGACCATGACGACAGGCAGGCAGCAGTTGGCACTAACGTCGTTTATGGACCGATTCACCAGTTCGGTGGTAAAACGGGGCGCAATGAGTCCGTTGAGCTTCCGGCACGCCCGTTCCTGCCGCTGACAGGGGACGGTGAGCTGCAGTCTGATGTGGTTATTCCCATCCTCGATACGATTGTGCGTCATCTTGAATCTGCGGCCCGTCGCTGATGTTAACCCTCCGGGACGGGCGATTTACCGCGTTACCCGCCCCGGAGCCTTTATAAAGGTTTACAGCCCCCTCGTTTACGGTTTTAATCGCTCCTGCTTCCCTCTCTCTGTCTAATCCCCCCTTATTTTTTCTAAAGCAGATTAAAAGCGCTCTTCGCGGCTTTTCCACAAACTGTCTCCGACAACATCACGCGGGACAGCAAAATGTCAGCCATTCATATTTTCAAAGCCGGTACTCATACCGACATGCACGGCACGAAACTGCCGTTCACGCAAAGCGACCTTGCCGCCTGCGTAAAAGCCTACGATCCGTCCGTCCATGAAGCACCGCTCGTTATTGGTCACCCCAAAACGGAAGACCCGGCGTGGGGCTGGGTGAAATCCCTGTCACTTAGCGGCGCTGACCTGCTGGCCGAGCCTGAACAACTCGACCCGCAGTTTGCCGAGCTGGTAGGCAACGGGCGCTTCAAGAAAGTTTCCGCCTCGTTCTATCTCCCGGACTCACCCAACAACCCGAAACCCGGCACGCTTTACCTGCGCCACGTTGGTTTTCTGGGGGCGCAGCCTCCCTCTATTAAGGGGCTGAAGCAGGTGTCATTTGGCGAGTCAGAAGAAGGCGTCGTCGAGTTTGCCGACTGGGGCGATATCACCAATGCCTCTCTCTGGGGTCGGCTGCGTGACTTTCTGATTGGCCAGTTCGGGCTGGATGAAACCGACAAGGTACTTCCGTCATGGCAGGTTGATTCCCTGCGCGAAGAAGCGTACCGCGAGCCGGTGCAAACCGTGCCGGACTTCAGCGAACCAAACCTTAACCCTCAACAAGAGAACGACACGATGACCAAAGAAGAGATTGAAGCCCTTCAGGCGGAAAACACCCGCCTGAAGGCTGAGGCCACCCAGCGAGCCGCGCTGGATGCGAAGAGCCAACAGGAGAAACTGCACGCTGACAATGTTTCCTACGCTGAAAAGCTGGTAAGCGGCGGTCAACTGGCCCCGGCAGCGAAGCCCGTTGTGGTAGCCATTCTGGATGCGGTCTCTGCTGGCGATAAGCCGGTGGAATTTGCCGAAGGCGACACCCGCACGCCGCTTGCCACAGCGTTCAAGACGCTGCTGGATGGCTCGGCACCAGTGCTGAACTTTGGCGAGCACGCAACCAAAGACCGTGTGGATACCGGTGTTTCAACGTCTTCAGCAGAGTTTGCTGAAGCCGATCCAGAGCGTCTGGCGCTGCATCAGAAAGCGCTGGATTTGTCGAAAAAAGAAGGCATCAGCTACGACGCTGCTGTCTCACGCTGCCTGTAATTAAGGAGAGAGCATGTCTGATTATTTAAAGGGTAAGCGCGTCGTTGACCCGGTGCTGACCAGCATCGCACGCGGTTATAAAAATGCCGCGTTCATCGGTGAGCACATCTTCCCGATTGTCCAGACCGACAAGGAAGGCGTGACCGTGCCGACCTTCGGCAAATCGGCTTTTGTGGAGTACGACACCGAGCGTGCCGTGGGAGCTGACAGCAACGTCCTGGTACGTGAGAAAACCGGCAAACTGGATCTGGTTCTTAATGAGCACGATCTGGCCGCGCCGGTGGACTATCGCGAGCAGGCGGAGTCAATGTTCAACGAAGAAGCCAAGGCCATTCGTCGCGTCACCAGCGGCGTCAACCTGAAGCGTGAACTGTACGCAGCCCGCCTGGCCCAGGATAAAAACGTCTACCCGGCATCGTCCGTTAAAGCACTGGCTGCCGCTGAACGCTGGGTGGATGGCAAGGGTAATCCAATCACCGTCATCGAAGCCGGTATCGAGGCTGTACGTAACAAAACAGGCCTACGCCCGAACCTGATGACCATGGGTGCCAGCGTCATGTCACTGCTGAAGTTCCATCCGGCGATCCAGGCCGCGATCGGAGCCAACGAGCGCAAACGCATCACCATCGAGATTTTGAAAGACCTTTTCCAGCTGGAAGACGTGGTGATCGGTGAGCCGGTATCCATGGCCTCGATGAAAGACGCACAGAATAAGGACAAGACCCCGACCGATGTCTGGGCCGATAACCTGATGCTGCATTACGTCGGCAAGCCCCAGCCGGGCACCGACAGCGCCGACGAAAACGAACCATCGTTCGGTTATACCCTGCGTCGCAAGGGCATGCCGGTGGCGGACAAATACGACGGCGTCGGCGGCAAGGTGAAGTACTGCCGTTATACCGATATCTACAAAGTCGCCGTGGTCGGTGGCGATGCCGGGTATCTCGTCACCAACATCGTGAAATAAGGAGACGATCATGGGTACAACTCAACAGGTCATTCTGACCACCACCGTGACGGCCAGCGCGGCGCTAACGCAGCAGCGCTTTGTCGGGGCCGATAACGCCCCCTGTCAGGCCGGAGCCGTGGCGCTTGGGGTGGCAGAAGTCGATGCTGCTGCCGGTGATTTAACGCCGGTTAACGTTCTGGGTATCGTCGCCGTCGAGGTCGGCGCGGCTGTCAATAAGGGCCAGAACGTACAGTCGGATGCCAACGCTTGCGCCGTTCCTCAGGTCCCCGCAGCCGGAGAGACCCCTGCGGGTATCTCTGCAGGGATTGCGCTGGATGAGGCACTGGCGGAAGGCGACGTTATCCGCATCCTGCGCGGGGTGTGACATGTACTGCACCCTGGCGGATTTGCTTGAGCAGGTACCGGAAAGGACGCTCATTGAGCTGACTAACGAGTCGGTTGGCTTTGATGAACAGCCTCCGGTCAATGCTACCGTGGTTGAGAGTTGCATCCGCTACGCCGGTGAACTGATAGATGCCCATCTGCGTGGGCGCTATACCCTGCCGCTGACGGAAGTGCCGACCGTTCTGCGCGACATTGCCATCACGCTAACCCGTTACCGCCTGTACGTCCGCCGTCCTGAAGGTGACTTGCCTGACACCGTCAAGGACGACAACAAAGAGGCCCGGCGGCAACTGGAGGCTATCCGCGACGGGAAACTCACGCTGGGGCTGCAGTCCACTCAGAAGGATGTGCCCGAGTCCGGTGAAATCCGGGCACGGGCACGCCGTCCCACCTTTGGCGGGCGCGATGGATTACTGGAGAAATACTGATGAACGTTCTGCCCGTTATTGATGCGGTTGTCGCCCGCCTGAAGGAGAAACTCCCGACGCTGGCGGTGGAATACTTCCCGGAGAAACCAGCGGAATACCGCCTCAACCATCCGAAGGGAGCGCTGCTGGTGAGTTATGCCGGGTCGCGCTTCGACAAGCCCAATGACACCAGTGCGGTTATCCAGGCCCAGACCATCCAGATGTGCGTCACGGTGGTCTTCCGGCAGCTCAACGGTAAACAGGGCGCGGTGGATGTGCTCGACGTGGTGCGCCGTATCCTCGGTGGTTACACCCCGCCGAACTGCCGCCGCCGTATCTGGCTTACCCGTGAGGTGTTTATCGGTGAGACCAAGGGGCTGTGGCAGTACGCCCTCGACTTTGCAACTGAAAGCGTCTTTATCGAAGACAGCGATTTACCGTCCGGCCCGCTGTTAACCGAAGTGAACTATGAGGAAAGCGAGTGATGAAAGAATACCGCTATTCCGGCCCGGCCAGCGGCGTCACGCTGTCGGACGGAACCGAAATCCTGCTCTGGCCGGGGAAGAATGTCACCCTGCCGGAGGAGCATGACTATGTGAAGGTACTGGTGGCGCTGAAGCACCTGACGCCGGTACCTGAAGAAACCAAACCCGCCAGCACACCCGCGCCTCAGTTACCAAAGCGCAGGAACAGTGGCGACAGCGATGTGAAAGCGGAGGACACCCATGCCAGCTAACTATCTGCACGGCGTCGAAACCATTGAGGTGGAAAACGGTGCCCGCCCGGTTAAGACGGTGAAGTCTGCCGTCATTGGCCTGATTGGTACCGCCCCGTTGGGTGACGTCAATACGCTGGTGCAGTGCCTGTCTGAGAAGGATGCGGCGGCATTTGGCAGTCAGCTTACCGGCTTTACCATTCCCCAGGCGCTGGATGCCATCTACGACCACGGCGCAGGCACCGTTCTGGTCATTAACGTGCTTGATCCGGCGGTACATAAAACTGCTGTGGCCGATGAAGATGTGACGTTCGATAAAGCAACGGGCAAAGCGCAACTGACCAATCCGGTGGTCGCGCAGCTGGTGCTAAAACCGGACAGCGATGGTCAGCCTTACGTCGAAGGTGAAGACTACTCGCTCAATGCGCAGACTGGCGTGATTACCAGCCTCGGCAAAAGCATTGCGGCAGGCGCAACCGCGACGGCCAGCTATAACTATGCTGACCCGACTAAAGTCACCCCGGCTGATATCATCGGGGCTGTTAACGCGGCGGGCAACCGTACCGGCATGAAGCTGCTTAATGACAGCTTCAACCTGTTTGGCTACTTCGCCAAAATCCTGATTGCTCCTGTGTTCTGCACCCAGAACAGCGTCTCGGTGGAGCTTATTGCCATGGCTGAAAAGCTGGGGGCGGTGACCTACATCGACGCGCCAATTGGCACAACCTTTGCGCAGGCGCTGACGGGACGTGGCCCGGAAGGCACCATCAACTTCAACACCAGCTCCGATCGTGTCCGTCTGTGTTATCCGCACGTCAAGGTCTATGACGCGGCCACCAACAGCGAACGACTGGAGCCGCTGAGCCAGCGTGCTGCCGGGCTACGTGCCAAAGTTGACCTGGATAAAGGCTACTGGTGGTCTTCATCCAACCAGGAAATCATGGGCATCACCGGCGTGGAGCGCCAGCTGTCGGCGATGATTGACGACCCGCAGAGCGAGGTGAACCTGCTTAACGAACAGGGCATTACCACGGTCTTCAGCAGCTACGGCAGCGGTCTACGTCTTTGGGGCAATCGTATGGCGGCATGGCCAACGGTGACCCATATGCGCAACTTTGAGAACGTTCGCCGCACCGGTGATGTTATCAACGAGTCCCTGCGCTACTTCAGCCAGCAGTACATCGATATGCCCATCACCCAGGCGCTGATTGATGCGCTGACGGAGTCGGTCAACGCCTATGGTCGTAAGCTGATTGGCGACGGTGCGCTGCTGGGCTTTAAATGCTGGTTTGATCCGGCCCGCAACGAAGAGACGGAGCTGGCTGCCGGTCACCTGTTGCTGAGCTACAAATACACGCCGCCACCGCCGCTGGAGCGACTGACATTTGAGACCGAGATCACCTCGGAATACCTGTTAACCCTGAAGGGGAATAGCTGATGGCAAAGATTGAGATCAACCGCATCACTAATGCCAACATCTACCTGGATGGCGCTAACCTGCTGGGCCGGGCCGAGGAGGTCAAACTCCCTGACGTGTCCATGACCATGCAGGAACATAAGGCGCTGGGGATGGTGGGCAAGGTGGAACTCCCGGCAGGCTTCGACAAAATGGAAGGCGAGATCAAGTGGAACAGCTTCTATCGCGACGCCATGTTGTCTGCTGCTAATCCGTATAAATCGCTGGCCCTGCAGTGCCGTTCCAGCGTGCAGCGCTACAGCTCTCAGGGGCTGATTGACGAAATCCCGCTGGTCACCTTCCTGACGATCATGTTCAAGAAGAACCCGCTGGGGACGTTCAAACAGCATGAGAACGCCGAGTTCTCCAGCAGCTTCACCTGCACGTACATCAAGCAGGTGCTGGACGGTGAAGAACTGCTGGAGCTGGACTATCTGGCCAACATCTTCCGCGTCGGCGGCGTTGACCAGTTGACTGACTACCGCATCAATATCGGGGGCTGACGGTGACCGTCGAGATTGAAGACAAAGGCGGGAACTGCGGTTCTATCGGCATGGGGAATGGTACCTGGTTCACCATTCTGGATATTCCGGGGGTGGAAAACCTTTTTGATACCCGTAAAACCAATGATCCGATTGACTGCACCCGTTCAAAGGCCCGTAAGCTGGCTGATTTGATTGAAGCCTGGACGCCACCCGACCACTGGTTCACTGGCATCGGTAAAGTCGAAGGAAAGGCACTTCTCATTGCGTTCCTGCGCAACTGCAAGGGGTTTCGCACTCACTGATATAACAGGGGCTTCGGCCCCTTTCTTCTTAATCCCCTTTAATATCTGTCACCCTCTCTACCGGACATACTGCTCTGAACTTACACAGGAGCACGAACATGTCACAAACCAAATCTGAAGCCGAACTCTTTATTCTGAAATACCCTTTCACCACAGCGGCTGGTGAATCAATCCCCCAGCTCACCCTTAAACGCCTGACGGTTAAAGACCTCAAGCAGGTTAAAAAGGTCCACAAAGACCCGAATGACTGGGATGAACCGTTGATTTCCCGCAGCACCGGTCTGCTTCCGGAAGACCTGGATAATATGGATTTAGCGGATTATCTGGATCTACAGAAACGATTTCAGCAAGTCACTGGGCTGGGCAAGAGCAACGAAGACGCTGATGCAGGCACAGGGGCTGCTGGCGAGGTGGTTTAGGTTTCAGCCGGGGGAGATTGATGCCCTCGATACTGACGATCTGGAGATGTGGCTCGACCAGGCTGAAGAGCAAATCAAAAGCGAATACGGCAACAATCAGTAGTTCTCCAGTCCTGAGCAGCCGCACCTCGCGGCTGTTCTTAATGGTTCCCCATCATCTTCCTCCCGTTTTTTTGCTTTCAGAGGATAACCACCGTGGCCAGTGAATTTTCAGTCGGCGTCATCATTGGCGGCATTGTCGGGAGCAGCTTTCGCTCTGCCGTCAGCGGTACACGACGCGCCCTTGACTCCCTCGGCGATACGTCACGTCGACTTCAGGAGCGCCAGAACGCCTTAACCCGTGCAACGGAGCGCTACGGCCAGCTGGGTTCATCACGGATGCAGCGCCTCAACAGTGATCTGCTGCGGGTAAGTCGCACAATGGAGCAGATTGAGCGCCAGCAGCGCCGTCTGTCGGCGGTGTCGGCCACCAGTGATGCGCTGAAGTCCAACCGTATGGCGCTCTATGGTCAGGGGGCAGAGACTTACGGCATCGCCCGAACGCTGGGCGCACCGGTCATGGCCTCTGTCAAACAATATTCGTCATTCGAGTCTCAGTTGCGCGATATCAGTGTCACCGGTGATCTGGATTCAAGGCAGGAACAGGCCATCGGTACTGCCATTCGCCGGGCATCTCTGCAGGTTAATCAGCTCCAGGAATCTCTGTTGGGGGGCGTGGGTCAACTGGTTGCCGATGGCATGAATCCGCAACAGGCGGCGACCTTTGCCGGGATGCTGGGTAAAGCGGCCACGGCTACCAAAGCGGATATGACCGACCTCGCCAAAATGACCTATGCCTTCAGCGATGCCCTCAAAATTACTGATGCGAAAGAGCTGGAGCAGGCGTTTGGGATTGCGGCAACTGGGGCCAAGCTCGGCTCGTTTGAACTCAAGGATATGGCGAAAGCGTTACCCGGTATGGCCAAAGCCTTCGCTGCACGTGGAATTTACGGTAAAGACGCCATAACCCAGATCGTCGCCAGTCTGGAAGTGGGTAAAGGCAGCGGCTCAGCGGAAGAAGCTGTCACCAATATGTCCAACTGGCTGGCGGCAATGGGACGCGGAGATACCACGCAGAAATACGCTAAGGCTGGCGTCGATTACCAGGGGTCAATGCAAAATTATGTAGCCCAGGGCCTCTCTCAATATGAAGCTTCGCTGATGATTGCCAACCGATTTATCGACGGTAAAGGCAAGGCATTCGTACAGCAATGGAAAGCTGCAGGCTCAAGAGGCGATCAGGAAGGTCAGCAAAAGCTGATGGAGTCCTTCGGACTGGCGGAAGTCTTCACCGATATTCAGACCGTCAACCATCTGCTGTCGATGCGCCAGGGTTGGGATAAATACCAGTCTAATAAGCAGGAAATGAATACTCCTTCTGCAATGTCTACGCTGGACAAGGATGCTGCGAAACAAAATGATACGCTCGAAGGGCGCTGGCGCAGAACGCAGATTGGCTTTAACGACTCGGCTATTAGCATCGGTGAATCATTACGCCCAGCGTTGATCCAGTTGGGGGAAACGTTCATCCCATTAATGAACAGCGTTGGAAAATGGATCGCGGCTAATCCGCAACTCGTGAGCGGTACGATTCAGGTAATCGGTGCATTACTTGCGTTCAAGATGGCAACCATCGGCCTCAAGCTCGGACTGAATCTTCTTATCTCACCTTTCGTCAATGTCTGGAAAAACGCTGTGCTTCTTCGGGCCAACTGGCTGCGGCTATCGCTCGCGCTGGGTGAAGGCGGCAAACTCCGCTGGCTGGTGACCGGCTTCAGCGCGGTCGCCAAAGGAGCCGGAACACTGGCCCGCGTGCTCGGTGGTGGCCTGGTTCGTGGACTAATGCTCGCAGGTCGTGCCGTTCTCTTCATAGGTCGGGCGTTGCTGATGAACCCCATTGGACTAATCATCACTGGCGTAGCCATGGCCGCTTATCTGATCTACCGCTACTGGGGGCCAATTTCTGCTTTCTTTAAGCGAATGTGGGCGCAGGTAACATCTGCTTTCAGTAACGCCTGGAGTGGTATCAAGTCGGCATGGAATGGCGTATCAGGCTGGTTTACTGGTTTGTGGGGTAACGTTAAAGCAGCATTCAACGGTGGGATCATCGGGGTCAGCAAACTTATTCTTAACTGGTCTCCATTAGGCTTGTTCTATAAAGCCTTTGCGGGGGTTATGAGTTGGTTTGGCGTAGATATGCCGAAAAACTTTACTGACTTCGGCGGCAATCTTATCAGCGGCCTCGTTAACGGTATCGGTAATAAACTGTCTGCAGCCAAAGACACCATCGTTAACTTCGGCAACTCCATTTCGGGCTGGTTTAAAGAAACTCTGGGTATTCACTCTCCGAGCCGCGTATTTATGGGCTTTGGCGACAATATAGGCCAGGGGGCCGCTATCGGTCTGCAGCGAACCACACCACTGGCCGCACTGGCGGGTCAGCGCCTCGCCACCGAAATGACACCGGATGTTCCTCGCATCCCGTCGCCGGAAATCATGGCAGCGGGTTATTCAGGTCGTGGCGCAGCTGCTGCCGGTGGCGGAACCACTGGTGGTATTCAGGTCAGCTTTAATCCTCAGTTTTTCCTCAATGGCAAAGAGACCGCAGCGCCTGCCGGGCTGACCGGTGCACTAAATATGAGCCTGCATGAGCTGGAGAAAATGCTGGAGCGTCTGCTGGCTCAGAAACAACGTCGGGGGTACGAATAATGTTTGCGGTACTGGGTGATATTGAGTTTGAGCTGATTACCTACTGGGACGGCTTCGAGGCCACATTCGGTGTTGATTATGCCGAACATGCCCGAATCGAAGGAAAGCCCGGTCTGCAGTTCGTCGGCGATAAGCTGGACGAAATCCAGATAAGCCTGGTCTTTCATCAGCATTATTGTGTGCCCGACGTGGAGCTGGCACGCTTGCGAGCAGCCATGAAAGCACATCAGGCGCTGGCGCTGGTCTTCGGAAATGGCGACTATCGCGGCTGGTTCGTCATTACCGATGTGACCGCGACCAGCGAGCAGACCGACAGCACCGGCAACGTGCTGGCCGTCAATGCCACTGCATCGCTGCGAGAGTATATCGGCGATCCGAAGAATCCGCTGAAGCCACCTGCAATACGCACGCAGGTTCCCGGCGTCGGGGCGGTCTCCGGTGCCGTTCCTTCTCCTTCCGGGGTGGCGCAGTACGTTCGCGACGGCGTCAATTATGCCAAACAGGCGCAGTCCGTTCTCCAGACCACCATCAGCGCCGTTCGGGTGGCGCAGAAGATGAAGGATAACCCAGCCGTCGCGCTGACTCGCGTACCGGGGCTGATGAGCAGTCTGGGCAACGTGTCCGGGGCGCTGGGTCAAAGCGTTCCGGCATTTAATGCGCTCTCGGAATCCATGCCCGAAGCCATCAGTCTGGCCAGAGCCACCAGTGATGCGGCCACGTATGTGCAGCAGGCGCAGTCTTCGCTGATCGGCGTAGACAGTAGCAACATCGCAGCGTCGCTTGATGCCGTCTCTGGTCAGCTGAATTCAGCCAGTACCACCTTCACCCGCATGTCGCCGGGGTTAAGCACCATGGCCGCCAAAATTCTGGCGAGGAGTGTGTGATGTTTCTTGAACATGTCACCCGTGACGGGGAGCGCTGGGATTCTCTGGCATGGCAGTACTATGGCGACCCGCTGGGTTATCCCCGGATTATCGCCGCTAACCCGCATGTGGCCATCACGCCGGTGCTTCCCTCCGGGTTGTTGTTATTGATTCCGGTTATCGAGGCTACCGATGCCAGTACAGAAGAGGATATTGCCCCATGGCTGAGGTAAACAGCACCACACAGGCTGCGTCAGCGTTAACTGGCATCAGCGACGTTCTGAGTCCGGTGTTTACCCTGTGGTATCTGCAGAAGAACATCACTAACGATATCGCACCTTATGTCACCCGTGTGACCTACAGCGACAACATCAAAAGCGAGTCGGACACCATTGAGGTGGAACTGGACGACACCGATGGTCGATGGCTGGATAAGTGGTATCCGGGCAAGGGTGACACGCTGACGCTAAAGATGGGCTATCAGGGCGAGAAACTGCTGTCCTGCGGTACGTTCTCGATAGACGAAATCGAAGTGAGTTCGCCCGCATCCGTTGTCGCCATTCGGGGCGTGGCCACATCGGTGAACTCGCAGCTTCGCACAAAATCCAGTCGCGGTTTTGAGAGCACCACGCTGGCAGCCATTGCCGGGCGTATCGCCAAAAAGCATCAGCTGAAGCTGGTTGGCAGCATTGAATCCATCAAAATTGACCGCGTCACGCAGTACGCTGAAACGGACGTCGGCTTCCTGCGGCGGCTGGCCAGTGAGTACGGTTATGCCGTGAAAGTTGTCAGCGACCAGCTGATTTTCTCTCATCTGGCCACGCTGCGTGGTCAGGAGCCTGTTAAGCAACTGAAACCGCAGGATGTGGCCCGCTTTTCGCTGCGCGACACCATCAACCGGGTCTACAAGTCCGCGAAGGTAAAACACCAGAAGAGCAGCAGCAAAAAGCTGATCGTCTACGAGGCTGACGGTGGCACCAGCGAAAGCGAGAAACAGACGAAAGGCGGTAAAGTCACCAGCGCCGACTCACTGAAAGTTAACAGCCGCGTCAGCGACCCTGACAGCGCAAAAATCAAGGCAGACTCTGCGCTGGCCAGCCATAACGAATATCAGCAGAGCGGCTCCCTGACGTTGATGGGCACGCCACAGCTGACAGCAGGCAACAAAATTGAACTGGTAGGTTTTGGTCAGTTATCCGGGCAATGGCTGATAACTTCAGCCCGGCACGCTTTTGACCGCAACAGCGGTTATGTGACGGAACTGGACGTGGCGCGGGGGCCGGTGACTCAGGGCAAGGCGAAAAAAGGCAACAAGACCGGTAAGACTCAAACGCTGACCGTCTACAAACCGGACGGCAGCACCTCAACAGTAATAAAGGAGAAGAAAAAATGACAGGTGTAACTCTGCAGACTGGAACAGTCAGCGCTGTCGATGCTGATGGAGTGAAAGCCCGCGTCCGGTTGCCGGAGTGCGACAATATGCGCACCAACTGGCTTGACGTCCTGCAGCGCAATACCCAGAACAACAAAGACTACTGGCTCCCGGATGTGGGGGAACAGGTCAAAGTGCTGCTGGACGAAAATGGTGAGGATGGCGTTATTCTCGGCGCAGTCTATTCAGACGTCGATAAACCATCGTTCAGCGACAAGAACGTTCGCGGTACAACATTCAGCGACGGTGCTGAGTTCAGCTATAACCGCGCTACACATACGCTCACTATCCGGGGTGGTATTGAGCATATGGTGATTGAATGCAGCGCTGACGTGATGGTGAAAACGCAGAAAGCCACGATTGATGCACTACAGACCGAAGTGACCGGCGACCTGCTGGTCAGGGGTAAACTAACTTATGAGGGGGGCATGGCTGGCTCTGGCGGTGAAGGTGCTGCTGCGACCATTCAGGGCAATGTCGAGATTAACGGGAACGCCCACTCAACCGGCAGCATGCTGTCAGATGGCGATAACTCCAACCACCACTCCCACTGAATCTTCTTAAACGCCTTTAATATCGGCGTTCCCGCACAGGGGCAATACTGCCCCTATGAAAACAACCTCAGTATTCTGGCAACCGGCCCTGCAGGCCCCCGGCGAAATCGTCCAGGGGCTGGATGATATCTGGCAGGCCATCCAAATCATCCTGCGTACTCCTCGCGGCAGCGACCCGCATCGCCCGGAGTTCGGCAGCAATCTGCACCTTTATATCGACTGGCCTATCGACCGTGCTATCCCACATGTGGTGCGCGAGTCCGTCGATGCCATTCGGCGCTGGGAGCCTCGCTGCCAGCTTATGTCGGTTAAACCCGCCGTTGACGGCGAACATCTTACGCTCCGGGTGAGCTGGAAAGGCTCAGACGGACAGACCCGGACTCAGGAGCTGCTATGGCGCTGACAGAACCCGACTTTATTGAACGCGACGCCGATAAAATCACGGCTGAAATGATTGCGCAGTACGAAGCCGCAACCGGTAAAACGCTGTATCCCGCTCAGGCCGAGCGCCTGCTGATTGACCTGTGGGCATACCGCGAAATGCTGGTCAGGGTGGCGGCGCAGGAAGCCGCCAAACAGAATCTGGTCGCTTTTGCCCGTGAGCCGATGATTGATTACCTCGGTGAACTGGTCGGCGTGTACCGCCTTGCCGCGCAGCCTGCCTCCATTCCACTCCAGTTCTCCGTGGATGAGGCGCTGGACATTGATGTGCTGATTCCGGCAGGCACCCGCGTCAGTGCTTCCGACAGCATTATCTTTTCCACCGATACGGACGTGGTTCTGAAGGCAGGGTTGCTGCTGGTTAACACCACGGCCACCTGTACCGAACCGGGTGTCGCTGGCAACGGCTGGCAACCTGCACAGGTGAGCCAGCTGCTTGATGAGATTGATAACGTCGACCTGCAGGTGACTAATCTGGCGGCCAGTTCTGGCGGCTCAGAACAGGAAGACAACGACAGGCTGCGCGAGCGCATCAAACTGGCCCCGGAATCGTTCACGAATGCCGGGAGCCGTAAAGCATACCGCTTTCATGCCATGCAGGCCCATCCCAATATCGTCGACGTTGCCGTGCTTTCCCCTGTCCCCGGCACCGTTGAGCTGTATCCGCTGCTCAGTACCGGCCTGCCGGATGACAGCATCCTCACACTGGTTGAGAGTTTCTGCTCAGATGAGAAAGTCAGGCCGCTCACTGATACCGTGCGGGCTAAAACGCCAGTGCAGGTGGATTACACCATCGAAGCCAACATCACGATCTACCGTGACCAGGATGCCAACTCGATAAAAGATGCCGCTAACAGCGCCATACAAAACTGGGTGGCGTCCCGTACCGCAGCTCTGGGCCGCGATATTGTCCCCAGTCAGATTATCAGCGTGCTGTCCGTTGCCGGGGTCTACCAGGTCGAACTGGTGACACCCGCGCTGAGGGTCGTTGCTGAAAGCGAGTGGGCAAACTGTACGGCGATCACTCTCAACATGACCGGGGTGTCCGATGGCTGAGCCGCTACAACTCCCGCCACCACTTGAGGGTGATATCAGCCTCAGAGCACTGGGCAGACTGGCCGGGCGGCTGGACAACATCGACCTGAGCGTACTGATGGTCTATCTGGTCGATATTGTCGACAGCTCCGCGCTGCCATGGCTGGGCGAACAGTTCTCGTTGTTCGGCGATGGCTGGGAGCTGGCGGAATTGGATGATGTACGTCGCACGCTTATCAAATCAGCCATCGAGCTGCACCGCTATAAAGGGACGCCGTGGTCAATCCGGGAAATTATCCGCCGTTTCGGCTTCGGTGAAGTGGATCTGATTGAAGGCACTGGTCAGATCGGCTACGACGGCAAACACACTTACAACGGGCTTTTCGTCCATGGCGATGTTGAAGCGTGGGCGGTTTATCGCGTCATCCTTCAACAGCCTATCACTAACGATCAGGCGGCGCTGTTACGCCAGACGCTGGCAGCATTTGCTCCGGCCCGCTGCCATCTGGCGAGCCTGGAGTATCAGTCTGTCGCTATTCGCTACAACAACACCGTCAACTATGACGGCAGCTATAACCACGGGAGCAGTTAATTATGGCAAACCTACCCGAAACCCCGCAGTGGGAAGAAGGCGTCTACCAGATTGAGGTCTCTGACCCGGTTCTGGGCGGGCCTGATGGGATATCTAATCGTCAGGCTAAACAGCTGGCCAGCCGCACTTCATACCTCAAGCAGAAGGTCGAAAAAGGCGGAACAGACCTGGCTGCACATATCGCGGCAGCTGACCCGCATACCCAGTACGCGCCGAAGGCCAGCCCAACATTCACCGGCACGCCGACTGCTCCCACGCCAGCTGCTAACGACAACAGTAAAAAACTGGTGACGACAGAGTTTGTGGCAAGAGCGATTGCGGCTCTTGCTGGCACAGCACCAGAGACACTGGATACGCTGAAGGAGCTGGCGGACGCTCTTGGAAACGATCCGAACTTTGCGACCACGGTGCTGAACAAGCTGGCGGAGAAGCTGGCCAAAGACCAGAACGGTGCGGATATCCCTGACCCAGCGCTCTTTGTCAAAAACCTTCAATTGGGAGAAGCGGCGAAACGGGATGTTGGCACAGGTGAAAACCAAATCCCTGATATGAGTAGTTTTCAGTCTGGTGGTGGGTGGTTTAAGTTGCCGAGCGGATATGTTATTCAGGCTTTCGAGGCATCTTTTGATTCTAACGGGCTATATATCAATTTCCCGATACCATTTCCGAGTAGCGTTATTGCTATTGTGCCAGGCGTTTTAATGTCAACGCCTGCCTCTCCATCACAACAATTTCCATCAATACAACGTGACGTCAATGACCTGACCCGATTTTATGCTAAATACAATATTGGTGGAATGAACTCTTCATATTTTATTGCCATAGGGAAATAACCATGTATTTATTTTCGCCAAGTACCTTGGGTTTTTATCCCATCGAGATGAAAGAAGAATACCTTACCAATGGTTCATTACCATCTGATGTTATAGAGGTTTCCGATAGCGTCAGAAATGAATATAACTTTGCACCACCTGAAGGAAAACAGTTAAGTACCAGCCAAAACATGCCTGTCTGGATTGATATTCCTGCACCGACTCAGGACGAGCTCATTGCTGAAGCTGTATGTGAGAAACAACGACGTATTGATGCCGCGAACGATTTAATGAACAGTAAGCAGTGGCCAGGTAAGGCGGCAATTGGTCGCCTGAAAAGTGACGAACTGACGCAGTACAGCTTGTGGCTGGATTATCTGGATGCACTGGAGGCAGTGGATACCTCCAGCGCACCAAATATCAAATGGCCTACGCCTCCGGGGGAACAGGCCAGTTAACATGTTCAGGGTCGGTTGTCACATCAGCCGACTTGACTTCATTTTTATAAGCCAGCCACGCCGACAGATTAGCTTTGTTGGCGTCGCTAATTTCACCCAGCATCAATTCCGTACGCCAGTCCAGCATAACAGCGTCTGCATGTTTTAGCAGTCGCTGACGCTCATTCTCTGCCTGCGTAATGGCCTCTGCATACTGCGCTTCGGTATCGGTTACCCACTGCATGCCATCCCATTCATCAAAAGGTGTAGAGGGAGGCGTGGTGGTAAAGTCAGACTTAATTTCACCGATATAATCGATGATTGAAGCACGACCATCATTCGTTGACCAGACGGTTTGTCCACGATGGTCTTCCTGTTGTTGCCAGCCATCCTTTGAAAAAACGGCTACTTTGTCCGCTATCTTATCGCCTGGATCAATATCGGTTGAATTATCCGGCATACTGACGCCGATATTAATGAATTCATCTGACCATCCTGTATATTCCAGAGTTAAATAATCGTAATAAAAACAGCGAATTTCGCCAGCCTCAATAGCTAATCCCGCCTCATCAAATACTGGTTTCATTATTTAGCCCTTACCAGAAAGTTAAATGCAATGTTACGAGGCCTGGTTTCTTCTGATGTTCTGGCGATCCTGGATAAATCAAATGTCACACCATAGTAACCAAATGCATTACCAACTGATGGAGCTGCATATTTAACCCCAGAACTAGAATCAACCCTAAAAACTCCAGATGCTGAGGAAGCAGACCCCATAGTGTTATCAGACAGAGAACCCGTAACATTTTGCATAGCGTCAAGTTGTTCGCTTAATAAAACACGTCCATTATCAACACCGCGCCCGTCATCCAGAATGCGCGGGAAAGCACCGCGCGCATCCGTCAACTTTAGCGATGGAATGACCAGTGCTAGTTTTGGGTATGTTGTTGCTGAAAAAGTAGCGCCGTTGAACTTCAGGAACACCATATCAGACCACTCATCCATGACCGTATTGGGCATCGCTGCTGATGGCCAGAAGAACGGAATTCCTATCGGCGGTGCGCCCGCTCCTAAACGAAGGTTTTTGGAAAAGCGGTTACACATAGCGAAATCTGTAAAAATCCTCCCACCGCGACATAGAGGAGGAGAATTGATGGCCGTCATTGGTTATATCCGCGTATCAACAATCGACCAGAACAGCGATTTACAGCGTAATGCACTCACAAGCGCAAACTGTGACCGCATTTTTGAAGACCGTATGAGCGGAAAAGTTGCCAGCCGCCCCGGACTGAAACGCGCTTTAAAGTGCGTTAATAGCGGAGACACCCTGGTCGTGTGGAAACTGGACAGGCTGGGGCGCAGCGTTAAGAACCTGATCGCACTGATATCAGAGTTACATGAACGCGGTGCCCACTTCCGCTCTTTAACAGACAGTATTGATACCAGCACTGCCATGGGGCGTTTCTTTTTCCATGTGATGTCGGCACTGGCGGAGATGGAACGTGAGCTGATCGTCGAACGAACACTAGCCGGGTTGGCAGCAGCCAGAGCACAGGGACGCATAGGTGGAAGGCCCAATGCATTAAAGCCGCATGAGCGGGAACAGATTGGGCGGCTATTGGCTAAGGGACATACCCGCCAGCAGTTGGCCATTATCTACGGGCTGGGGTTATCGACGCTTTACCGGTATTTTCCGGTAGATGGTCAGAGGAAGGATGACGCGGTAGGATTGTAATTCTTTTGCAAATATTGAAACGCCGCAGCGGTGCCATTTATCTCACGGAAATGGGCGCATTTATCGCGCGGCGCATCAGTCATGGTATTCGACAGGCCATTAATCAGATGCTGAACCGGCGGCCAGACCACCGCCATCACCAGCCCGACAAACAGCGCGGCGAAGGAGGTCACTATTGGCACGAAGCGCTTGCCAGAGAAGAACTCCAGCCAGGACGGAAGCTGGATACGGTAATAGCGTTTATACAGCCAGGCGGCAATAATCCCGATAATGATGCCGCCAAACACGCCGGTCTGGAGCGAAGGGATGCCCAGCACCATCGTATAGTCACGCACCTGCGCCACCGACTCGGGCGTGATCCCCAGAAACTGGCCGATGGTGACGTTCATAATCAGAAACCCGGCGATCGCCGACAGTCCGGCAATGCCCTGATCGTCACTAAGCCCCACCGCCACGCCGACCGCAAACAGCAGCGGCAGGTTAGCGAAAATCGCGCTGCCCGCTTCCGCCATCAGCTTCAGAACGTGAACCAGCCAGTCCGCGCCGAGAAACGGCAGGCTGGCGACAATATTGGGATCCTGAAAGCTGACGCCGAAGGCCAGCAAAATACCGGCGGCAGGCAGCATGGCAATGGGGATCATGAGCGATCGCCCGATGCTTTGTAACATTTGCAGAAGGTTGAATCTTTTCATCTCGATCTCCTGAGCGCGTCTTTATGACAGGGATTCGCACAACAGCATGTTCTGCTCCGAACACCTTCAGTATCCGAACCCGGGATGCTTAAAAAACAGCAACCAAAGACGAAAGTTATTTCCGGTTTTCGCTTAAAACCGGAAAATTTATGAGGGCAATCACGCCGGAAACCGTCAGAAAGGGATAAAAGAGGAAATCGCGTTCGGCGGGAGGCCATCACATGAGTATCTTCGAGGCGCATTTTCGCAGGCTGCACGCCCGCTACGGCGTAGATCAGACGCACGAATTACAGATGCAGGAGATCGCCGCCATCTTCGGATGTTCGGTACGTAACTGCCGGATTGCGCTGAAAAAGATGCACCAGGAAAAATGGCTCGACTGGCAGCCCCAGCGCGGACGCGGCAAGCGCTCACGGCTCCACCTGTTAACCTCGCCGGAAAAGCTGTTCAGCCAGAACGTCAATAAGCTGCTGGAGAAGCAGGATTACGGCAACGTGCTGCGGTTTATCGGCAACGACAAGTATCTGCTGGATCGCCTGAGCCTGTGGCGCTTTGGTGTGCAGGATAAAAGCAGCGAAACGCGGGTACGCATCCCCTACTATCGCAATCTGGATCCGCTTAACCCGCTCGTCCCCCTGCGGCGGACCGAACGCCACCTCCTGCGCCAGTGCCTGAGCGGGCTGACGCGCTATGACGCCGTTCAGGGCAGGATCGTCCCTGATATTGCCCACTACTGGACCCACAACGACGACTTTACCCGCTGGGAGTTCTGGCTGAAATCCACCGCCCGCTTTGCCGATGGCAGCGAACTGGATGCCAGTGCCGTTCAGCGCTGCCTGCTCGCCGCCAGCCATAGCCCGCAGTTCGCGCCGCTTTTCAGCCCAATCAAAACCATCACCGCTGACGCCCCCTGGCATCTGGTGATTGAAACGCACCATCCTGTCAGGCGTCTCGACTGCCTGCTCGCCACCCAGCCGACGATGCTGTTTGATTATCATCATGGACGCATCCGCTGTACCGGCGCTTTCTACCTGCATCAGCACAGCGACAACTTTATGGTTTTGCGGCGCAATCAGCACTGGCACCAGGCACGACCCGGACTGGATGAGATCACCATTTTTACCTGGGCGCCGGAACATATCAGCATGAGCTTTATTCCCCTGCTGCGGGGCGAGGAGGCGCAGGATGACCGACCGCTCAGCGAGCGCAGTCTGGAGCAGGGGTGCTGCTTTGTGCTGCCCGACAGTGACGGGGTCTTTGCAGATGAGACCGGAAGGCGGTTTATCAATTACCTGCTGCAACCTGTCGAACTCCTCAGCCAGACGCAGCTTCCCGATGAATACGCACGCATCCTCTCCGTGGCTCAGGGCATGCTGCCGCAGTGGAATCACCGCCCGGTGGATTTTGGCGGGGTCACCGCGCCGTTTAACCTGCGTCAGCCGGTTATCATCAGCACCTTTCAGCAACCGGAACTGGTGGAGCTTGCTGGAGCGATTCGCCGCCTGCTTGAGCGCTGGCATATTCGCGCCGAAATACGGATCGACGCATTTGACCACTTTAACAGCCAGCCGTGCCCCCCTGCGGACATCTGGCTCAGCAACTTTATGCTCGATACCCTTTCGGTTCCGGCGTTTCTGGAATGGCTGGCTTCCACCGCGCTGTTTACGCGCTTGCCTGAAGCCCAGCGACGAAACCTGAACGCCCTGCTGCCGACCATTCTGAACAGCGACGATGAACAGGCATTCGCCAGCATTGCCGACTTTTTCCATGAGATTACCCACCAGCGATATGTCATTCCTTTGCTGCATCACTGGATGGAATTTGCGACCGAGAAGTCATTTACCTGGCGGGATTTAAATACGCTGGGATGGCCGGATTTTAGCCAACTTTGGCTCGAATAATGCTACGCCCGCAAAAGCTCGCTAAAGGGCCTTTAAAGGCCTTTAAGGGTAAGGGAGAGAATTGTGAGATTTGGGGTGGAGGAACATTTGGTCATCTGTATGGGCAATTCCATCAAATCCATCAGCAGCACCCTTTACGGTCTACCGATACCTACATTCAGAACGTCCGGTAGACGAAGCTAAAATGCCCATGCTCAATGCCTGTACCTTCAGCAGCTACATAGCTTTGGACATGGCGATTTATTAAAAGGCTCATAAAGGTTCAACTCATTACATAATAACTATTATTGTTTCTTATCAATAAATTATGGAAAAACATACCTTGACCGAGGCATCCATAGTGCTATGTTTACGGTAAGCGACACAGCGCTTGGGCTGCACTCCTGAGGGACCATGACATTCCAGGATGATGCCTGTCTGCTATGTCAGGTTGGTCAAACTCTTCGCCCCGCAAGCGAGACAATCAGCACGGAAGATTAATAGTATTGGCAATCTGTAGCGAAGAGTTGCAGTACTGCCCCTTCCATCATCCATAATGATAGCTATCAGTAGGTTAACGAAAATGAGAGGGCATCGGAAATGCTCGAAGTTGAATTTCAGGAATGGTTGAAGAGCAAAGGCGCCAAAACGCAAGCAGGCCTCAATTCCCGTATTTATGCTGTCAAAACTATAGAAAAAAATCTCGCAGCACTTGGTTCTCCTCATGCAGATCTGGATGCAGCCTACAAGGCGGATGGATTTGCACAATTGCGGCAGCGGATCAAAGAGATTCGCCGTGATGCCAAAGACAACGGCAATGACTATCGGTTACTAATGCCTGAATCAGAGCAACCACTTAACCGATTGTCCAACTGGAATAGCTGGCTCGGACAATATGGACGTTTTCTGAGCGGTGATGACTCTCAGGCCGACGAAATTCGGGATTATGTCCTTGAAAACTACATCACCCCAGCCAGAGAGCGAGGTGACGCAAGTGTCACCCTGGTAGTTGGTCCTCTGAATACTGAAATGGGTCTCGACAAGGGATGGCCGAACATCTGTCAGGCTCTTGATGGTCAAAAATTTCAGGAACTAGCGGATGTTCCCCCTCCGGTGACGGAAGGGCCTAAAAAGAGCACAACCCGGAAATATACGTTCATCCTTACGGAAGGAAGCGAACTGGTGGCCCAGACTAAACCCTGTCTCTTATACACATCTGACGCTGCCGACGAATAGAGAGGAGTAGATCTCAGCGGTCCACGAAACAATAAAAAAAAAAAAACAAAAAAAGACTGTTTATCAGAAAATCTAAAATGATTAAACACACATAGAAGAAGACATACCTCTGATCGTCGAACAAGATACAAAACAAGATAGTAGCGAAAAATGAGAAACAACA
>OJJN01000034.1_pt1 | contig 38541 bp, 46 predicted proteins | sample 1596321 | NCBI WGS metagenome assembly OJJN01 (sample SAMEA4350123, study PRJEB24818) | metagenome | biome: human; feature: gut; material: faeces | place: Denmark | collected 2013-09 | reverse complement strand
TGCCCTTTCAGCGGGCCATCATGAATGCGATGGGCAGCGACTACATCCGTGAGGTGAATGTGGTGAAGTCTGCCCGTGTCGGTTATTCCAAAATGCTGCTGGGTGTTTATGCCTACTTTATAGAGCACAAGCAGCGCAACACCCTTATCTGGTTGCCGACGGATGGTGATGCCGAGAACTTTATGAAAACCCACGTTGAGCCGACTATTCGTGATATTCCGTCGCTGCTGGCGCTGGCCCCGTGGTATGGCAAAAAGCACCGGGATAACACGCTCACCATGAAGCGTTTCACCAATGGGCGTGGCTTCTGGTGCCTGGGCGGTAAAGCGGCAAAAAACTACCGTGAAAAGTCAGTGGATGTGGCGGGTTATGATGAACTTGCTGCCTTTGATGAGGATATTGAACAGGAAGGCTCTCCGACGTTCCTGGGCGATAAGCGTATTGAAGGCTCGGTCTGGCCAAAGTCCATCCGTGGCTCCACGCCCAAAGTGAGAGGCACCTGCCAGATTGAGCGTGCAGCCAGTGAATCCCCGCATTTTATGCGTTTTCATGTTGCCTGCCCGCACTGTGGGGAGGAGCAGTACCTTAAATTTGGCGATAAAGAGACGCCGTTTGGCCTCAAATGGACGCCGGATGATCCCTCCAGCGTGTTTTATCTCTGCGAGCATAATGCCTGCGTCATCCGTCAGCAGGAGCTGGACTTTACTGATGCCCGTTATATCTGCGAAAAGACCGGGATCTGGACCCGTGATGGCATTCTCTGGTTTTCGTCATCCGGTGAAGAGATTGAGCCACCGGACAGTGTGACCTTTCACATCTGGACGGCGTACAGCCCGTTCACCACCTGGGTTCAGATTGTCAAAGACTGGATGAAGACGAAAGGGGATACGGGAAAACGTAAAACCTTCGTAAACACCACGCTCGGTGAGACGTGGGAGGCGAAAATTGGCGAACGTCCGGATGCTGAAGTGATGGCAGAGCGGAAAGAGCATTATTCAGCGCCCGTTCCTGACCGTGTGGCTTACCTGACCGCCGGTATCGACTCCCAGCTGGACCGCTACGAAATGCGCGTATGGGGATGGGGGCCGGGTGAGGAAAGCTGGCTGATTGACCGGCAGATTATTATGGGCCGCCACGACGATGAACAGACGCTGCTGCGTGTGGATGAGGCCATCAATAAAACCTATACCCGCCGGAATGGTGCAGAAATGTCGGTATCCCGTATCTGCTGGGATACTGGCGGGATTGACCCGACCATTGTGTATGAACGCTCGAAAAAACATGGGTTGTTCCGGGTGATCCCCATTAAAGGGGCATCCGTCTACGGAAAGCCGGTGGCCATCATGCCACGTAAGCGAAACAAAAACGGGGTTTACCTTACCGAAATTGGTACGGATACCGCGAAAGAGCAGATTTATAACCGCTTCACACTGACGCCGGAAGGGGATGAACCGCTTCCCGGTGCCGTTCACTTCCCGAATAACCCGGATATTTTTGATCTGACCGAAGCGCAGCAGCTGACTGCTGAAGAGCAGGTCGAAAAATGGGTGGATGGCAGGAAAAAAATACTGTGGGACAGCAAAAAGCGGCGCAATGAGGCACTCGACTGCTTCGTTTATGCGCTGGCGGCGCTGCGCATCAGTATTTCCCGCTGGCAGCTGGATCTCAGTGCGCTGCTGGCGAGCCTGCAGGAAGAGGATGGTGCAGCAACCAACAAGAAAACACTGGCAGATTACGCCCGTGCCTTATCCGGAGAGGATGAATGACGCGACAGGAAGAACTTGCCGCTGCCCGTGCGGCACTGCATGACCTGATGACAGGTAAACGGGTGGCAACAGTACAGAAAGACGGACGAAGGGTGGAGTTTACGGCCACTTCCGTGTCTGACCTGAAAAAATATATTGCAGAGCTGGAAGTGCAGACCGGCATGACACAGCGACGCAGGGGACCTGCAGGATTTTATGTATGAAAACGCCCACCATTCCCACCCTTCTGGGGCCGGACGGCATGACATCGCTGCGTGAATATGCCGGTTATCACGGCGGTGGCAGCGGATTTGGTGGGCAGTTGCGGGCGTGGAACCCACCGAGTGAAAGTGTGGATGCAGCCCTGCTGCCCAACTTTACCCGTGGCAATGCCCGCGCAGACGATCTGGTACGCAATAACGGCTATGCCGCCAACGCCATCCAGCTGCATCAGGATCATATCGTCGGGTCTTTTTTCCGTCTCAGTCATCGCCCAAGCTGGCGTTATCTGGGCATCGGGGAGGAAGAAGCCCGTGCCTTTTCCCGCGAGGTTGAAGCGGCATGGAAAGAGTTTGCCGAGGATGACTGCTGCTGCATTGACGTTGAGCGAAAACGCACGTTTACCATGATGATTCGGGAAGGTGTGGCCATGCACGCCTTTAACGGTGAACTGTTCGTTCAGGCCACCTGGGATACCAGTTCATCGCGGCTTTTCCGGACACAGTTCCGGATGGTCAGCCCGAAGCGCATCAGCAATCCGAACAATACCGGTGACAGCCGGAACTGTCGTGCCGGTGTGCAGATTAATGACAGCGGTGCGGCGCTGGGATATTACGTCAGCGAGGACGGGTATCCTGGCTGGATGCCGCAGAAATGGACATGGATGCCCCGTGAGTTACCCGGCGGGCGCGCCTCGTTCATTCACGTTTTTGAACCCGTGGAGGACGGGCAGACTCGCGGTGCAAATGTGTTTTACAGCGTGATGGAGCAGATGAAGATGCTCGACACGCTGCAGAACACGCAGCTGCAGAGCGCCATTGTGAAGGCGATGTATGCCGCCACCATTGAGAGTGAGCTGGATACGCAGTCAGCGATGGATTTTATTCTGGGTGCGAACAGTCAGGAGCAGCGGGAAAGGCTGACGGGCTGGATTGGTGAAATTGCCGCGTATTACGCCGCAGCACCGGTCCGGCTGGGAGGCGCAAAAGTGCCGCACCTGATGCCGGGGGACTCACTGAACCTGCAGACGGCTCAGGACACGGATAACGGCTACTCCGTGTTTGAGCAGTCACTGTTGCGGTATATCGCTGCCGGGCTGGGTGTCTCGTATGAGCAGCTTTCCCGGAATTACGCCCAGATGAGCTACTCCACGGCACGGGCCAGTGCGAACGAGTCGTGGGCGTACTTTATGGGGCGGCGAAAATTCGTCGCATCCCGTCAGGCGAGCCAGATGTTTCTGTGCTGGCTGGAAGAGGCCATCGTTCGCCGCGTGGTGACGTTACCTTCAAAAGCGCGTTTCAGCTTTCAGGAAGCCCGCAGCGCCTGGGGGAACTGTGACTGGATAGGCTCCGGTCGTATGGCCATCGATGGTCTGAAAGAAGTACAGGAAGCGGTGATGCTGATAGAAGCCGGACTGAGTACCTACGAGAAAGAGTGCGCAAAACGCGGTGACGACTATCAGGAAATTTTTGCCCAGCAGGTCCGTGAAACGATGGAGCGCCGTGCAGCCGGTCTTAAACCGCCCGCCTGGGCGGCTGCGGCATTTGAATCCGGACTGCGACAATCAACAGAGGAGGAGAAGAGTGACAGCAGAGCTGCGTAATCTCCCGCATATTGCCAGCATGGCTTTTAATGAGCCGCTGATGCTTGAACCCGCCTATGCGCGGGTTTTCTTTTGTGCGCTTGCAGGCCAGCTTGGGATCAGCCGCCTGACGGATGCAGTATCCGGCGACAGCCTGACTGCCGGAGAGGCACCCGCGGCGCTGGCGTTATCCGTTAATGATGACGGACCACGACAGGCCCGCAGTTATCAGGTCATGAACGGCATCGCCGTGCTGCCGGTGTCCGGCACGCTGGTCAGCCGGACGCGGGCGCTGCAGCCGTATTCGGGAATGACCGGTTACAACGGCATTATCGCCCGTCTGCAACAGGCTGCCAGCGATCCGATGGTGGACGGCATTCTGCTCGATATGGACACGCCCGGCGGGATGGTGGCGGGGGCATTTGACTGCGCTGACATCATCGCCCGTGTGCGTGACATAAAACCGGTATGGGCGCTGGCCAACGACATGAACTGCAGTGCAGGTCAGCTGCTTGCCAGCGCCGCTTCCCGGCGTCTGGTCACGCAGACCGCCCGGACAGGCTCCATCGGCGTCATGATGGCTCACAGTAATTACGGTGCTGCGCTGGAGAAACAGGGCGTGGAAATCACGCTGATTTACAGCGGCAGCCATAAGGTGGATGGCAACCCCTACAGCCATCTTCCGGATGACGTCCGGGAGACACTGCAGTCCCGGATGGATGCAACCCGTCGGATATTTGCGCAGAAGGTGTCGGCATATACCGGCCTGTCCGTGCAGGCTGTGCTGGATACCGAGGCTGCAGTGTACAGCGGTCAGGAGGCCATTGATGCCGGACTGGCTGATGAACTTGTTAACAGCACCGATGCGATCACCGTCATGCGTGATGCACTGGATGCACGTAAATCCCGTCTCTCAGGAGGGCGAATGACCAAAGAGACTCAATCAACAACTGTTTCAGCCACTGCTTCGCAGGCTGACGTTACTGACGTGGTGCCAGCGACGGAGGGCGAAAACGCCAGCGCGGCGCAGCCGGACGTGAACGCGCAGATCACCGCAGCGGTTGCGGCAGAAAACAGCCGCATTATGGGGATCCTCAACTGTGAGGAGGCTCACGGACGCGAAGAACAGGCACGCGTGCTGGCTGAAACCCCCGGTATGACCGTGGAAACGGCCCGCCGCATTCTGGCCGCAGCACCACAGAGTGCACAGGCGCGCAGTGACACTGCGCTGGATCGTCTGATGCAGGGTGCCCCGGCACCGCTGGCTGCAGGTAACCCGGCATCTGATGCCGTTAACGATTTGCTGAACACACCAGTGTAAGGGATGTTTATGACGAGCAAAGAAACCTTTACCCATTACCAGCCGCTGGGCAACAGTGACCCGGCTCATACCGCAACCGCGCCCGGCGGATTGAGTGCGAAAGCGCCTGCAATGACCCCGCTGATGCTGGACACCGCCACCCGTAAGCTGGTTGCGTGGGATGGCACCACCGACGGTGCTGCCGTTGGCATTCTGGCGGTTGCAGCTGACCAGACCAGCACCACGCTGACGTTCTACAAGTCCGGCACGTTCCGTTATGAGGATGTGCTCTGGCCGAAGGCTGCCAGCGACGAGACGAAAAAACGGACCGCGTTTGCCGGAACGGCAATCAGCATCGTTTAACCTTACCCTTCATCACTAAAGGCCGCCTGTGCGGCTTTTTTTACGGGATTTTTTTATGTCGATGTACACAACCGCCCAGCTGCTGGCGGCAAATGAGAAGAAATTTAAGTTTGATCCGCTGTTTCTGCGTCTCTTTTTCCGTGAGAGCTATCCCTTCACCACGGAGAAAGTCTATCTCTCACAAATTCCGGGACTGGTAAACATGGCGCTGTACGTTTCGCCGATTGTTTCCGGTGAGGTTATCCGCTCCCGTGGCGGCTCCACCTCTGAATTTACACCGGGATATGTCAAGCCGAAGCACTTAGCATGGCTTTCTGAGGCTTTCGTGTAGTTGCTGGTTTTTACACTTAATCTTTTGATAATAAAGAGTAAGTTTATCTGGCGCTTTCACTGGATTTTCCTCGTTATCTGTGTGTTGCAATCATCTCTGTATTGCAGCTTGTATTGCTTTTTGGGGCTAAAAATGGCTGGCGAGAACAAACTGAGCGACAAAGCACTTAAAGGATATCTGGGGAAACCTAGAGAAAAGCAGATCACCATTGCTGATGGAAAGGGGCTTTCTATTCGTGTGAGTAGCAAGGGGGCTGTGAGCTTTGTTTTCTTCTACAGGTTAGCAGGTGGCCGGGCTGCTCCGGTCTGGCTAACGTTGGGTAAATATCCTGATATGTCACTCAAACAGGCAAGGGAAAAGCGCGACGAGTGCCGTGGTTGGTTGGCTGACAAACGTGATCCGCGTATTCAGATTAAGATTCAGGCTGAAGAACGCTTAAAGCCGGTCACAGTGGAGGATGCACTAAATTACTGGTATGAAAATTACTGTAAGGTGCGTCGTAAAACTCATGCTGTAACGCTTGGCAGATTTCGAAAGCATATCTTTCCCTATATCGGTCATTTGCCCGTAAATGACACTCACCTATATGAATGGCTGGACTGTTTTGACCGAATTAAACGTAATGCACCAGTTATGGCGGCGTATGTTTTTTCTGACACTAAATTAGCTCTTCGTTTTTGTCGGGTACGCCAGTACGCGACGTGTGATGCTTTAAAGGATTTGCGCATGAGTGATGTGGGGCAGATTGCAGGTAAGCGGGATCGGGTTCTGGATGAAGCCGAACTGGGCCAGCTCTGGAAGGCAATTTTTGTCGAGCCTGATTTAAAACTAATGTCTGAATACACGCGAAAAATGTTTGTGCTTTGTACAGTATTTGGATGTCGAATGAGTGAAGCCCGATTATCAGAATGGAGCGAATGGGATCTAGAAAGTTGGGTTTGGACTGTACCGAAAGATCACTCAAAAACTGGTGTTGAAATTGTCAGGCCAGTACCTGAAATTCTACGGCAGTGGGTAACGGATGTTCACGAAGAGACAAAACATACTGGTTATGTGCTGGGAAGTCTGCGAATTAGAGAAAGCGTAAGCAAGATTGGGGGGAAAATCGGTAAACGTTTGGGCCATGAAAAACAATGGTCACTACACGACCTTAGAAGAACGCTATCTACTCATCTAAGTGATCTCGGTGTTGAATTTTATGTAGTAGAACAACTGTTAGGCCATGCGCTACCTGGCGTGGCAGGTGTTTACAACCGGAGTAAGTTTATGGCTAAAAAACTGGATGCTCTGGAACTCTGGACTACATATCTCAATAGCATCGCAGCTGCTGATTCAAAAGTGACAATCCTCAAACAAAAGGCTGGTTAGCATGAAAAAAATGGCAATTGTTGATAAAAAGGGGCTGGAGTACATTCCTAACATTGACCGAATGATCCGTGAGAAAGAATGTCGGGAGCTAACCACTCTTGCGAACAGCACACGCTGGAAGCTTGAAAAGGAGGGGAAATTCCCCAAGCGAATCAAAATCGGATCTACGGCGGTGGCTTATAGACTCTCTGAGATTCAAGCTTGGATAAGAGGTGAATGGTAAGTTAGGGAGGTATTCCTCCCTATATCTTACAGGAAATTTTTTAAATCAGGGTTTTTTCCAAATGCGCTCTTATAATATACTGTTGCAATCTCGTTAAAAATAGTTTTTATATCATCGGTAACCACTATTGTTGCTACGCGCAAATCTTTTTGATATTCATTTAAATCTGGAGGGGTATAGTCCAATAGCGTTGATTTATCCAAGATTAAATGTTCTAACATGGCATAGCGCTCAATCAATGTTTTATAAAAATGATATTGATTTTCACTGTTAGCATGTGCACAGTTTATTGCAAGTAAATACGTTATTTCATTATCTAGATGTGCACGGACAAGGCTTGTATAGGTTTTTTTACGATCTAGATCAAAGGGATGGTATCCAGCATTTTCATCAATGAACTTCAATAGATGATATAATATTCTGAAGTAGCTTCCAAAAACAGCATCATGATTGTGCATCAGTGTATTAGTGTCTTTTAAAGAAACCAATCCATTCATCATTTTATTAATTAACTCTGAGTAATTTGATTTTTTTCTAAGATCATTTAGAGCATTGTTATGTTGAGATAACATGAGAGAAAATGTTGATTCAAAAGATGATTGCTTTTTAGCAATTAATGCAACTAACACTGCTGTGCAAGTCCCGAGTGCCACGAAGAAATTTATAATGTTTGATGCAGTGAATACAGCATCGTCAGGAGTTGGAGTCATTTGAATATCCTATTCAATAAAAATTAAAAAAATTAGCCTTTAGGTTCTATACCTTTACGGCGAAGCTCAGCACGAACTAATTCTTTAATCCAATTGGCCAAGCTCATTCCTTCCTGAGCTGCTGATTCAGCCATCTGTTCTTTGAGTTCAGGATTGATTCGGATCTGAAACGCAGGGGCTTTGCCGGCTCCTTTTGGCTGCTTATCTCTTTGAATTGTAGTTGACATGTGTGTACCTATTGCTTAGCATCAGTGTTGAATAGGTACACACATTAACATGATGTTATACCTATAAACAACGCCCTAGGGTGCTCGCAACACACCTAGGGCGTCTAACCACAAACCGTTAACTGGAGTAACGACTATGGCTGGAACACAGCATACCCAAACTCACCCTAAATTTATATACATCTTTCTGGCGCTACATCGCGATCGCATAGCAGATGGAGCAACTACGGTACATGTAGCCGCTGACACGCTGGTTGATGCGCGCAAGATGGTTAAGGAGATGGGCTATACTGCGGCTTTCTGGAAAGGGCGGGAAGAAAACACGCTGTTTATTCAGAAATGTGAAAACAATTTCATCTGGCGTTTTATCGCCCTGAGTACGGCACAACCGCGCGTGATTACCATCGAGGCCACCAGCGAACAGGAAGCCCGCCAGCAATCCCCAACTGGCTGCGTGATGATATTCGCCGCCCGTATTCGTCAGGAGGTGTGCCATGAATGATCTTTATTTTAAAGTGCTGACACATGCTGAAAACGCGCTCGTTTGTGGCAAAAATATGCGAGAAATCTTATCAACCTGGCTTGATGGGACAACAAATGCGGAACACGATGAACGGGATGCTAATTTAGCTGGAGCGTTAATTACGTTACTTGATCCTGTCATCAAAGAGCTGGATGAAGCTATAAAAATACACGACCAGAGCTATACCGGAGAATAAAAAATGAAAAATAAATTTTCTGGCTTTATTGCCAGCGGTCAAACTCATTCAAAAATCAGCCTTGGGGATATTTTCAAAGATAGCTATGGCTATCGGGTAAAGATTATTTCGGTTGATGATCGTCGTGTCTCTTATTTGCGTGATGGTTATGATTTTGAATGTGTTATGCCGCGTCAGCAGTTCGAAAGAGATTTCATTCTGGTAAAAAATTGCAAGACAGATAATCAGAGGCGTGCCGCAGGCTATATCCGTAAAATTCGGGCAATGTTAGTTGCCGGAGGTAACAAATGAAACGTGCTCCGAACTTAAAATACCAACCGCGCGACAAAATGACGGAAGTCATCATTTTTGCTGGCAGTGATGCCTGGAGCCATGCAAAAGAATGGAATGAATGGGCAGGTAAGCATATTGCAGCAGATGATACACCACCAGTCATTCTGGGTACGGAACAACTGGAAAACCTGGATGATATGCAAATTATCGATGAAGGCCGTCATTATGTGCGTGTTTATCGTGCCGGAAAGATTGCAGAGAAAAGTCTGACGAAGGTTGCGACATTACTTGCTATTGCAGGCGTAAAGGAAGCACGTTGTTACCGTAGCTTTGTTGATCGAGAGCCTGAAGACTGGACTCCGCGCCTTGTCGGCCTAAAAGCTGAAGCGGAGCATGGGGAAAGTCTGGTGATTGAACTGCCAGTGAAGAAGGCAGAGCGCAAAAATGACGAGCGTGCTTCATCTTTGGCGTTGAATCAGATGGGGGCCAGCCAGCGCGGTGAAGTTCTCCTTGCACATTACGGCGGCGAACTGGCAATCAATGCCGACTCTGACACCGTTCATCATTACAACGGCGTTGTATGGGAGCCGGTTCAGGATAAAGAGTTACAGCGTGCTATGGCGCAGATTTTCATTGATGCGGAGATCAGCTATTCGCAGAACGCCATTAAATCGGCGGTAGATACCATGAAGTTAAGTTTGCCTGTAATGGGGAATACAGCCCGTAACCTGATTGGATTCAGTAACGGGGTATTTGATACCAGAACTGGTAATTTTCGGGAGCATAACAAAAACGACTGGTTGTTAATTGCCAGTGAATTACCTTTCAGCCCACCAGCAGAGGGGGAAACGCTGGCAACACATGCGCCGAATTTCTGGAAGTGGTTGCGCCGTTCGGTGGCTGAGAATGACCGCAAGGCAGATCGCGTACTGGCGGCATTATTCATGGTGCTGGCGAACCGGTACGACTGGCAGTTATTCATTGAGGTAACAGGGCCGGGGGGAAGTGGTAAAAGTGTGATGGCGGAGATTTGCACCATGCTGGCGGGTAAGGCGAATACAGTATCAGCAAGCATGAAGGCGCTGGAAGATGCAAGGGAACGTGCGTTAGTGGTTGGCTTTTCGCTGATTATCATGCCGGATATGACCCGCTACGCTGGTGATGGGGCAGGGATTAAGGCCATTACAGGCGGTGACAAGGTGGCAATTGACCCGAAACACAAAGCCCCCTATTCAACGCGTATTCCGGCAGTAGTGCTGGCGGTTAACAATAACGCCATGTCATTCAGTGACCGCAGCGGGGGGATCTCACGTCGTCGGGTGATATTCAATTTTTCGGAAGTTGTACCGGAGAACGAACGCGATTCGATGCTGGCGGAAAAAATAGAAGGTGAGCTGGCGGTAGTGATTCGCCATCTGCTTACACGGTTTGCTGATCAGGACGAAGCCAGACGCCTGTTATATGAGCAGCAGAAATCTGAAGAAGCACTGGCGATAAAGCGAGAGGGGGATTCGCTGGTGGACTTCTGCGGCTATCTCATGGCATCGGTAATGTGTGATGGCCTGTTAGTGGGTAATGCTGAAATTGTGCCATTCAGCCCACGCAGGTATCTCTATCATGCCTATCTGGCTTATATGAGGGCACATGGGTTTGGTAAACCTGTAACACTGACGCGCTTCGGTAAAGATATGCCGGGGGCAATGGCGGAATATGGCAGGGAGTATATGAAACGGAAAACGAAGCACGGTTTGCGTTCAAACGTGACACTGACGGAGGAATCAGAAGACTGGATGCCATCATGTGTATCGGTCACTAATGACGATAGCAAAAATTAAACTTATGGAATAACTGTTCACCACTGTTCACCCTGTCATAAATATCTTTTATATCAGTATATTATAGGGTGAACAGTTATTTATGAACTGTTCACCAAACTATTCACTGTTCACCTTTTTGATTGTTTATTGAGCTTCAAGGGTGAACAGTGGTGAACAGTTGGTGAATAGTTTTTGTGAAACTGTTCACCCATTAACATTATGAATTAAAAGAGAAAATATCAAAAGGTGAACAGGTGAAGGGTTAAAACGCAAAAATTTTAATTTACTGCTGTGAGATAAAGCCTATGACAGCGAAGCACACAAAAAAATCACAATCGCACGCCCTTGATTTGACGGAACACTGGTTAAGGGTGTCGATAAAAATCATCGACCGCAACGCCGGGGAAGGATACGCGAAAGCACATCCCGAACTGATTAGCGCATTCATGACAACGGCGGCTGCAAACTTTGCCACTCTGACCGAACGGGAGATTGCTGAAGCGGAGGAAGTGGCAACAATCAATATTAAGTCCGGAGAGCAGGCAGCATGACGGCGCAAATATCAGTTTACGGGCGGTTGGTGGACGACCCGCAGACAAAACAGACCAGCAAGGGCACCCCCATGACGCTGGCGCGTATGGCGGTATCACTGCCCTGCAGTCAGTCGGATGACGGTCAGGCGACGATGTGGTTATCTGTCCTGGCGTTTGGCAGACAAGCCGACGCGCTGGCAAAGCATCACAAAGGCGAACTCCTGAGCGTGGCGGGTAATATGCAGGTGAGCCAGTGGACTGGACAGAACGGTGAAACGCGGCAGGGCTGGCAGGTTATCGCAGACAGCGTAATCAGTGCGCGAACGGTGCGACCGGGCGGCAAAAAAGGTCAACAGGGTCAGGCTACTGACGCACTGAACAGAGCAAAACAACAGGCAGATCAGCAAGGAAGCCATCCACCAGTGGGAGATAATGAACAATGGGGAGATGATATTCCGTTTTAAATATTGCCAATAAAAAAGGCCGGAAAAAAATAAATTTTCCGGCATGCTACATAAATCCCGACCAAAGGGAGTGAAGATATTAACACTAATTATCCGCGCTGAAGTTGTTATCCCAAAACTTTATACAACATTGCACTCGGTTGCATGTATTCGCATGACAAATATCGGTGATAGCATATATCCACAATTATTTTTAATGAATGCAAAGAGGATGCGTATGGTTGATTTATATTCGCCTACCCAGCTTGTACAGGTGGTTAATGCTGTAGATGTACAAAAACAACTAAATGCGTTGTTTACCAGTTTGTTTTTTACTCGCTCGGTAATGTTTGAATCGCGCGATATTATTCTTGATACAATCGACGATCCAAATATCCCAATTGCAGCGTTTTGTTCTCCTATGGTGGGTAGTAAAGTTTCACGTGACGAAGGGTACGAATCAAAAACAATTCGTCCAGGCTATATGAAGCCGAAAAGCAGCATTGATCCAAATAAGTTAGCTGTGCGCCCTGTTGGTGTATCACCTGAGCAATACAATGCTTTTGGAGCGCGTAATATTAAAGTTAAACAGGCGATTGTAAATCAGGCTAAAGCTATTCGTGCACGTATTGAATGGCTTGCCGTTCAGGCAATCACAACGGGGAAAAATATCATTGAGGGCGATGGTATTGAACGTTATGAGCTGGACTGGAATATTAAACCACAAAATATCATCACTCAGTCTGGCGGTGCTGAGTGGTCAGGTAAGGATAAAGAAACTTTTGATCCAAATGATGATATTGAGAGCTACGCAGAATTTAGTGAGGGCGTCACTAATATTATCATTATGGGCGGTAATGTATGGAAGAAATACCGTTCATTCAGAGCGATAAAAGAGGCTCTGGATACCCGTCGTGGTTCTAATTCCGAACTGGAAACGGCCCTTAAAGACCTTGGTGATTCGGTGAGTTTTAAAGGGTATATGGGCGATGTTGCGATTGTTGTTTACAGCGGGCGTTATACCGACGAGGACGGAACAGAAAAACATTTCCTTGATCCTGATTTGATGGTGCTTGGCAATACGGCTCTTCAGGGGATTGTCGCCTATGGCGGTATTCAGGATCCGGAGCTAATCCGAATGGGGCTGACTAAAGCCGAACTTGCACCGAAAAACTATATTGTGCCTGGTGATCCGGCTATTGAATATGTGCAGACACATTCAGCACCACAGCCAATACCGGCCCGCATCAATCGTTTTGTTACCGTTCGCATTGGCTAAGGGGGAGCAATGGCTACTCATTACACTGAACTCATGGCTGGCACTGAAGCACTGGTGACTACGCTGGGGATATTTTCAGCTAATAAAGGGGTAATTCCTGCATTTACGCCACTGATGCAGGAAGATGCAACAGGTGCACTGGTAGTATGGGATGGTTCGAGCGTAGGTAAAGCGGTTTATGTTTCCGCTGTACAAATCGACACCGCGAAAAAAACACAGGCTCAGGTCTATAAGACAGGTGTCTTAAATGTTGATGCTCTGAACTGGCCTGAGTCTGTTAAAGAACTGTCAGTAAAGGTTGCAGCGTTTGTTGGCTCAGGTATTTCTGTTCAGCCGCTGGCTCGTGTGTAAAGGGGGATACAATGCAGAATGATTACAATGACCTTAAGCCAATTGCCGAAATGATGTACCCGAATCAAGCTGTAGAGGAATTAAAAGCTATCGCTGACAAAATGTGTTTAAGCGAGCGCCTTGTTGATATGAATCAGGTGATGGAAATTACAACCCTGAGTCGTCGTACACTGCTAAACCTTGAGGCTAGTGGAGAGTTCCCGGAGCGTGTGCAGGTTACGGAAGGGCGTAAGGCCTGGTATTTAAGTGAAGTGATCGACTGGATAAATAATATTCCTCGCGCTTCTGAATATTGCCGCGTACCTGTCCCAAAAAAGCCAGATGCGGCGCTATGCCTCAAGATTGAGCGTGTACGCCGCAATGCACGGGATGGTCGCTATAAGCTGATTGGTTGATGAAATTAGGGCCTGCTCTGGCTGGCGGGTCCTTTCCGGCGATCTGACAGGCTACGGGGCGTCAGGCGCGCGGGTTTTCGCTATTTATGAGCATTTTAAGGGGACTGGTGGTGGTTTTGTTGTTCGCTATATCTGTATGAATAATAAGAGAAAAATACAATCAATACACCAACCTGAAACAGTAATTAAGTTGTGGTATCAATGAAATTACACCTGATGAACAAAAAAAACATGGCAAAAAGTTGCCGTGTAAGCGCCACTGCGTTCGATAAGTGGGGAGTGATTCCCGTCGAGCGTAAGGGCCGTGAGGCGTTCTATGATGTTGCCAGTGTAATAGATAATCGGGTTAACAATGCAATCAGCCAGATTACAAACGAAACGGGCGATATTGATGACGATGAACTTTTACGCGTCAGGATCAGATTACTGACAGCACAGGCAGAGGCGCAGGAGCTTAAAAACGAGCGCGAACGCGGCGACGTTATTGATACAGAGTTTTGTATGTATGTTCTTTCCAAACTGGCGAGTCAGATTTCATCTATCATGGACAGCCTGCCGCTTACCATGCAAAGGCGCTTCCCACAGATGACTCCGGCTATGCTGGATGGACTTAAAAAGGAAGTGGCTAAAGCCTGTAATGCCAGTGCCGGCGTTGCTGACAACCTCCCACAGATACTGGCTGATTATCTGATGGAAAGTACAGGAAACGTACCGGATAAGTTGCAGCTGAATAAGGATAAGTAACGTAGTACGCTATGACTGAATCCGAACTACTGAAAGTAATCTGCCATGCTGGTGGAGTCAGCCACCAGCATGACGAACAGGCCACGCAGCCGGGCAGTGTCACCGCTGAAAATTACGCTCGTGTGGTTGCTGAGGTTATGTGGCGTGACGGTATAGAACTGAACGGACAGGATTGCTTAGTCATCCGCACCAAAGTGCTGGCTATACTGGCAGCTAGGCGGAGGCAGGGACAACGCCAGAACGTTGCATCGTACCAGTGGAAGAAGCCTGACAGACTGCGGCGATAACTCTTTGATTTTCTCGACGGCCCCAAAATGGGCCTTACCATAGCCAGCTAATAAATGAGCAAGCCTCAAAAGTGAGGTTTGTGGCCGTTTGGCCTATTCATATGCTAACTCGTTGATATTCCTGACGACGCAAATTTACGCCTTGTGGCTGGTAGTCGAATTGCAAATTTGCAACTCGACTATGAAACTACAGGTAGTTTGGGTAGTAAAAGCAACACACTGATTTTGGGGCTTCTTCGCGATACCTAATATTATGGTATCGGTGGAAGAGATATCGTTTCTCATAGGTTAGCACCGAGGGCGGAGTTCCGCCCTCATCGAAAAATTGCTTACGAGTCGTCAAAATAAATTAATCGACTGAGTATAATGATTAACTAATTGCTCGTGTTACTTCATTATACGTTATTTCCCATCTTTAAGGTTTAACCAAGTGTTAATTAAAAAAAGAGCCATTGAGCCTGATAAATTTACTGCAAGTTCGGCATGCCTTGGGGATGGCTTAATTGATGAGCTGTTCGTTCCATGTGCATCACCGAGTTTATTACGAAGAGTACCTAACCCATTTACAACTGCAGAACAACCGCCGAGAATTTGTTTGAAGATATTTTCAGTATGTTGGTCGGCAGATAGGTTAAGTTCTTTTGAAAGAGTTTTATAAAGCTCTGACATTTCAATATTTTTATTATTATACTGAATGCCCATATCATCAAGAATGTGTTTGCAAACTGTTTCAAGAAGTGTTCTTGCGGAGGTTATCGCACCATCCGGATCTGTATGGCGCCGTTCAAGTGCTTTTATCCAAACGGCGTGGACTCCATCCTCGTTAAACTTTCTTAATACATCAGATATGTCTTCATCCGCTGGAGCTTTATTTTTCCCTTCTAGATAGTCCAGCATCGGCTGAAATGCCTTATAAATCAAATCTCTCCGGGGGGCATACTTTTCAGTCTTTTTTATAAATCCCCAAAATTCTTTTAGTGAGCGATTAGTTCTCACAAACTCTGGTAATAGCTGATGTAAAGGAGGATTTTGTAAGAAATATGTTCTTAGAAGCAAATAATCATTATTAGCTTCATCCTGGGCTCCTGTAGCTCTTGCAATTAGTATGTTTTGAAGCGCTACTGCGCGCTCTAGGTCATTTTGAAGGGTATCTATAATATTCATAACAAATCTTTATTCACTTCATTTGTGGGTTGATAATTGAATGGTTTGTACATTGATTTCTGTGTATTGCAGTGTGTATTGCAACATAGCCATTCAGGTAGAGATTATGCTCTATTTTTCCTCTTATATCATTCACATACTTACACCATTGACTCATGTAGCCGAAGCATGAGGTGAATCCGCAGATGACCCTGCGTCGCCTGCCGGATGAAGATCCACAGAATGTGGCGGACCCGGCTTACCGCCGCCGTCGCATTATCCTGCAGAACATGCGAGACGAAGAGCTGGCCATTGCTCAGGTCGAAGAGATGCAGGCCGTTTCTGCCGTGCTCAAGGGCAAATACACCATGACCGGTGAAGCCTTCGATCCGGTTGAGGTGGATATGGGCCGCAGTGCGGCGAATAACATCACACAGTCCGGCGGCACGGAGTGGAGCAAGCGTGACAAGTCCACGTATGACCCGACCGACGATATCGAAGCCTACGCGCTGAACGCCAGCGGTGTGGTGAACATCATCGTGTTTGATCCGAAAGGCTGGGCGCTGTTCCGTTCCTTCAAAGCCGTCAGGGAGAAGCTGGATACCCGTCGCGGCTCTAATTCCGAACTGGAGACAGCGGTAAAAGACCTGGGCGAAGCGGTGTCCTATAAGGGGATGTATGGTGATACGGCGATCGTCGTGTATTCCGGACAGTACGTGGAAAACGACGTCAAAAAGAACTTCCTTCCGGACAACACGATGGTGCTGGGGAACACTCAGGCACGCGGTCTGCGCACCTATGGCTGCATTCAGGATGCGGACGCACAGCGCGAAGGTATTAACGCCTCTGCCCGCTACCCGAAAAACTGGGTGACCACCGGCGATCCGGCGCGTGAGTTCACCATGATTCAGTCAGCACCGCTGATGCTGCTGGCTGACCCTGATGCGTTCGTGTCCGTACAACTGGCGTAATCATGGCCCTTCGGGGCCATTTTCTCTCTGTGGAGGAGTCCATGACGAAAGATGAACTGATTGCCCGTCTTCAGGTGCTGGGTGAGCAACTGAACCGTGATGTCAGCCTGACGGGGACGAAAGAAGAACTGGCACTCCGTGTGGCAGAGCTGGAAGAGGAGCTTGATGACACGGATGACGCTGCCGGTCAGGACACATCTGTCAGCCCGGAAAATGCGCTGACCGGACATGAAAATGAGGTTGTATCAGCGCAGCCGGATACCGTGACTGATACGGCTGAACTGGTCACGGTTGTGGCACTGGTGACGCTGCATACTGATGCACTTCACGCCACGCGGGATGAGGCTGTGGCATTTGTGCTGCCGGGAACGGCGTTCCGTGTCTCTGTCGGTGTGGCAGCTGAAATGACAGAGCGCGGCCTGGCCAGAATGCAATAACGGGAGGCGCTGTGGCTGATTTCGATAACCTGTTCGATGCTGCCATTGCCTGCGCCGATGAAACGATACGCGGGTACATGGGAACGTCAGCCACCATGACATCTGGTGAGCAGTCCGGTGCTGTGATACGTGGTGTTTTTGATGACCCTGAAAATATCAGCTATGCCGGACAGGGCGTGCGCGTTGAAGGCTCCAGCCCGTCCCTGTTTGTCCGGACTGATGATGTGCGGCAGCTGCGGCGCGGCGACACGCTGACCATCGGTGAGGAAAACTTCTGGATAGACCGGATTTCGCCGGATGATGGCGGAAGCTGTCATCTCTGGCTTGGGCGGGGCGTACCGCCTGCCGTTAACCGTCGCCGCTGAAAGGGGGATGTATGGCCATAAAAGGTCTTGAGCAGGCCGTTGAAAACCTCAGCCGTATCAGCAGAACGGCGGTGCCCGGTGCCGCCGCAATGGCCATTAACCGCGTTGCTTCATCCGCGATATCGCAGTCGGCGTCACAGGTTGCCCGTGAGACAAAGGTACGCCGGAAACTGGTAAAGGAAAGGGCCAGGCTGAAAAGGGCCACGGTCAAAAATCCGCAGGCCAGAATCAAGGTTAACCGGGGGGATTTGCCCGTAATAAAGCTGGGTAACGCGCGGATTGTCCTGTCCCGACGCAGGCGTCGTAAAAAGGGGCAGCGTTCAGCCCTGAAAGGTGGCGGCAGCGTGCTTGTGGTGGGAAACCGTCGTATTCCCGGCGCGTTTATTCAGCAACTGAAAAATGGCCGGTGGCATGTCATGCAGCGTGTGGCCGGGAAAAACCGTTACCCCATTGATGTGGTGAAAATCCCGATGGCAGTGCCGCTGACCACGGCGTTTAAACAGAATATTGAGCGGATACGGCGTGAACGTCTTCCGAAAGAGCTGGGCTATGCGCTGCAGCATCAACTGAGGATGGTAATAAAGCGATGAAACATACAGAACTCCGTGCAGCCGTACTGGATGCACTGGAAAAACATGACACCGGGGCGACGCTTTTTGATGGTCGCCCCGCTGTTTTTGATGAGGCGGATTTTCCGGCAGTTGCCGTTTATCTCACCGGCGCTGAATACACGGGCGAAGAGCTGGACAGCGATACCTGGCAGGCTGAGCTGCATATCGAAGTTTTCCTGCCTGCTCAGGTGCCGGATTCAGAGCTGGATTCGTGGATGGAGTTCCGGATTTATCCGGTGATGAGCGATATCCCGGCACTGTCAGATTTGATCACCAGTATGGTGGCCAGTGGCTATGACTACCGGCGCGACGATGATGCGGGCCTGTGGAGTTCAGCCGATCTGACGTATGTCATTACCTATGAAATGTGAGGACGATATGCCTGTACCAAATCCTGTAATGCCGGTGAAAGGTGCCGGGACCACCCTGTGGGTTTATAACGGGAGCGGCGACCCTTATGCGAACCCGCTTTCAGATGTTGACTGGTCGCGTCTGGCTAAAGTTAAAGACCTGACGCCCGGCGAACTGACCGCTGAGTCCTATGACGACAGTTATCTCGATGATGAAGATGCGGACTGGACCGCGACCGGGCAGGGGCAGAAATCCGCCGGAGATACCAGCTTCACGCTGGCGTGGATGCCCGGAGAGCAGGGGCAGCAGGCGCTGCTGGCGTGGTTTAATGAAGGGGATACCCGTGCCTATAAAATCCGCTTCCCGAACGGCACGGTCGATGTGTTCCGTGGCTGGGTCAGCAGTATCGGTAAGGCGGTGACGGCGAAGGAAGTGATCACCCGTACGGTGAAGGTCACCAATGTGGGCCGTCCGTCAATGGCAGAAGATCGCAGTACGGTGACGGCGGCAACCGGTATGACTGTGACGCCTGCCAGCTCCTCGGTGGTGAAAGGGCAGAGCACCACGCTGACCGTGGCATTCCAGCCGGAGGGCGCAACTGACAAGAGCTTCCGTGCGGTGTCAGCGGATAAAACAAAAGCCATCGTGTCGGTCAGTGGTATGACCATCACCGTGAAAGGCGTTGCTGCAGGTAAGGTCAACATTCCGGTTGTATCCGGTAATGGTGAACTTGCTGCGGTTGCAGAAATCACTGTCACCGACAGTTAATCCGGAGAGTCAGCGATGTTCCTGAAAACCGAATCATTTGAACATAACGGCGTGACCGTCACGCTTTCTGAACTGTCAGCCCTGCAGCGTATTGAGCATCTCGCCCTGATGAAACGGCAGGCAGAACAGGCGGAGTCAGACAGCAACCGGAAGTTTACTGTGGAAGACGCCATCAGAACCGGTGCTTTTGTGGTGGCTATGTCCCTGTGGCATAACCATCCGCAGAAGACAAAGCAGCCTTCCATGAATGAAGCCGTTAAACAGATTGAGCAGGAAGTGCTTACCACCTGGCCCACAGAGGCAATTTCTCATGCTGAAAACGTGGTGTACCGGCTGTCCGGTATGTATGAGTTTGTGATGAATGATGCCCCTGAACAGGCAGAGGACGTCGGGCCTGCAGAGCCTGTTTCTGCGGGAAAGTGTTCGACGGTGAGCTGAGTTTTGCCCTGAAACTGGCGCGTGAGATGGGGCGACCCGACTGGCGCGCCATGCTTGCCGGGATGTCATCCACGGAGTATGCCGACTGGCACCGCTTTTACAGTACCCATTATTTTCATGATGTTCTGCTGGATATGCACTTTTCCGGGCTGACGTACACCGTGCTCAGCCTGTTTTTCAGCGATCCGGAGATGCATCCGCTGGATTTCAGTTTGCTGAACCGGCGTGAGGCTGACGAAGAGCCTGAAGATGATGTGCTGATGCAGAAAGCGGCAGGGCTTGCCGGAGGCGTCCGCTTTGGCCCGGATGTGAATGAAGTTATCCCCGTTTCCCCGGATGTGGCGGACATGACGGAGGATGACGTAATGCTGATGACAGTATCAGAAGGGATCGCAGGAGGAGTCCGGTATGGCTGAACCGGTAGGCGATCTGGTCGTTGATTTAAGTCTGGATGCGGCCAGATTTGACGAGCAGATGGCCAGAGTCAGGCGTCATTTTTCCGGTACGGAAAGTGATGCGAAAAAAACAGCGGCAGTCGTTGAACAGTCGCTGAGCCGACAGGCACTGGCTGCACAGAAAGCGGGGATTTCCGTCGGGCAGTATAAAGCTGCCATGCGTATGCTGCCTGCGCAGTTCACCGACGTGGCCACGCAGCTTGCAGGCGGGCAAAGTCCGTGGCTGATCCTGCTGCAACAGGGTGGTCAGGTGAAGGACTCCTTCGGCGGGATGATCCCCATGTTCAGGGGGCTTGCCGGTGCGATCACCCTGCCGATGGTCGGGGCCACCTCGCTGGCGGTGGCGACCGGTGCGCTGGCGTATGCCTGGTATCAGGGGGACTCAACCCTGTCCAGTTTCAATAAAACGCTGGTCCTTTCCGGTAATCAGGCAGGACTGACGGCAGATCGTATGCTGGTCCTGTCCAGAGCCGGGCAGGCGGCAGGGCTGACGTTTAACCAGACCAGCGAGTCACTGACGGCGCTGGTGAATGCAGGTGTGCGTGGTGGTGAGCAGTTTGAGGCGATCAGCCAGAGTGTGGCGCGTTTCTCCTCTGCATCCGGCGTGGAGGTGGACAAGGTCGCTGAAGCCTTCGGGAAGCTGACCACAGACCCGACGTCGGGACTGACAGCGATGGCACGTCAGTTCCATAACGTGACGGCGGAGCAGATTGCGTATGTTGCTCAGTTGCAGCGTTCCGGCGATGAAGCCGGGGCATTGCAGGCGGCGAACGAGGCCGCAACGAAAGGGTTTGATGACCAGACCCGCCGCCTGAAAGAGAACATGGGCACGCTGGAGACCTGGGCAGACAGGACAGCGCGGGCATTCAAATCCATGTGGGATTCGGTGCTGGATATTGGTCGCCCGGACACTGCCCGGGAAATGCTGGAGAAAGCAGAAAAGGCTTTTGATGAGGCGGACAAAAAATGGCAGTGGTATCAGAGCCGGAGCCACCGGCGCGGTAAAACATCCGCATTTCTTGCTAATCTCCGGGGAGCATGGGAGGACAGAGCGAATGCGCAACTTGGGCTTTCAGCCGCCACGTTGCAGGCCGATCTTGAAAAGGCCAGAGAGATGGCAGCAAAGGACTGGGCCGAGTCTGAGGCATCACGGCTGAAATATACCGAAGAGGCGCAGAAGGCTTATGAACGCCTGCAGACGCCGCTGGAGAAATATACCGCCCGTCAGGAAGAACTGAATAAGGCCCTGAAAGACGGAAAAATCCTGCAGACAGATTACAACACGCTGATGGCGGCGGCGAAAAAGGACTATGAAGCGACACTGAAAAAGCCGAAGCAGTCCGGCGTGAAGGTGTCTGCAGGAGAGCGTCAGGAAGACAGTGCTCATGCCGCCCTGCTGACGCTTCAGGCAGAACTCCGGACGCTGGAGAAGCATGCCGGAGCGAATGAGAAAATCAGCCAGCAGCGCCGGGATTTGTGGAAGGCGGAGAGTCAGTTCGCGGTACTGAAGGAAGCGGCGCAACGTCGCCAGCTGTCTGCACAGGAGAAATCCCTGCTGGCGCATAAAGATGAGACGCTGGAGTACAAACGCCAGCTGGCTGCACTTGGCGACAAGGTCACCTATCAGGAGCACCTGAACGCGCTGGCACAGCAGGCGGATAAATTCGCACAGCAGCAACGGGCAAAACGGGCCGCCATTGATGCAAAAAACCGGGGGCTGACTGACCGGCAGGCAGCGCGGGAAGCCACGGAACAGCGCCTGAAGGAACAGTATGGCGATAATTCTCTGGCGCTGAATAACGTCATGTCAGAGCAGAAAAAGACCTGGGCGGCTGAAGACCAGCTTCGCGGGAGCTGGATGGCAGGCCTGAAGTCCGGCTGGAGTGAGTGGGAAGAGAGCACCACGGACAGTATGTCGCAGGTAAAAAGTGCTGCCACGCAGACCTTTGATGGCATTGCACAGAATATGGCGGCGATGCTGACCGGCAGTGAGCAGAACTGGCGCAGCTTCACCCGTTCCGTGCTGTCCATGATGACAGAAATTCTGCTTAAGCAGGCAATGGTGGGGATTGTCGGAAGTATCGGCAGCGCCATTGGCGGCGGCGCATCAGCGTCAGGCGTTACAGCCATTCAGGCAGCTGCGGCGAAATTCCATTTTGCGACCGGAGGATTTACGGGAACCGGCGGCAAATATGAGCCAGCGGGGATTGTTCACCGTGGTGAATTTGTCTTCACGAAGGAGGCAACCAGCCGGATTGGCGTAGGAAATCTTTACCGGCTGATGCGCGGCTATGCCACCGGTGGTTATGTCGGTGGCACCGGAAGTCCGGCGCAAATGCGGCGTTCAGAGGGTATCAGATTTGAGCAGAACAACAACGTGGTGATTCAGAACGACGGTACGAATGGTCTGCCAGGTCCACAGATGCTGAAGGCAGTGTATGACATGGCCCGCAAGGGTGCCCGTGATGAAATTCAGGCACAGATGCGCGATGGTGGTCTGTTCTCCGGAGGTGGACGATGAAGACCTTCCGCTGGAAAGTGAAACCCGGTATGGATGTGGCTTCGGCCCCTTCCGTCAGGAAAGTGCGCTTTGGTGATGGCTATTCCCAGCGAGCGCCTGCCGGGCTGAATGCCGACCTGAAAACGTACAGCGTGACGCTTTCTGTTCCCCGTTGGGAGGCCACGGCGCTGGAGTCGTTTCTGGCTGAGCACGGGGGCTGGAAAGCCTTTCTGTGGACGCCGCCTTATGAGTGGCGGCAGATAAAGGTGACCTGCGCAAAATGGTCGTCGCGGGTCAGTATGCTGCGTGTTGAGTTCAGCGCAGAGTTTGAACAGGTGGTGATCTGATGCAGGATATCCGGCAGGAAACACTGAATGAATGCACCCGTGCGGAGCAGTCGGCCAGCGTGGTGCTCTGGGAAATCGATCTGACAGAGGTCGGTGGAGAACGTTATTTTTTCTGTAATGAGCAGAACGAAAAAGGTGAGCCGGTCACCTGGCAGGGGCGACAGTATCAGCCGTATCCCATTCAGGGGAGTGGTTTTGAACTGAATGGCAAAGGCACCAGTACGCGCCCCACGCTGACGGTTTCTAACCTGTACGGTATGGTCACCGGGATGGCGGAAGATCTGCAGAGTCTGGTCGGCGGAACGGTGGTCAGGCGTAAGGTTTACGCCCGTTTTCTGGATGCGGTGAACTTCGTCAACGGAAACAGTGACGCCGATCCGGAGCAGGAGGTGATCAGCCGCTGGCGCATTGAGCAGTGCAGCGAACTGAGCGCGGTGAGTGCCTCTTTTGTACTGTCCACGCCGACGGAAACGGATGGTGCTGTTTTTCCGGGGCGCATCATGCTGGCCAACACCTGCACCTGGACCTATCGCGGTGATGAGTGCGGTTATAGCGGTCCGGCGGTCGCGGATGAATATGACCAGCCGACGTCCGATATCACGAAGGATAAATGCAGCAAATGCCTGAGTGGCTGTAAGTTTCGCAATAACGTCGGCAACTTTGGCGGCTTCCTTTCCATTAACAAACTTTCGCAGTAAATCCCATGACACAGACAGAATCAGCGATTCTGGCGCACGCCCGGCGATGTGCGCCAGCGGAGTCGTGCGGCTTCGTGGTAAGCACGCCGGAGGGGGAAAGATATTTCCCCTGCGTGAATATCTCCGGTGAGCCGGAGGCGTATTTCCGTATGTCGCCGGAAGACTGGCTGCAGGCAGAAATGCAGGGTGAGATTGTGGCGCTGGTCCACAGTCACCCCGGTGGTCTGCCCTGGCTGAGTGAGGCCGACCGGCGGCTGCAGGTGCAGAGTGATTTGCCGTGGTGGCTGGTCTGCCGGGGGGCGATTCATAAGTTCCGCTGTGTGCCGCATCTCACCGGGCGGCGCTTTGAGCACGGGGTGACGGACTGTTACACGCTGTTCCGGGATGCTTATCATCTGGCGGGGATTGAGATGCCGGATTTTCATCGCGAGGATGACTGGTGGCGTCACGGTCAGAATCTCTATCTGGATAATCTGGAGGCCACAGGGCTGTATCAGGTGCCGTTGTCATCAGCACAACCGGGCGATGTGCTGCTGTGCTGTTTTGGTTCATCGGTGCCGAATCATGCCGCCATTTACTGTGGTGATGGCGAGCTGCTGCACCATATTCCTGAACAACTGAGCAAACGAGAGAGGTATACCGACAAATGGCAGCGACGCACACACTCCCTCTGGCGTCACCGGGCATGGCGCGCATCTGCCTTTACGGGGATTTGCAACGATTTGGCCGCCGCATCGACCTTCGTGTGAAAACGGGGGCTGAAGCCATCCGCGCACTGGCCACACAGCTCCCGGTGTTTCGTCAGAAACTGAGCGACGGCTGGTATCAGGTACGGATTGCCGGGCGGGACGTCAGCACGTCCGGGTTAACGGCGCAGTTACATGAGACTCTGCCTGATGGCGCTGTGATTCATATTGTTCCCAGAGTCGCCGGGGCCAAGTCAGGTGGCGTATTCCAGATTGTCCTGGGGGCTGCCGCCATTGCCGGATCATTCTTTACCGCCGGAGCCACCCTTGCAGCATGGGGGGCAGCCATTGGGGCCGGTGGTATGACCGGCATCCTGTTTTCTCTCGGTGCCAGTATGGTGCTCGGTGGTGTGGCGCAGATGCTGGCACCGAAAGCCAGAACTCCCCGTACACAGACAACGGATAACGGCAAACAGAACACCTATTTCTCCTCACTGGATAACATGGTTGCCCAGGGCAATGTTCTGCCCGTTCTGTACGGTGAAATGCGCGTGGGGTCACGCGTGGTTTCTCAGGAGATCAGCACGGCAGACGAAGGGGACGGTGGTCAGGTTGTGGTGATTGGTCGCTGATGCAAAATGTTTTATGTGAAACCGCCTGCGGGCGGTTTTGTCGTTTACGGAGCGTGAGGAATGGGTAAAGGCAGCAGTAAGGGGCATACCCCGCGCGAAGCGAAGGACAACCTGAAGTCCACGCAGTTGCTGAGTGTGATCGATGCCATCAGCGAAGGGCCGGTTGAAGGTCCGGTGGACGGATTAAAAAGCGTGCTGCTGAACAGTACGCCGGTGCTGGACACTGAGGGGAATACCAACATATCCGGTGTCACGGTGGTGTTCCGGGCAGGTGAGCAGGAGCAGACTCCGCCGGAGGGGTTTGAATCCTCCGGTTCCGAGACGGTGCTCGGTACAGAAGTGAAATATGACACGCCGATCACCCGGACCATCACGTCGGCAAACATTGACCGTCTGCGTTTTACTTTCGGCGTGCAGACACTGGTGGAAACCACCTCAAAGGGGGACAGGAATCCGTCGGAAGTCCGCCTGCTGGTTCAGATACAGCGTAACGGTGGCTGGGTGACGGAAAAAGACATCACCATTAAGGGCAAAACCACCTCGCAGTATCTGGCCTCGGTGGTGGTGGGTAACCTGCCGCCGCGCCCGTTTAATATCCGGATGCGCAGGATGACGCCGGACAGCACCACAGACCAGCTGCAGAACAAAACGCTCTGGTCGTCATACACCGAAATCATCGATGTGAAACAGTGCTACCCGAACACGGCACTGGTCGGCGTGCAGGTGGACTCGGAACAGTTCGGCAGTCAGCAGGTGAGCCGTAATTATCATCTTCGCGGGCGCATTCTGCAGGTGCCGTCGAACTATAACCCGCAGACGCGGCAATACAGCGGTATCTGGGACGGAACGTTTAAGCCAGCATACAGCAACAACATGGCCTGGTGTCTGTGGGATATGCTGACCCATCCGCGCTACGGCATGGGGAAACGTCTCGGTGCGGCGGATGTGGACAAATGGGCGCTGTATGTCATCGGCCAGAATTGCGACCAGTCGGTGCCGGATGGCTTTGGTGGCACGGAGCCGCGCATCACCTGTAATGCCTGGCTGACCACACAGCGTAAGGCGTGGGATGTGCTCAGTGATTTCTGCTCGGCGATGCGCTGTATGCCGGTATGGAACGGACAGACGCTGACATTCGTGCAGGACCGACCATCGGATAAGGTGTGGACCTATAACTGCAGTAATGTGGTGATGCCGGATGATGGTGCGCCGTTCCGCTACAGCTTCAGCGCCCTGAAAGACCGCCATAATGCCGTTGAGGTGAACTGGATTGACCCGGATAACGGCTGGGAGACGGCGACAGAGCTTGTGGAGGACACGCAGGCCATTGCCCGTTACGGTCGTAACGTCACGAAGATGGATGCCTTTGGCTGTACCAGTCGGGGGCAGGCACACCGCGCCGGGCTGTGGCTGATTAAAACGGAGCTGCTGGAAACGCAGACCGTGGACTTCAGCGTGGGCGCAGAAGGGCTTCGCCATGTACCGGGCGATGTCATTGAAATCTGCGATGATGACTATGCGGGTATCAGCATCGGCGGGCGCGTGCTGGCGGTGAACAGCCAGGCGCGGACACTGACGCTCGACCGTGAAATCATGCTGCCATCCTCCGGCACCACGCTGATAAGCCTGGTTGACGGAAATGGCAATCCGGTCAGCGTGGAGGTCCAGTCCGTCACCGACGGCGTGAAGGTGAAAGTTAGCCGTGTTCCTGACGGCGTTGCCGGATACAGCGTGTGGGGGCTGAAGCTGCCGACGCTGCGCCAGCGCCTGTTCCGCTGCGTGAGTATCCGTGAGAACGACGACGGCACGTATGCCATCACCGCCGTGCAGCATGTACCGGAAAAAGAAGCCATCGTGGATAACGGGGCGCACTTTGACGGCGACCAGAGCGGCACGGTGAATGGTGTCACGCCGCCAGCAGTGCAGCACCTGACTGCCGAAGTCACCGCAGACAGCGGGGAGTATCAGGTACTGGCCCGCTGGGACACGCCGAAGGTGGTGAAGGGCGTGAGTTTCATGCTTCGCCTGACCGTGGCAGCGGATGACGGCAGTGAGCGGCTGGTCAGCACAGCCCGGACGGCGGAAACCACATACCGCTTCACACAACTGGCGCTGGGGAACTACAGGCTGACAGTCCGGGCAGTAAATGCGTGGGGGCAGCAGGGCGATCCGGCATCGGTATCGTTCCGGATTGCCGCACCGGCAGCGCCGTCGCAGATTGAGCTGACACCGGGGTATTTTCAGATAACCGCCACGCCGCATCTTGCGGTTTATGATCCGACGGTACAGTTTGAGTTCTGGTTCTCGGAAAAGCGGATTGCGGATATCAGGCAGGTTGAAACCACAGCACGCTATCTTGGCACGGCGCTGTACTGGATAGCCGCCAGTATCAATATCAAACCGGGCCATGATTATTATTTTTACATCCGCAGTGTGAACACCGTTGGCAAATCGGCATTTGTGGAGGCTGTTGGCCAGCCGAGTGATGATGCATCCGGCTATCTGAATTTTTTCAAAGGAGAGATAGGGAAAACCCATCTGGCTCAGGAGTTGTGGACGCAGATTGATAACGGTCAGCTTGCGCCTGACCTGGCTGAAATCAGGACGTCCATTACGGGTGTCAGCAATGAAATCACGCAGACCGTCAATAAGAAACTGGAAGACCAGAGTGCAGCGATCCAGCAGATACAGAAGGTTCAGGTTGATACAAATAATAACCTGAACAGCATGTGGGCTGTGAAGCTGCAGCAGATGCAGGACGGACGCCTTTATATCGCGGGTATTGGTGCCGGTATTGAGAATACTCCTGACGGTATGCAGAGTCAGGTGCTGCTGGCGGCGGACAGGATTGCGATGATTAATCCTGCGAATGGCAACACAAAGCCGATGTTTGTTGGGCAGGGCGATCAGATATTCATGAACGAAGTGTTCCTGAAATATCTGACGGCTCCCACCATTACCAGCGGTGGCAATCCCCCAACGTTTTCACTGACACCTGATGGTCGACTTTCTGCGAAAAATGCGGATATCAGCGGTAACGTGAACGCGAACTCCGGGACGCTCAACAACGTCACGATTAATCAGAACTGTCGGATTCTGGGAAAACTGTCAGCTAACCAGATTGAAGGTGATATTGTCAAAACGGTGGGAAAAGCCTTTCCGAGAAATGGCAGTTATGCCAGCGGTACAATAACGGTCACTGTGTACGATGACCAGGCTTTTGACCGTCAGATAGTAGTCCCCCCCGTTCTGTTTCGTGGGGGTAAGCATGAAAACTTCAACAGCAACAACCAACAGTCATACTGGTATTCAACCTGTAAGCTGCAGGTACTGAAGAACGGACAGGAAATCTTTCAGCAACCCGCGACGGATGTCAGCAGGGTATTTTCATCAGTCATTGATATGCCTGCCGGACACGGCCATGTCACCCTGACTTTCAATGTTTCTTCATATGGTGCTAATAACTGGACGCCAACGACCAGTATCAGCGACCTTCTTGTTGTTGTGATGAAGAAATCTACAGCCGGTATCAGTATCAGTTGAATTTTATAACCCAGATACGGGCGCCAGAAATGGCGCCTTTTTTATTTGTGGAGTGAATATGGCAGTACAGATTTCAGGCGTGCTGAAAGACGGTGCAGGAAAACCGATACAGAACTGCACCATTCAGCTCAAAGCAAAACGTAACAGCACCACGGTTGTGGTGAACACGGTGGCCTCAGAAAATCCGGATGAAGCCGGACGTTACAGCATGGATGTCGAGTATGGCCAGTACAGCGTTATCCTGCTGGTTGAAGGTTTTCCGCCTTCACATGCCGGGGCTATCACCGTGTATGAGGATTCTAAGCCGGGGACATTGAATGATTTTCTGGGCGCTGCAACAGAAGATGATGTTCGTCCGGAGGCACTGTATCGTTTTGAAAAGATGGTGGAAGAGGTGGCACGCAACGCTGAAGCCGCCTCTCAGAGCGCAGCGGCAGCAAAGAAATCAGAAACAGCAGCGGCATCGTCCAGGAATGCGGCGAAAACATCAGAGACGAATGCAGGTAACAGCGCGAAAGCGGCAGCTTCTTCAAAAACAGCCGCACAAAACGCAGCAACAGCGGCAGAACGTTCAGAGACAAATGCCCGTGCGTCAGAAGAAGCCTCCGCAGACAGTGAAGAGGCTTCCCGCCGTAATGCAGAGTCAGCCGCTGAAAATGCCGGAGTCGCCACCACAAAAGCGCGGGAGGCCGCAGCAGACGCAACAAAGGCCGGGCAGAAAAAGGATGAGGCTCTGTCGGCAGCGACACGGGCTGAAAAGGCGGCAGACCGCGCAGAAGTCGCAGCGGAAGTGACTGCAGAGCCCTATGCGAATATAGTGCCGCCGCTGCCTGATGTGTGGATACCGTTTAACGATTCACTGGATATGATTGCGGGTTTTTCTCCGGGCTATAAAAAAATAGCTATTGGTGACGATGTGGTTCAGGTCGCCAGTGATAAACAGGTTAATTTCAGTCGCGCATCAACGGCAACATATATCAACAAATCTGGCGAACTGAAAACGGCGGAAATTAATGAGCCGCGATTTGAGTGTGATGGCCTGCTTATTGAGGGACAAAGAACGAACTACATGCTCAATTCGGAAAGTCCAGCCAGCTGGGGGAAGTCATCAGACATGGATGTGCCCGAAACCGGGACGGATAGTTTTGGTTTTACTTATGGAAAGTTTGTCTGCAACGATTCTCTGGTTGGGCAAACTTCGGCTATTAATATGGCATCAATTGCTGCAACAAAGTCAGTTGATGTCTCAGGCGATAACAAGTACGTGACAACCTCATGCCGTTTTAAAACAGAACGACAGGTAAGGTTACGTATACGGTTTGATAAGTATGATGGTAGTGCAACAACTTTTCTTGGCGATGCGTACATTGATACGCAAACGCTTGAAATTAATATGACAGGTGGTGCTGCCGGCAGAATTACGGCACGAGTCAGGAAGGATAAGACCACAGGCTGGATTTTTGCAGAGGCAACGATTCAGGCAATTGATGGTGAGTTAAAAATAGGCTCTCAGATACAGTATTCTCCTGAGCAGGGTGGGGCAACAGTATCTGGTGACTATATTTATCTTGCCACCCCACAAGTAGAGAATGGGCCGTGTGTATCATCATTTATTATTTCAGGAGGCAGCGCAACGACAAGAGCCAGTGATTTGGTTAGTATCCCCACCAGAAATAATCTTTATAAGTTACCATTTACTTTTTTACTTGAGATTCATAAAAACTGGGATATTGCACCAAACGCCGCACCCCGCGTGTGGGATATAGCAGCAGCCAATACCGGGCAATCAGCAATTGCAGCAATCAACAGAGGTAGTGGTAAGTTATATATGAGTCTGTCAAACCCTTCAGGCTCGTATGTTAATAGCGCAGCGACAGATGTATTTGCAGAGAAAACCACATTTGGATGTATTGCAAAAGCTGATGGTCACTTTCATGTGGTGACAAATGGTAAAGCGGTTAATGAAGTTTATTGTGAATATAATGGCGTGACCGCTGATAAAAATATCCGATTTGGAGGGCAGACGAATACTGGAGAACGACATCTGTTTGGCCATATTCGCAATTTCCGCATATGGCATAAAGAATTAAATGACAGGCAATTAAAAGAGGTCGTATGAAAGATTTAACTTTGAAGTTTTATGACAAACTGCAGTTTAAGGCCTTCCTGTCATCTCTTGGCTGGGCGGAAGATGAAGACCTCCAGAATAAACTGTTAGTTGATGAAATTGGTTTCACCTACACAGAAACAGGGGTAACAGAAGAGGGAGAACCTGTCTGTATCCGGAATGATGGTTATTTTGTCAACATTCGCATTCTTGATGACTTGTTTGATGTTTCTGTATTCTCTGATTATGTCGTGGAGCTGGAAACACCGCTTCGGGAATGGAGCTGAAAGGAGGAAATAATGGATATAAGCCCCTTACTTCATGCACTTTGTGCTGTGGCTGCGCAGATACTGGTTGGTCTTTTTACCGGAAACTGGGCTTACGGAGCGATAGCCGGTTGTACGTTCTTCATTGCGCGTGAACATACCCAGGCAGAATATCGCTGGATTGAAATGTTCGGGCATGGCAAGCGAATGAATATGCCGTGGTGGGGCGGTTTTGATCCGCGTGCTTGGGATGTGGCAAGCCTGATGGATTTTGCTGTGCCGGTGGTGGCGTGTCTGCTGGTCTGGCTGTTGGTTAATCGTGGGTGAAAAAAGGTGAGCTGTATATGCAACGGAGGAAGAAACCCCGTTGCTGGAAGCCAGGAAAAAGTATCGGGTGTTGCTGTTCTCGGATGTTGTGCTAATTGGGTGATAACAGATCCTGTGTATGGGAGTTTCCCTTTTTGCGTGCGTTGATGCTGGTAACGGCAAACGTCATGATGAACAAAACCGCGAATAAGACGACAATCGTCGGAGCTGGTGCGCTGTCGATAAAAAAGGACAACCAGACACCAGTCATTGACACTATTACCGATATGCCAGTCGCCAGTAGGAGCGCAATATGAAAGCGTTGTGTCAGGAGTACCGCAATGGCGCCAGGCGCAATGAGCAGAGAAATGGAGAGAATGATACCTACCGCTTTCAGCGTCGCCACAATGGTCATAGAGACCATGCACAGCAGCCCATAATGCAGCCATCTCGTATGCAAACCGCTTACCTGCGCCTGTTGATAATCAAAGCTGAACAGCAAAAAATCTCGCCATTTTACGCTAATAACAAGTGTAACCAGCCCAGCAATAATCACCGTCTGGATTATATCGCCGATGGTTATCCCGAGCATGTCGCCGAAAAGAATATGGTCAAGATGTACGTCTGGTTTGACTGCAATATACAAGATCAGACCTGCGGCAAACATGCCAGAAAAAACAATCCCCATCACTGTATCTTGCTTGATTCGGCTGTTGTCTTTCAGGTATCCCGTCGCCACCGCGCAGAATACTCCGGCGACGAATGCCCCTGTAGCCAAAGGTAACCCCAGAATCCAGGCAAGCACGATGCCAGGAAAAACCGCATGACTCATCGCGTCACCCATCAGTGCCCAACCTTTCAGGACCAGAAAGACCGACAGCAGCGCACAGGGTATGGAAACTACCAGTGAAATCAGCAGTGCGTGACTTATAAAGGTGAACTGCAGTGGCTCCAGTAATAATGCCATCATGAGCGATCCTCCAGCGCCTTATGCGCACGCCGACGATTTGCCAAAAGCCCATGGGTGGGCGCAAAGACAAATGCTAAAAGAAACAGCAGTGTCTGCGCCACCACGATGATTCCACCTGTCGCGCCGTCCAGAAAGTAACTGACCCACGCGCCGAGGAAACTGGTTACACTGCCAATAGTTACAGCAATCATGAGCAGGCGGGGAAAACGATCGGTTAACAACCATGCTGTTGCTCCGGGAGTCACCACCAGACAGATCACCAGAAAGGCACCAACCGTTTGCAGCGCCGCAACGGTCGAAACCGACAGCAGGGTGAAGAAGAGGAGTTTTAATCTGCCCGGATGCAATCCAATAGCACGGGCGTGATTCTCGTCGAAAAAGGTCACCATAAGATCTTTCCATTTGAAAAAAAGCACGATGATCGAGAGAATGCCAATGATAGTGAGTTGCAGGATATCCGCCGGATCGATTGCCAGAATATTGCCCAGGACGATGGTCTGAATGTTCACAGATGTCGGGTTCAATGACACCATAAACAGCCCCAGGCCAAAAAAGGACGAGAAGATCAGGCCGATGATGGCATCTTCTTTTAAGCGGGTGCGTTGGTTAAGAAACAGCATGCTGCCCGCAGCCAGTCCGCCGGAAAAGAAGGCTCCCAGAGAAAACGGAAGCCCCAGCATATATGCCCCCGCAACACCCGGGACAATAGAGTGCGACAACGCATCGCCAATCAGCGACCAGCCTTTTAGCATCAGATAGCATGACAGGAAAGCGCAGAGACCGCCGACCATCGCCGAGACCCACATCGCATTGAGCATATATTCATAGCTGAAGGGTTCCAGTAGCACGTTCATCTTTCTTCCCTCTGCACCGCTGACGGTCGATGAGCCACAAAAGGGCGTTCATCGTCAGTAATAATGCTTTCTTCCGAGCCGTTAAGTGTGACATGGCGCAGTACGCCGCTAAAAGCCAGCTCCAGGTTCTCGGCTGTAAAAGTGGTGTCTGTCGGCCCGCTTGCCAGGACGGTGCCTTTGACCATGACCGTATAATCGCAAAATGTCGTGACGGATCCGAGATTGTGCGTTGAGACAAGCATCGTTTTGCCTTCCGCGCGTAACTCCCTCAACAGGCTGATGATTTTGGCTTCGGTTTTCACATCAACGCCAGTAAAAGGTTCATCCAGCAGGATCACATCACCCTGCTGTGCAATCGCTCTCGCCAGAAAGACGCGTTTCTTTTGTCCACCGGAAAGCTCGCCGATTTGTCGATGGCGAAAATTCACCATATCGACACGTTCTAGCGCATCGGTGACAATTTGACGATCCCTCTTTTTGGCGATACGCAACATACCCATATGCCCATAGCGGCCCATCATCACCACATCTTCCACCAGTACAGGAAATGACCAGTCAACCTCTTCTGACTGAGGGACGTAGGCAACCAGGTTTTTCTGTAACGCCTGTCGCGTGGGAATACCCAGAACAGATATCTTTCCGCTGGTCAGACGCACAAATCCCATAATCGCTTTAAACAACGTCGATTTTCCGGAACCGTTTACCCCAACCAGAGCGGCAATAGATCCACTTGGTACTGTGAAGGATGCATCGCGCAGTGCTGTGTGCCCGTTACGCCAGGTGACAGCAACATCATTAACGACAATGCCTGCAGATTGCATCATTATTTCTCCCTTTTCCCGGCTTTAATTCCCTGTACCAGCGTACTGGTAGTAACCTTAAGAAGGTCGATATATGTCGGTACCGGGCCGTTTTCTGTGCTCAGGGAATCGACATAGAGCACACCGCCGTAGTGTGCGCCGGTTTCACGCGCAACCTGACGCGCTGGTTTATCGGAAATCGTACTCTCGCTAAAGACTGCCGGGATATGATTTTTCTTAACTATATCAACAACCTTACGTACCTGCTGCGGTGTTCCTTGTTGATCGGCATTAATCGGCCACAGATAAAGCTCTTTTAGCCCCAAATCGCGTGCGAGATAAGAAAAAGCCCCTTCACTGGTGACCATCCACCGCTGATTCTCAGGGAGTTCCGTAATCTGCTTACGCAGGGGGGCAAGGGTTTGGGTAATCTTGGCTTTATAAGTATCGGCATTGCGTTGGTAGGTTTGTGCATTTGCCGGATCGTATTTTATCAACGCATCACGAATATTATCGACGTAAATCAGAGCATTATCTGGCGACATCCATGCATGGGGGTTAGGTTTGCCCTCATAGGGTCCTTCGGTGATCCCTACAGGCGTCACACCCGAAGAGACAATTACTTCTGGAACCCCATTGAGATGCTGGTAAAAGCGTTGGAACCACAATTCCAGATTCATACCATTGGCGAGAATCAGTTGTGCCCCCTGCGCACGTTTAATATCGCCAGGGGTAGGCTGATACTCATGAATTTCTGCACCAGGCTTGGTTATAGATGAGACTTCTGCAGCATCTCCCGCCACGTTTTTGGCCATATCCGCGATGATGGTAAATGTTGTAATGACCTTGAATTTTTCAGTTGCACTTGCCTGAAATGCGATCGAGCAGGTGAGTGCGAGGCCCCCCAAGAGCATGGTTACTTTTTTTATCGAGTGCATAATTTAGTACCTATAGTGAGCAAAATTAGAACAAACATAGCAACGGCTATGTTTTATAGCACAACCTATATAAAATGAAAATGATTATCATTAGCAACTTTGAGGCCCAAAACAGGGATTAGGTTGTTTCCTGCTGGCGACGTGTTATTGAGGAAAAAAGTAAGGCAGCTAGTAGGCTTTGAAATAACGTTCTGCGGTTGGCTGATGCAATTTCGAGAGTGCATGTATTGAATGATTTCTAGCCGTTACTGATTTTCGTATTTTTTGTATGAGATGATTTGAACATCCTCGCACCAATCTTCCATGATTGCTCGTCATTGTCTCTAGGACTGCTATGTGCCAGGAGCGGACTTTTAACAGGATTTGATGTACGGTATTGGGCGATTCGTATAGCAGCAACGAAAATGAGAGCCAGACTTATGAACTACTTTATTCGGCCAGCTACGCCTGACGATATTAATAAAATCATCGAATTCACCACTCAGGAAGCGCAAGAATCAGAAGGTTCAGTGATTGACCTTGTTGCTGTGGAGCGTGGTGTATCGTCGGCGTTCAGTGAAAACCCTCGTTCAAAATATTGGGTCATGGAAGATTCTTCAGGAACGGTAATTGCCAATACCTCTGTCGTAAAAGAATGGAGTGATTTCCATGGTAATGACTACTGGTGGATTAAAAGCTTTTATATCGCCCCGGAGCATCGAGGGATGGGACTGGCTGATGAGCTCATCAAACATCTTATAAAAGAAGCCAAATCAGAAAAGGCACTTGAGCTTCGCTTATATGTCCATGGAGATAACGGGCGTGCGATTCGTGCTTATGAGCGATGTGGTTTCATTGAATCTCCGTATACCATTATGAAAGTGGGTTTATAGCTTCCCCAAATACAGCCCTCTTAATGCTCTACCTGAAATCAGGACACAATGCCGCAAGCGGCATCTTTCATTCAAATGATGTTCTTGAACGTTCTAGGCACATAACGACAACTTCCGCTCCTCGCTCATAACGGGCGTTCATTTATGGCAAAAAGGCTTAAGTTTAGAAAACATGCGTTTTAGACGTAAAAAATCATTTATTTAATCACAACTTATGTAATGGCATAATCAGGTTGGTGAAAGAGAGGGCGTAAATGGATAAAAGAGCTAAAAATCAGATAGTCGATAGCGATATTGCACGTTTGTTACTCAAGCTCAGAAAGTCTCGAAACTTGACTGTTACAGAGCTTGCCCAACGATCTGGTGTCAGTCAGGCGATGATCAGCAAAGTTGAACGAGGCACCTCAAGCCCCAGTGCAACAATACTTAGTCGGTTAGCTAATGCACTGAATATTACGCTATCAAAGCTTTTTGCAGAGCTTGAGATGCAACAGAATTCACTTGTACTTTTGGCTGACCAGCAACAACACTGGATTGATGAAGAAACAGGTATTACCCGCTGGTCTTTGTCCCCAGCGGGTGCATGTCCGGAACTAATAAAAGTTGAAATCCCCCCTATGGGGCAATTGACTATCCCTGCCTCTGCAAATGAGCATCTTTCCGGACAAACTCTATGGATGTTAAACGGCAGCCTTGATTTTCGAGTCAATCATCAGACTCATCATTTACAAGCCGGTGATTGTCTTGCTCTTACCTTTGCCAGCGAGTACCAAATGAGAAACCCAGATAGCGGCCAGAGTTGTTCTTACATTGTCGCTTTCAGTCAAAAAAATCCATGATGTAATTCTCCTGAAATAATCATGTCACATTGCCTTATAAAGATGTAATAGAGGGTAGGGTCTGCCTTGATTGTCCCGCTCGGAACGTCCTGAAAGTTTAAAGCCCATATGTTGATAAAAACCTACAGCTTGATGATTTTGTTCATTTACATCAACGCTTAGATCAGGATGTAGAGCCAGCGCATGTGAGATCAGATGTTTCCCGACGCCAAGTCCGCGAGCTGACGCATCAACAAAAAGAGCCTCTAAATGTCCCTCATGCAAAAACATGAATCCTAGTGGCTGATCTTCCTGGTTTGTTGCTACCAGCACAGGGGTTTCTGAAAAAAAGCTGACAACTTCTTTTTCAATCTCCTGCCGGTCATGGGCTGTAAGAAAATCGTGTGTGGCATCAACGGAATTTTTCCAAATTTGGATAATTTCTGGTGCTTCAGATGGTCGCGACATTCTGATTTTTAACATGTTATCTCCCTTAAAGTGGTCGTTGCTTGTGTCTTGAGATACAAAACGAGTTATCAAATTTACTATAGTGAAATTAAATTCACAATAGTGATTTGGTTCCTGTGCCTTAACATTACCCATGAGGAGTACAATTAAACGGGTTAATCAGTTTCTCCATTTGAAAGAAAATAGACTTCTGTACTGTTTGATATCACCGCTATTTTCTTATTTGCTGTGCAGGTCGTAGTGGGACAAAACTGAGACACATAAGGTCTAGCAATGGCTTGCAAGGCCTCACATGTATTGAGATGTTAATAAAATGTAGACTTGTAATTTTGATATAAATGGTAGAGAAAATCTTTCCCCAAAATAAAAACGAACGTCAATGAAATCAAACGGTTGAATAAAGTTGATTTTGGCTAATAAAAAGACAACAAAATGATTTTTATCATTAAATATCAATGAGTTGAACTCATGGTTTTTATATACTGCTGCGCCACATGGGGTGGGTTGAAGCGGCTGACTTAATTGTTAAAGGTATGGAAGGCGCAATCAACGCGAAGACCGTAACCTATGACTTCGAACGTCTGATGGAAGGCGCTAAACTGCTGAAATGTTCAGAGTTTGGTGACGCGATCATCAAGAACATGTAATCTCTACATGTGTTAAATATTGAAACGGGCGTATAACACGCCCGTTGTTTTTATAAATATGTTAACCGTTATAAAATAACGTATCAAAAGTCAAGTGAACACATTTCAAATATCAATTTGATCGTATTGGTCTGGTGATTATTTATGGGGAGCAATAAAAAGACAGTATTAATCATCCATAGGGATAGTCTCTGCACTTTTATTTCCATTATGCTAATGCCTTACTGAATTATGAAGCATTTTTTAAGCTCCCAACTTTAGCTAGATTAATGGTTTATTATTTTCTACATCTTCAATATATAAAAGCGTATTATCAATGGCGTAGTAACTGCGTTTGTTATGATTAACATCAGTAACCCACCGGAAAACGCCTGCGCCTGCCAGTGTTGAACAGTATTCCCGAAATGTAGATTTTCCGCGAATATGAAGCAATGCGGCCTCTTTTATTTTAGCTGGGTTCTTGGTCGTACTAACTTTTAACAGGTTCCTGGTTCCTCTTAATAACAAAACCGTGTCATCGTGAGTAATAATTCTGATGTTATCCGTAGCCAGATAATAAATGTAATGTGCAATACGGTGATGTTTTAATTCTGAATAAAACCAGGAGAAGTTTTGCTCTTTTCTCACTTGCTCAAACATCT
>OJJN01000032.1_pt1 | contig 38692 bp, 33 predicted proteins | sample 1596321 | NCBI WGS metagenome assembly OJJN01 (sample SAMEA4350123, study PRJEB24818) | metagenome | biome: human; feature: gut; material: faeces | place: Denmark | collected 2013-09 | reverse complement strand
TGTCCGTTTTACAGGCATTTGGTGTACGAATGGAATTCACCCGCGGTGATATGCTGAAGGTCTGTCCGAAATTTGTCACATCACTTGCCGGTTTTTCCCCGAAACAGACGACCACTATTAATAAAGATTCCGTCCTGCAGGCTGCCCGGCAGGCATACGCCCGGGAATATGACGAGGAAACAACAGAAACCGCTGATTTTGGCTCTTACGAAGTAAAAGGCAATAAGGTTGAGTTTGAAGTATTCAATCCTGAAGACCGTGCGTACGACAAAGTGACCGTCACGGTTGGTGCTGACGGTAATGCCACCGGCGCCAGCGTTGAATTTATCGGAAAATAGCCGGTATGTCGGACTGCCACCCTGTTTTATTGCCCGAAGGCCCTTTCTCACGCGAACAGGCGGTTGCCGTCACAACAGCTTACCGCAATGTGCTTATTGAAGATGACCAGGGAACGCATTTCCGGCTGGTTATCCGCAATGCCGAAGGGCAGCTACGCTGGCGGTGCTGGAATTTTGAACCTGATGCCGGAAAACAGCTAAATTCGTATCTCGCCAGTGAGGGAATTCTCAGGCAATAAACGTCTTCATTTCATCCATCAGGCCGCGTCTTCTCCGGGAGACGCGGCCTTTTCGTTTATACCGCTAATTCATTCATAAGGAGCAAAGTATGCAATTAGCCAGTCGTTTTGGTCATGTAAATCAGATCCGTCGGGAGCGCCCACTGACACGCGAAGAACTGATGTACCACGTCCCGAGTATTTTTGGAGAAGACCGGCACACCTCCCGCAGTGAACGGTATGCGTACATTCCCACCATCACCGTCCTGGAAAATCTGCAGCGGGAAGGCTTTCAGCCGTTCTTCGCCTGCCAGACCCGTGTGCGCGACCAGAGCCGCCGGGAATATACCAAACATATGCTGCGTCTGCGGCGGGCCGGACAGATAACCGGTCAGCATGTGCCTGAAATTATTCTGCTCAACTCCCATGACGGTTCATCCAGCTACCAGATGTTACCCGGATATTTTCGTGCCATTTGTACCAATGGCCTGGTCTGCGGTCAGTCGCTGGGAGAAGTCCGGGTGCCACACCGGGGAAACGTGGTGGACAGGGTCATAGAAGGTGCTTACGAAGTGGTGGGCGTGTTTGACCGGATTGAGGAAAAGCGTGATGCCATGCAGTCGCTGGTCCTGCCGCCACCGGCACGCCAGGCGCTGGCACAGGCGGCGCTGACTTACCGTTATGGTGATGAACATCAGCCCGTCACCACTACCGACATTCTGACACCACGACGCCGGGAGGATTACGGTAAGGACCTGTGGAGTGCTTATCAGACCATTCAGGAGAATATGCTGAAAGGCGGAATTTCCGGTCGCAGTGCCAGAGGGAAACGTATCCACACCCGTGCCATTCACAGCATCGACACCGATATTAAGCTCAACCGCGCATTGTGGGTGATGGCAGAAACGCTGCTGGAGAGCCTGCGCTGATGCAATCTGTCCCTGAAGGCGTGATTCAGGCACCAGAATCACCCGACGCCCCGGAGAACTCAGTCTGTGCAGACTGAGTACAGGCAATGGCATCTTCTGGCCATCCGTCTGTGACCGGAACGGTTACGCGTACGGCTGTCCGGAATTTCAGCCGAATATCATTCATCCCTGATATTGCCGGGTCTCACGGTCAGTGATGAACGTGATGTTGTCAGCCCCCGGCCTTTATTTCCTCTCATTTATACACATTGTAAGGATTTCACTCATGAAAATCGTTTCTCAGAACACAACTGCTCTTTCTTCAGCCACAGCACCAGGGAATAACCAGCCCCAACTGGTTGCTACTCCCGTCCCTGATGAACAACGTATCAGCTTCTGGCCGCAGCATTTTGGCCTCATTCCACAGTGGGTGACCCTGGAGCCCCGTGTCTTCGGCTGGATGGACCGTCTGTGCGAAGACTACTGCGGGGGCATCTGGAATCTGTACACCCTGAACAACGGTGGCGCATTTATGGCACCTGAACCGGATGACGATAATGACGAAACATGGGTACTGTTCAATGTCATGAACGGTAACCGCGCTGAAATGAGCCCGGAAGCCGCCGGTATTGCCGCCTGTCTGATGACGTACAGCCATCATGCCTGTCGTACGGAATGTTATGCCATGACGGTCCATTATTACCGGCTGCGGGATTACGCCCTGCAGCATCCGGAATGCAGCGCCATTATGCGCATCATTGACTGAAAGGGGCCGGAACAATGCAACAGATTTCCTTTCTGCCCGGAGAGATGACGCCCGGCGAGCGCAGCCTCATTCAACGGGCCCTGAAAACCCTGGACCGCCATCTTCATGAACCCGGCGTGGCCTTCACCTCCACCCGTGCAGCACGGGAATGGCTGATTCTGAACATGGCGGGACTGGAGCGTGAAGAGTTCCGGGTGCTGTATCTGAACAACCAGAATCAGCTGATTGCCGGTGAAACCCTCTTCACCGGTACCATCAACCGCACGGAAGTCCATCCCCGGGAAGTGATTAAACGCGCCCTGTACCACAATGCCGCTGCCGTGGTGCTGGCACACAATCACCCGTCCGGTGAAGTCACACCCAGCAAGGCAGACCGCCTTATCACGGAACGTCTGGTACAGGCACTGGCCCTGGTGGATATCCGGGTGCCGGACCATCTGATAGTCGGTGGCAGCCAGGTTTTCTCCTTTGCGGAACACGGTCTGCTTTAACCCGTCACCGTCACAATCACCTTCATATCACTTCAGTTTCTCTTTCTCAGCTGTTTCTTACTTTCACATTCAGGAGGACTATTCTCATGAAAATCATCACCCGTGGTGAAGCCATGCGTATTCACCGTCAGCATCCTGCATCCCGTCTTTTTCCGTTCTGTACCGGTAAATACCGCTGGCACGGTAGCACGGATACATATACCGGCCGTGAAGTACAGGATATTCCCGGTGTGCTGGCTGTGTTTGCAGAACGCCGTAAGGACAGTTTTGGTCCGTATGTCCGGCTGATGAGCGTCACCCTGAACTGAGTCTGGAAGGGCATTCAGAAGAGCAGAATTATCGCCACCACCGGACCATTCTTAACCAATTTTCTGTGAGGACTTTATCGTGTCAGACACACTCCACGACGACAACACTTCCCGACGACAATCACGACCGCCCCTGGTGGGGGCTGCCCTGCACCGTGACGCCCTGTTTCGGCGCCCGTCTGGTGCAGGAGGGTAACCGGTTGCATTAACTTGCAGACCGCGCCGGTATCAGAGGCCGGTTCAGCGATGCGGATGCATACCATCTGGACCAGGCCTTTCCACTGCTGATGAAACAACTGGAACTCATGCTCACCAGCGGTGAACTGAATCCCCGCCATCAGCATACCATCACGCTGTATGCAAAAGGGCTGACCTGCGAAGCCGACACCCTCGGCAGCTGTGGTTACGTTTATATGGCTGTTTATCCGACACTGGCACCCGCAACCACCTCATAACCCCGAATATCTCACCTTTAGCACTACCAGTTACAGAGAACTTAAGATGAAAACATTACCTGACACACACGTACGGGAGGCATCGCGCTGCCCGTCTCCCGTCACCATCTGGCAGACACTGCTCACCCGACTACTGGGCCAGCATTACGGCCTCACACTGAATGACACACCGTTCGCTGATGAACGTGTGATTGAGCAGCATATTGAGGCAGGCATTTCACTGTGTGATGCGGTGAACTTTCTCGTGGAAAAATACGCACTGGTACGAACCGACCAGCCGGGATTCAGCGCAGGAACTTCGTCGCAGTTAATCAACAGCATTGATATTCTCCGGGCACGCCGGGCAACAGGTCTGATGACCCGCAGCAACTACAGAACGGTAAATAACATTACCCGGGGGAAGCATCCAGAGGCGAAACAATGAAACTGGCCCTGACGCTGGAAGCCGACAGCATTAACGTGCAGGCACTGAACATGGGGCGCATTGTCGTTGACGTCGATGGTGTTACTCTCGCTGAACTGATTAACGTGGTCTGCGATAACGGTTACTCCCTTCGTGTTGTTGATGAATCTGACCGGACATCAGCAGAGCGCACGCCACCATCTGCGGCCCTTACCGGCATACGCTGCAGTACCGCGCATATCACGGCAAAGGACAACGCCTGGCTGTACTCGCTGTCACATCAGACGAATGACTTCGGCGAATCAGAATGGATTCATTTTACCGGTAGCGGATATCTGTTACGTACCGATGCGTGGTCGTACCCGGTTCTGCGACTTAAACGCCTGGGCCTGTCAAAAACGTTTCGTCGTCTGATCGTCACGCTCATTCGCCGTTATGGCGTCAGTCTCATTCATCTGGATGCCTGCGCTGAATGTCTGCCGGGTCTGCCCACTTTCGACTGGTAATCAGGGAAATTCACAACATGAAATCATTAACGACAGAAACGGCGCTGGATATTCTGATTGCGTGGCTGCAGGACAATATCGACTGTGAATCCGGGATTATCTTCGACAACGATGAGGATAGAACGGATTCAGCAGCACTGTTGCCCTGCATCGAACAGGCCCGGGAGGGTGTCCGTACCCTGCGTCATCTGCAGCTTCTGCAACAGAACCGGTGAATATCACTCACCATACTTCATTCCCCTGACGCCAGCCTGAATACAGCTGGCGTTTTCGTTTATAAACCAAAAGGAAAACCGATAATGTCAGACATCACAATCTCCCGTCCGGAAGTGGTCACCGGGCATACGGACGTTATCTGCTCCACCAGTATCCGACACGTTGTGACGGTACGGAATGCAGCACTGCAACAAACCGAAACGCTTATCCGGCAACTGGCAGAAATCTCAGTGCTGACAGCAGGCATTGGCGGCAAAACCGCCCTGGACTGGGCGATGAAACAGAATTTTCGCTGTGGCTGCTGGCTGATGGAAAAACCGGAAGCAGCAATGAAAGCCATCACCCGCAATCTCGATCGAGAAATCTGGCGTGACCTGATGCAACGTTCAGGGATGCTTTCCTTAATGGATGCACAGGCCCGTGATACATGGTACCGATCACTGGAATATGATAATTTTCCGGAAATCAGTGAAGCGAACATTCTGAGCACATTTGAACAACTGCACCAGAACAAAGATGAAGTGTTTGAGCGAGGGGTGATCAACGTCTTCAGGGGACTGAACTGGAATTACAAAACTAATTGCCCCTGTAAATTTGGCAGTAAAATTATCGTCAACAATCTGGTGAGATGGGACCGGTGGGAATTTCATCTTATCACCGGGCAACAGGCAGATCGACTTGCCGACCTGGAAAGAATGCTGTATTTGTTCAGCGGCAAACCGATTCCCGACAACCGGGAAAACATAACCATTCATCTGGATGCTCACATCCACTCAGTTCAGGGTAAAGCGTGCTATGAAGATGAGATGTTCAGCATCAGATACTTTAAGAAGGGCTCCGCGCACATCACGTTCAGGAAACCAGAGCTGGTTGACAGACTGAATGATATTATTGCGAAATACTATCCGGAAACCTTATCGCCCGTTTAACCCAAAGCACAGACTCAGTACATACACAAAAACATTCTGATAAATCTGGCGTCATTCAGAGCAAAAAAACATGTTTTCCAGATTATTTGTAAAAATAACATACTCCAGCTATGGTGGCAGGTAGTCTGATATTTCTGTTCATTATTCTGCTGACATTTTTCTGGAAAAAAGCAGAGCTGGTGAATGACAGCCAGATCAGAGTTAATTTCGCACTTGGCTATATAGAAAACATTCTCAATCAGAACAACAGCATCAGCCAGGAAGCAGAACATTTGCTTCTGAATAACTGTAACGCAGATACTCAGCATGAATTAAGCAATCTGCTGCTGAAACGCCCACAACTTCGTGCACTGAGCCTGGCAAGACAAGAGGCTGTATTTTGTAGCACCCACCCCGGTTTGCCTGTCGGTCCAGTTGCTGAAAAGGAACAGTGGCGGCACGATATGCTGATTCGTTTTCCTGAAGATACAGGTACTCTGCCCTGGATCCTGTTAAGAACACCTTACAAAAACGGCACGGTCATTACCGCCACGGATTATTATTTTATTCAGGACATCATCTCTGTGGTTCATGCGGTTCCTGCAATACGATTCCGTTTGGGAAACACGGTCCTGTCAGCCAGCGGAAAAAATGTCACTCTGCTCCCGGACGACAGCGGTATACAAAAAGAAAGTCATTCAAAAAAATATCCGTTCTCCCTGATTTATATCATCCCGGTGAAAATGCAACTTACCTACGCCTGGAAACAGGCCTGGTATATGATCCCTGTTGCCATCTTCGGTGGAATACTCACAGCCTTTCTGCTGTCCCGCCGACGTCCATCTTCCCCGCTCGATATGCTGAAAAATGCACTTGCTCACGGAGAGTTCAGACCTTATTTTCAGCCCATCATTTCCGCTAAAAATCACCAGCTAACCGGCTGCGAAGTACTGATTCGCTGGCATCACCCCGTCAGCGGAATTATCCCACCAGATCAGTTTATCCCGCAGGCAGAGTCCACCGGATTAATTGCCCCGATAACGCAACAGTTGATGTCTCAGGTCGAACATAGCCTTAATTCTGTTGCGCATTTTTTACCGAATCAATTTCATATTGGGATCAATATTTCACCAGCGCATTTTCTGTCTCCGGGACTGGAGGATAGCTGTATGAAGTTTCTATCCACCTTCCCGAAAGGGAAAGTGAAACTGGTTCTGGAACTGACAGAACGAAACCAGCTATCCGTCACAGCAGAATCAAAAGCGTTATTTGCGAAATTACATCAACAGGGAGTATTGTTTGCACTGGATGATTTTGGTACTGGCTATGCAACCCACAGCTACCTGCAGTCGTTTCCTGTCGATTACATCAAACTCGATAAAGGGTTTGTACAAATGGTCGGCGTGGATGAAATCTCCGGGCATATAGTAGAAAATGTTATTGAGCTGGCTCGCCGGTTAGGTATTGATATCATTGCCGAAGGCATTGAAACCGAATCACAGGAATTGTTCATGACAGAGAAAGGAAGCTGCTATCTGCAGGGATACCGCTATGCACCTCCACTACCCGCTGAACAGTTTATTGCTGAGTGGGTATACAACAGCGGAAACGGCAAAAACCAGAGATAACACATACTGAAATGGACCAGGATATGCGTCCCCTCCTTTCACCTCATCTCCCAACTCCCGGGTTTGATTCCTTTTTCACAGTAAAAGGGACTGAGGGTACAAAAGAGGGTACATTTTTAACCAAACCAAACAAAATTAACCAATATCAACATGATAGAAGCAATCTTCGATTCCGAGTCCGGCACCACTATTCTAAAGAACCCGCCCACAAGGCGGGTTTTTGCTTTTGGATCTTTATATAAAATAAACTTGGGAGCATAACGCCATCAGGTCTTAAACACTCCCGAATCATCAATAAACATCCCCCGCTAACAAAACACAGTTCAGTTCACATAACATCCCTGTTATCCCACACATATCTGCTGGCCGAACGACGCCAGTGCGCGTACGGAGGCAAGAGCAGCCCTGCACATGGCAGCGTTTGTGGTAACCTGGTTTAATCCGGTGATAAAGGCGTTTTACATGCATCTGCCAGCAGCCGGAAAAACCAAAAAAGTGACGCTGGTTGACTGTATGCGTAAATTGCTGACCATCCTGAACGCAATGCTCAGAAAGAACGAGAGTGAAATGAATCGTAGCATCATGTTGCTCCATAATTTTTACGTTCAAGACAGTTGATTATCGGCGCATATGACTCAAAAAGAGCCTGATGATTGCCTCTTTTCCATAGGCTCTTTCTCTGAAGTGAAGGAAGGCCCGGAAGAAAGCACTCGCTGGCATACGTGACTCCAGGTCAACCAGAGATAATCACCATTGTTATTTTTCTATTTAATAATAATCTCCTGAAAAATAGATATAGCAAAAATACAATCCGGCCAGATTTAATTCCGCATTCATTACCAGAGATAATCAACACCACAACTATCATATCATTCAATAGTCACCGCTAAAATTTTATTATTTTCCTCTTCTTTACATAGAAATTGTCAACCTGTTTATTATGCCGCACTTAAATAGTTAATCACAAAACAACATCACCATTATTTGCGTGTTTTATTTATTAATAACATAGTCATACGTTCTTTTTTTACAAGGAAATAATCAATTGATAAATTGTTTTTGGTCTTAATAGTCAAGCAGGAAACATTTTAATAAATGATAAAAATCCTAAATTCCTTGTTCATAATGTAGGGGTGTGTTAAATAGGTGGGCAAAATTTGGTTCCCCTTCTCGCCTGTAATATTGCAGCATCTTCGCACCTCCATGAGACATTGCGACTTAATAAGAAGGTGATAAGTCCTGCATATAAGCAGGGACTGACCATGGTTTTATATTCATTAAATATTTTGTTACAACCCATTGATTTAGCATAAATAAATTATAGTGAGTTCGGGTTTGTTGTGACTGTGGCATTATTTCCGTGCAAAGGAGCTGATATGTCTGAAAGACATTTACCTGATGACCAGAGCAGTACTATCGATCCATATCTAATTACCTCTGTTCGCCAGACTCTGGCAGAACAAGGCGCAGCATTACAAAACTTGTCTAAACAACTGGATTCCGGGCAGTACCAGCGTGTCCTTAATTTGATAATGAACTGTAAAGGGCACGTTATTCTTTCGGGAATGGGTAAATCAGGGCATGTCGGTCGTAAAATGTCAGCGACGCTGGCCTCTACCGGTACGCCTAGTTTCTTTATTCATCCTGCAGAAGCTTTCCATGGCGATCTGGGCATGATTACGCCTTACGATCTTCTGATCCTTATTTCTGCCAGCGGTGAAACGGATGAAATCCTCAAGCTAGTTCCTTCACTGAAAAATTTCGGCAACCGAATTATCGCCATTACCAATAATGGAAATTCCACGCTGGCGAAAAATGCTGATGCCGTGCTGGAACTCCACATGGCGAATGAAACCTGCCCGAATAATCTTGCACCAACAACGTCTACCACGCTGACGATGGCGATCGGCGATGCGCTGGCGATTGCCATGATCCACCAACGCAAATTTATGCCGAATGATTTTGCGCGCTATCACCCGGGCGGTTCATTAGGTCGTCGCCTGCTGACCCGCGTTGCAGATGTCATGCTGCATGATGTTCCTGCGGTACAGCTGGATGCGTCATTTAAAACCGTGATTCAACGTATCACCAGCGGATGCCAGGGAATGGTGATGGTAGAAGACGCAGAAGGTGGGCTAGCGGGCATTATCACCGACGGTGACCTGCGTCGCTTTATGGAAAAAGAGGATTCTCTGACATCCGCCACGGCTGCGCAGATGATGACACGTGAACCGCTGACGCTACCGGAAGACACCATGATCATTGAAGCGGAAGAAAAAATGCAAAAGCACCGCGTCTCAACGTTATTGGTGACCAACAAGGCAAATAAAGTCACTGGCCTTGTGCGCATTTTCGACTAATTAAGCAACGGGGTGCGAGAGGTTAGTCTCTCATTGAGTTTGCGCCCCACTGAAACTTTGATAATCGTTACATGTTGATAAAAGTGAAGTCTGCCGTATCCTGGATGCGTGCTCGTCTGTCTGCCATCTCACTGGCAGATATCCAAAAACACCTGGCGAAAATCATCATTCTGGCACCGATGGCGGTGCTGCTGATCTATCTGGCTATCTTCAGCCAGCCTCGCTATATGAGCGAGTCGAAAGTCGCCATTAAACGCTCGGATGATTTAAACAGCGGCAGCCTGAATTTTGGTCTGCTTCTGGGTGCCTCTAACCCCAGTTCCGCAGAAGATGCGTTGTATCTGAAAGAGTACATCAACTCGCCGGATATGCTGGCGGTGCTGGATAAGCAACTAAATTTTCGTGAAGCGTTTAGCCACAGCGGGCTCGATTTTCTTAATCATCTTAGCAAGGATGAAACCGCAGAAGGCTTCCTGAAGTACTACAAGGACCGTATCAACGTCTCGTATGACGATAAAACCGGATTACTGAATATTCAGACGCAGGGCTTTAGCCCGGAATTTGCGCTTAAGTTTAACCAGACCGTGCTGAAAGAGTCAGAGCGCTTTATCAATGAGATGTCACATCGCATCGCGCGTGACCAGCTTGCCTTTGCAGAAACGGAGATGGAAAAGGCACGCCAGCGTCTGGACGCCAGCAAAGCGGAATTGCTCTCTTATCAGGACAACAACAACGTTCTGGATCCACAGGCACAGGCACAGGCGGCGAGCACGTTAGTCAATACGCTGATGGGCCAGAAGATCCAGATGGAAGCGGATCTGCGTAACTTGCTGACGTATCTGCGTGAGGACGCCCCGCAAGTAGTGAGTGCGCGTAATGCGATTCAGTCATTGCAGGCACAAATCGATGAAGAACAAAGCAAAATCACTGCGCCACAGGGTGACAAGCTAAACCGTATGGCAGTGGATTTTGAAGAAATCAAATCAAAAGTAGAGTTCAACACCGAGCTGTACAAACTGACCCTGACCTCCATTGAAAAGACCCGTGTAGAAGCGGCTCGTAAGCTCAAGGTGCTGTCAGTGATCAGTTCGCCACAGTTGCCGCAGGAATCCTCTTTTCCAAACATCCCTTATTTGATTGCCTGTTGGTTACTGGTGTGCTGCCTGCTGTTCGGCACCCTGAAACTGTTGCTGGCTGTTATTGAAGATCACCGAGATTAACGCTGTCGCTGAATGAGTTTGTGATGAAATTATTGAAATCAATTTTACTGATTGCCGCCTGTCAGGCTGCGCAGGCCAGCGCGGCCATTGATATTAACGCTGACCCAAACCTTACAGGAGCCGCACCGCTTACCGGTATTCTGAACGGACAAAAGTCGGATACGCAAAACATGAGCGGCTTTGACAATACCCCGCCGCCCGCACCGCCGGTGGTCATGAGCCGCATGTTTGGTGCTCAACTTTTCAACGGCACCAGCGCGGATAGCGGTGCGACGGTAGGATTTAACCCTGACTATATTCTGAATCCGGGCGATAGCATTCAGGTCCGCTTGTGGGGTGCGTTCACCTTTGATGGTGCGTTACAGATTGATCCCAAAGGTAATATTTTCCTGCCGAACGTTGGTCCGGTGAAAGTTGCTGGCGTCAGTAATAGTCAGCTAAATGCCCTGGTCACATCCAAAGTGAAGGAAGTATACCAGTCCAACGTCAACGTCTACGCCTCCTTATTACAGGCGCAGCCAGTAAAAGTGTACGTGACCGGATTTGTGCGTAATCCTGGTCTGTATGGCGGCGTGACGTCTGATTCGTTACTCAATTATCTGATCAAGGCTGGCGGCGTTGATCCAGAGCGCGGAAGTTACGTTGATATTGTGGTCAAGCGCGGTAACCGCGTGCGCTCCAACGTCAACCTGTACGACTTCCTGCTGAACGGCAAACTGGGGCTTTCTCAGTTCGCCGATGGTGACACCATCATCGTCGGGCCGCGTCAGCATACTTTCAGCGTTCAGGGCGATGTCTTTAACAGCTACGACTTTGAGTTCCGCGAAAGCAGCATTCCCGTAACGGAAGCGTTGAGCTGGGCGCGCCCTAAGCCTGGCGCGACTCACATTACGATTATGCGTAAACAGGGGCTGCAAAAACGCAGCGAATACTATCCGATCAGTTCTGCGCCAGGCCGTATGTTGCAAAATGGCGATACCTTAATCGTGAGCACTGACCGCTATGCCGGCACCATTCAGGTGCGGGTTGAAGGCGCACACTCCGGTGAACATGCCATGGTACTGCCTTATGGTTCCACTATGCGTGCGGTTCTGGAAAAAGTCCGCCCGAACAGCATGTCGCAGATGAACGCAGTTCAGCTTTATCGCCCATCAGTGGCTCAGCGTCAGAAAGAGATGCTGAATCTCTCGCTGCAAAAGCTGGAGGAAGCATCACTTTCCGCCCAGTCCTCCACCAAAGAAGAAGCCAGCCTGCGAATGCAGGAAGCGCAACTGATCAGCCGCTTTGTGGCGAAAGCACGCACCGTTGTTCCGAAAGGTGAAGTGATCCTCAACGAATCCAATATTGATTCTGTTCTGCTTGAAGATGGCGACGTCATCAATATTCCGGAGAAAACATCGCTGGTTATGGTTCATGGCGAAGTGCTGTTCCCGAACGCGGTGAGCTGGCAGAAGGGTATGACCACCGAGGATTACATCGAGAAATGTGGTGGCCTGACGCAGAAATCGGGTAACGCCAGAATTATCGTCATTCGTCAGAACGGTGCAGCCGTCAACGCAGAAGATGTGGATTCACTCAAACCGGGCGATGAGATTATGGTTCTGCCGAAATATGAATCGAAAAACATTGAAGTTACCCGTGGTATTTCCACCATCCTCTATCAGCTGGCGGTGGGTGCAAAAGTGATTCTGTCTTTGTAAGGAGTTGAAATGAGCAAAGCAGTTATTGTCATTCCGGCTCGTTATGGCTCATCGCGCCTGCCGGGTAAGCCACTGCTCGATATTGTTGGTAAACCGATGATCCAGCATGTTTACGAGCGTGCGTTACAGGTGGCGGGCGTTGCGGAAGTTTGGGTGGCAACAGACGATCAGCGTGTTGAAAAGGCCGTGCAGGCATTTGGCGGGAAAGCCATCATGACGCGCAACGATCATGAATCCGGCACCGATCGGCTGGTCGAGGTGATGCATAAAGTCGAGGCAGATATCTACATTAACCTGCAGGGCGACGAACCAATGATTCGCCCGCGGGATGTAGAAACGCTGTTACAAGGAATGCGTGATGACCCCGCATTGCCAGTGGCAACGCTATGCCACGCGATTTCTGCCGAAGAAGCGACCGAGCCAAGCACGGTAAAAGTGGTGGTAAATACCCACCAGGATGCGCTTTATTTCAGCCGTTCGCCGATTCCGTATCCGCGTAATGCTGAAAAAGCGCGCTACCTGAAACACGTTGGTATTTACGCTTATCGTCGCGATGTGCTGCAAAACTACAGCCAGTTACCGGAGTCCATGCCGGAGCAGGCGGAATCACTGGAGCAGCTACGGTTGATGAACGCGGGGATCAACATCCGCACATTTGAGGTTGCCGCAACCGGTCCGGGCGTCGACACCCCAGCATGCCTGGAAAAAGTGCGCGCCCTGATGGCACAGGAACTGGCTGAAAACGCATGATTGGCATTTACTCGCCTGGCATCTGGCGTATTCCGCATCTGGAGAAATTTCTGGCGCAACCGTGCCAGAAACTTTCTCTGCTGCGTCCTGTTCCGCAAAACGTCGATGCTATCGCCGTGTGGGGACATCGCCCCAGCGCGGCGAAACCAGTCGCCATCGCCAAAGCAGCGGGAAAACCCGTCATTCGTCTGGAAGATGGATTTGTGCGTTCGCTGGATCTTGGCGTCAATGGCGAGCCGCCGCTTTCTCTGGTGGTGGATGATTGTGGCATTTACTACGATGCCAGCAAGCCTTCAGCACTGGAGAAACTGGTACAGGATAAAGCCGGAAATACAGCTCTGATAAGCCAGGCCAGAGAAGCGATGCACACCATCGTGACCGGGGATTTGTCGAAATATAACCTGGCACCTGCGTTTGTGGCTGATGAGTCAGAACGTGCAGACATCGTTCTGGTTGTCGATCAGACATTTAATGATATGTCAGTGACGTATGGCAATGCTGGCCCGCATGAGTTTGCTGCCATGCTGGAAGCCGCGATGGCGGAAAATCCTCAAGCCAAAATTTGGGTGAAGGTGCACCCAGATGTACTGGAAGGAAAGAAAACAGGTTATTTCGCTGATCTGCGTGCCACGCAACGAGTACGTTTGATTGCCGAGAATGTCAGCCCGCAGTCGCTATTGCGACACGTTTCCCAGGTTTACGTCGTGACCTCCCAGTACGGCTTTGAAGCCTTGCTGGCAGGAAAACCAGTAACATGTTTCGGCCAGCCTTGGTATGCAGGTTGGGGTTTAACCGACGATCGTCATCCACAGTCCGCTTTGTTATCTGCCCGACGCGGTTCTGCCACGCTGGAGGAACTTTTTGCCGCTGCATACCTGCGTTACTGTCGCTATATCGATCCGCAAACGGGAGAAGTAAGCGATCTATTTACCGTGCTGCAATGGCTGCAATTACAACGTCGACATCTGCAACAGCGTGATGGTTATTTATGGGCGCCAGGCTTAACGCTGTGGAAGTCAGCGATCCTGAAACCTTTCTTGCAAACGGCAACAAACCGGCTGAGTTTTTCACGTCGCTGTACTGCGGCGAGCGCCTGCGTGGTATGGGGTGTAAAGGGAGAACAGCAATGGCGAGCCGAAGCGCAGCGAAAATCACTGCCGTTATGGCGAATGGAAGATGGTTTTCTGCGTTCATCCGGACTTGGCTCTGACCTTTTGCCGCCGCTATCGTTGGTCCTGGATAAACGCGGGATCTACTATGACGCCACGCGCCCCAGCGACCTGGAAGTGCTGCTTAATCACAGCCAGTTAACACTGGCGCAGCAGATGCGAGCTGAGAAGTTGCGGCAACGGGTGGTTGAAAGCAAACTGAGCAAATACAACCTGGGAGCCGATTTCTCTCTGCCTGCCAAAGCCCAAGATAAAAAAATCATCCTGGTGCCGGGTCAGGTAGAGGACGATGCCTCGATTAAAACAGGCACTGTCTCGATTAAGAGCAACCTTGAGTTATTACGCACAGTACGCGAGCGCAATCCGCACGCCTACATTATTTATAAACCGCACCCGGATGTATTAGTGGGGAATCGCAAGGGCGATATTCCGGCAGAACAGATTGCTGAACTTGCTGATTATCAGGCACTGGACGCAGATATTATTCAATGCATCCAACGCGCAGATGAAGTGCATACCATGGCGTCGCTGTCGGGGTTTGAAGCATTATTACATGGCAAGCGCGTACATTGTTACGGCCTGCCCTTCTATGCCGGTTGGGGTTTAACCGTTGATGAACATCGCTGCCCGCGCCGCGAGCGAAAATTAACGTTAGCGGATTTGATCTATCAGGCGCTGATTGTTTATCCAACCTATATCCACCCAACACGGCTACAACCTATTACGGTTGAAGAGGCGGCGGAATATTTGATCCAGACTCCGCGCAAGCCGATGTTTATTAGAAAAAATAATATTTACAGAGTTATTAACATTTACCGTAAGTTAATCATGTTCTGCAAAGTAAGACTGGGCTAAACAATTTCATTGTTGACTATTACGCAAATTATTTATGCAAGATAATGCACTAACCGTCTTATTATCCGGTAAAAAATATCTGCTATTGCAGGGACCAATGGGACCTTTTTTCAATGACATCGCGGAATGGTTAGAGTCATTAGGCCGTAACGTTGTGAATGTTGTATTCAACGGCGGAGATCGTTTTTACTGCCGCAATCGACAATACCTGGCTTACTACCAAACGCCGAAAGAGTTTCCCGGTTGGTTGCGAGATCTCCACCGACAATATGACTTTGATACCATCCTCTGCTTTGGCGACTGCCGCCCATTACACAAAGAAGCAAAACGGTGGGCGAATACGAAAGAGATCCGCTTTCTGGCATTTGAAGAGGGGTATTTACGTCCGCAATTTATTACCGTTGAAGAAGGCGGAGTGAACGCATATTCATCGCTACCGCGCGATCCGGATTTTTATCGTAAGTTACCAGATATGCCTACGCCGCAAGTTGAGAACTTAAAACCTTCAACGATGAAACGTATAGGTCATGCGATGTGGTATTACCTGATGGGCTGGCATTACCGCCATGAGTTCCCTCGCTACCGCCACCATAAATCGTTTTCCCCCTGGTATGAAGCACGTTGCTGGGTTCGTGCATACTGGCGCAAGCAACTTTACAAGGTAACACAGCGTAAGGTATTACCGAGGTTAATGAACGAGTTGGACCAGCGTTATTATCTTGCCGTTTTGCAGGTATATAACGATAGCCAGATTCGTAACCACAGCAATTATAACGATGTGCGTGACTATATTAATGAAGTCATGTACTCATTTTCGCGTAAAGCGCCGAAAGAGAGTTATTTGGTGATCAAACATCATCCGATGGATCGTGGTCACAGACTCTATCGACCATTAATTAAGCGATTGAGTAAGGAATATGGCTTAGGTGAGCGAGTCATATATGTGCACGATCTGCCGATGCCGGAATTATTACGCCACGCAAAAGCGGTGGTGACGATTAACAGTACGGCGGGGATCTCTGCACTGATTCATAACAAACCACTCAAAGTGATGGGCAATGCCCTGTACGACATCAAAGGCTTGACGTATCAAGGGCATTTGCACCAGTTCTGGCAGGCCGATTTTAAACCGGATATGAAACTGTTTAAGAAGTTTCGTGGGTATTTATTAATGAAGACGCAGATTAATGCTGTTTATTATGGGAGTGCTGATTTTGGAGAAGATAAAACATCAGAAAAACATTTTATCAATATAATCAAAAAAATCATACACCCATAACAATATGATATCAATCGCAATAGTTATCTGTAGCCCGACTTTCAAAAAAATAATACCAATAATTATATGGTGGCTATTTTTTCCTCTTTCAGATAATCCTTTATCGCACATGAGATATCATCATAATAATAAACTTCATTATTTCTGCCTAAAAAAATCGCAACATCACAAAATTCTCTGATAGAATTTAGATTATGTGAAACCATAAGAAAGTTGGATTCTGAATGACGGGACTTAAAAATTTCTGCACATTTTTCCCTAAACCTTGCATCACCAACTGACGTAATCTCATCGACAAGATAGTAATCAAATTCAAATGCCATACTTAATCCAAATCCAAGCCTAGACTTCATCCCAGAGGAATAAGATTTAATAGGCATATCAAAATACATTCCTAATTCAGAAAATTCTTCTACAAAAGCAACCTTATTTTTTAAATCACCTTGTTTGGCATATAGCCTAGCAACAAATTTTACATTCTCTCGGCCTGTTAAGCTTCCCTGAAAACCACCTGAGAGTCCAACGGGCCAAGAGATACTTCTGTTCGTGATTACTGCTCCATAATCAGGTTTGTCGATACCACCAATTATCCGAAGCAATGTCGATTTTCCTGCCCCATTTCGGCCAAGCAGAGCAACACTTTTTCCCTCGGGAAATTCAACGTTTAAATCTTTGAATACATAATGCCTTCCATGTGGTGTACGATATGACTTTGTAAGATTTTCAATTTTAATCATAGCAAGAATATCACACCTTCGAATTTTTATAATATTTTGATTTTAGCATTTAAATTAAAAAGTTTCACTTTGGTATTATTCACTATTTTGATTTTCAGAATAGACCGAATAAATCCATTCTAATATAGATTAAAGAGCATGAACTATGATATTAATACTTTCAAATATCCACTATTACCCCCCTCCAAGCTAGAATATATTGAAATGCTTTGAAATAGTATAAAGCACAATCTTTTGTTGAGTTTAACAAAGGCATAGAAAATGGTTTTGATATTTATTAATTATAATATTTAACACACCTTTAAGTACCTCATCATATATAGTAGGCAAGATTTTTACATTTCACCTTTTCTTTAACCATCTCAATGAAACTTAAGTCCATTTGAACAAAAAATAAATCATATATTTCTGTTAAACTTAAGCATGAATATATAAAATAGTTATTCAAGTCCCTGCTTTCATAAGACATTACGAATTAATCTAAATGATATAAAAGTCTTAATATAAGAACTTTAATTCTATAATTGATTTTTTAAACCCATAACAACTATAAACTTTTTACACTTATCAACACCCATACATGATACACTAAAGTCTAAGATATCACTTTGTAAAGTGATACAATTATTTATTATAATGTCATTTAATTGAAATGGTGTTCAGTTTATTTATGAACTCCACATAATAATCATTAATATAATGAAATGGGGATAACCCCCATTTATGTTCCTTACATGAAACAACATATTGTTCATCAAGTCTAATTGATATAGAGTTTTTTATTTTCTCTTTTAACAATTCATAATAAATATTTAAGCGAGCATTTGTTAAGGCGTTAAGAAAACGCCTTTCTTCACTGAACTTCTGTATATTCCCATTTTCTAAATAATAATCAGAGTACCTAGCCTCGTGAATGACAACTAAAACACCTGGGAATAAATTGTTTATCTTCTCACAGAAGCAAACTGCCTTCTCAAAAAAAATGGCTTCAGTTTCTGCACACCCCCTTTTTAATATCTTCTCTATAGAAACATTATTAACATCGACAATATATTTAACCAATTCATCGGATCTTGTTAAATAACTATCATTTATTGACACTAAATCATAACGTTCATCAATAAGGTCAATACATATCAGGTCTGGAGATATTGACTTTAGTTGTTGTAACGTACTTTTATTATAATCATTATTAAGAACCCATTTTACCCATTGCTTTTCAATATTTATTAACGTCGGAGATGGCTCTACCTCTTTAGACATTAAACTAATCAGGGAGGCTCTTGGAAAGTAAGCACCTTTAACGTCATAGACGTTATTTGTAACTTCAAAAGCATCCCTGGTAACACAAGACCCAATAATACCAACCTTTAGCATGATATTACTCCATTATATAAAAGACAATTTTTTATCAAATTCATCTTTAACCACTTGACAATTTTTAAGATAATCTTCATCTTGGATTTGCCATGTGTGCGCGGCAGTATTTTTATAGCGCATTTGGATAAAATTATATTTATCTGATGAGTAAATAGTAAATCCGTTCATCTTACATTCTTTAAGAAAGTTAGTATCTTCACCGCGATTACAACTTTGAAACTTAATCTTCTCAAATACATATTTCTTTATTATTAAAGTGCCACCAGATACAAAATCTGAAAAACGATTGTCTTTACCCGGTTGTTTAATAGCCATGACATTTTTGGACTCCACATAGCAGAAGTAAGAATCCTTACCAATAACATCAGCCCCACTATAATTAAAAGCTAGCAATGCATCCAATAAATAATTGCTACCATAATAATCATCATCATCCATCTTGGCAATGTAATGTCCTGAAGCATGAGCAACGCCGTAGTTCAGGCAGTCGCCAAGAGTTGTTTCCTGTGATAGTTGATATATATATACGTTAGGTATACCTCGAGTCTTATTTTTAATCAAATCTATATCGAAGTCATCATTATTAAGGATTAGTAGTAATTCTTTGTTCTCATGAGATTGGCGCTGATAATTATCAATCAGCATATCTATATTCTGGAGGCGATTTGTACATATAATTATCGAGATTTTATCATCTTTAAGTGGAGAAGTATTAATTCCTACAGTATTAAGGATTTGTTTAAATCGTTTTTCATAAGAGTGATACAGAAGACAATGCCGCGCAGCTTGATGCCCAAGAATTTCACGCCTTAGATCAGATTTAAGCAACTGCTGAACGATATTTTTTGCCTCATCTTTATTATTTACAATATGTACATGGTTTCCAAGCATAGCTTTCATACCATCAGAATGAGTTGATACAACTGGTGTACCGCAAGCCAAAATTTCGAAAACCCGACGGGAGAACATAGTTGGTGAGTCCTGAACAGTGTTGATATTCAGGAATAGCTTGTATTGTCTATAAGCAGTGAGCATCTGTTCATAGTCAAGTGAACCAACTATAAATGGTTGATATTTTTCAGGAAAGATTCGTGATTCTCTATGTTTGGTTGCATGCAGCATTCGGTCGTATATATGCAATTCACGATGTGCTGTTCCATCAAGGACAATTTCTGTTTGTGCTCGACGAGTATCATGTCCATTATTATACCAACTACCGGCAAAACATACTTCGTAAACTGGAAGTTTTTTATTCTTATCACGAATTGGGTTGTGGATAGCTGGTTGTGCCGCAAAAGGAAGTGCGTATACTCTATTATGTCCAACACGAGACTTGTATTTTTCTAAGATATTCCCATCAGTTGTGAATATATAGTCACAATCAGCTGCAACATCAATAAAGACTTCGTAGTTGGTTGGATCCTCCTTATTCCAAAATACTACAGGAATATTCTTGGATTGACAGTATTTGATAACTTTGCGAAGTGGATCACCCAAATGTTTTTTATAACTCACCATGGTATATGTCCACTCACCATTATTACCATTCCAAGCTGATTCAAGAAATAACATTACTGGGTGTGATTCGTCAATCTCTGATTTCCAATTTTGCTTGGTTAACGGAATAAAGTTTGCCTCATAGCGAAAGCATTCATAAGTAAACTTATCACAGATCGTTACAACATTGATATGCTGATTTCGCAAATGTGCATGTGATTCAAAGACAGGCCAACTAATCTCATTATCATGTTTTACCTCATTATAAACACCAACACTTTCAAGCAATTGCTTCTTGACACTACAGTTAAGAGGGGGGTGATCAAATTTGCCTTTACGCTTAGCCGCACGAATCTTTATTAGCTTTTGAGGCAAGGAAAGAAAACCTTTCAGGCTGCTACGTTTAGTCTCTACCATAGTTTTGCCTAAACGATAGTATAAAGACCTTTCTAGTTTCTGCTTCTCGTAGAGAGCTGTAGCAAGCTTGTCTTTAAGCTCGTCAATTTTTTGCTTTTGTATTTGTGGTGATTCTGGTAATGAGAGAATTCGCGTCTCGAAAGCTTTTGTCAGCGTTTTTGCTTTCACTTCAAAGTGTCGTATAATTTCCTCATGGCTTTGGCAATTATCAAGCCTTATTGCATTCACGGGTAAAGTTTCTTCAATGTAGAGTTTAATAGGTTCAATACGAAGTGAACCTTGCCCTTTAAAACGTAATGCCATACTAAAGTAACGCGCATCAGGCATTGTATCGAATTCAATATGATTAATACCGTTATAAATAAGTTGATATTTGTGAGTAATTCTTTTATTTTCATCATACTGGATAATAAAAATTGCACATTCAGGTCGATTCTCTCCATATGATGCATTTAATACTAATCGATACTTGAATCCACCATTGATACGCCAGGAGTTTTTGTCCAATGGCAACCCATTAATATTCATACTGCCAGTTTGTAAATAAAAAGAGTCTCCATTTATCAAATCCATTTCTACAGACAAACTTCCATCTGACTCTATATGCAAATGCTTATTACGACTATTATCAGCAGGTAATAACCATTCGGTCGATGATTCTATATTAGAAAGACCATTGAAAGGTAAAAACGGATAGTTTTGCTCTTTCCATTCTATTTTATTGGCCTTACGTGATAATAGACGAAAAAGTTTTTCGAAATGACTATCATAGATTGAAAATGCCACCTGAAGTTGGTTAATTTCATCCCCAGTGTGTAATTTATTTTTTACTTTTTTCTTAGTAAGACGATTTGACATATCTATATTCTTTCAATTAAAAAAGTGTTTTCCAGACCAAAATAATATATATTAATTGGCAGCATTTACAAAATCTAGTATTGTAGCGCTTGTATACTTTTTATTAATAAGACCTTTAAATTCTTTATGCTTAACTAAAACTAGAACAATATCTGCTTGTTCCAGTGCCTCATAGAGAGAAACCAATTTAACGTTATTACGTCCTTTTAAAGCTGATGGCAAATCATCAATATTAGGTTCAACTACTAAAAGCCGATTAGCAGGGTTATCTGCTAATCTTTTGGTAATTTCTAATGCAGGGCTTTCTCGTAGGTCATCAATATCCGGTTTAAATGCCAATCCCAAACAAGCGATCTTTGGGTTTCTTAGGCCGACAACAACTTGGCTAATTTTTTCAATCACATATTGAGGTTTATAATCGTTGACTAAGCGAGCCTGGTGAATTAACTTTGCAAGTTCTGGATTTTGGTTAACTATAAACCAAGGGTCAACTGCTATGCAATGACCGCCAACACCACAGCCAGGCTGAAGAATATTAACTCGCGGATGCCGATTAGCCAATGAAATTAACTCCCATACATTTATACCTTGTTTATCGCAGATTAGTGACAGTTCATTTGCAAAAGCAATGTTCACATCCCGAAAAGCATTTTCCGTTAACTTACTCATCTCAGCGGTACGCGCATTAGTGGCAATACATTCACCTTTTTTAACGAAAAGTTTGTATAATTCAATTGCTGAAGTTGTACTGTGCTCATCCAGTCCCCCAATGATCCGGTCATTTTCAACTAATTCACGTATAACTTGTCCTGGTAACACTCGCTCGGGGCAATGCGCAATGCAAATATCAGCCTTCAATCCATTTTTCATCTGATGAGGAAATGTTAAATCTGGGCGCTCTTCTGCTAACCATTTAGCCATTTGCTCAGTAGCACCAACAGGCGAAGTGGACTCTAAAACAACCAGATTACCCTTTTCAAGTAGTGGCGCTAATGCACGTGAAGCTGATTCAATATATTTTAAATCAGCCTCAAAGTTCTTTCCTTTAAACGGTGTCGGTACAGCCATGAGGAATGCATCAGCTTTTTGCGGTTCTGTAAAGGCTTTCAAATATCCTTGGCTAACAGCAGACTTCACTAACTCCTGCAGTCCTGGCTCAACAATATGAATATTCCCTTGATTAATTGTATCTACAGCGTACTTGTTGATATCTACACCAACAACGTGAATATTGTTGCTAGCAATCACTGCTGCAGTAGGTAAACCAATATACCCTAAACCAATAACAGAAATACGTTTAAACATAATATTGAATCACTCTCTTGGACTAATTTTAATTAACATTAGTATAGATAAAAAAAGCTGTAATAATTTGCTGTTAGTTTATTTATTCCAGTTGATATCTAAAACCTAAAACAGCATCTACAATTCGCTGACTTGTTTTGCCATCACCATAAGGATTATTTGCATGACTCATTGACTGATATGCGACATCATCATCTAATAGACGAATAGTTTCACTCACGATTGCCTTATCACAAGTGCCTACTAAACGCACTGTTCCTGCTTTAACCGCGGCAGGCCGTTCAGTTGTATCACGCATACATAGAACTGGCTTTCCTAATGACGGAGCTTCTTCTTGAATCCCGCCAGAATCTGTTAATATCAGATAACATTGCTTCATTAGATATACAAATGGTAAATAATCCTGAGGTTCAATTAGATAAATATTTTCTAATTTTTGCAAATTTCTTTTCACTGGTTGTTGCACATTTGGATTCAAATGTACTGGGTAAATGATTTGAACGTCATCTCGTTGAGACAATTTAGCTAAAGCATTGCAAATTCGTTCAATTCCTTCTCCATGATTTTCTCTGCGGTGTAAGGTGACAAGGATCATTTTTTTATTTTTATCGATAAAATCAAATTGAGACTCCAACTGTTTTCTTAATATGGAGCTTTGTTCAATTTTGTTTGATACAGACACCAAAGCATCAATAACTGAATTCCCTGTTAAAAAAATATTTTCTGGTGGAATATTTTCCATTATAAGATTTTTCAATGCACCAGCAGTCGGAGCATAGTGTTGGTCAGCAATTCCTCCCGTTAGTCGACGCATACCTTCTTCAGGCCATGGAGAATAAATATTTCCTGTGCGTAGACCGGCTTCAACATGGCCTACAGCAATATGATGATAATAAGCAGCTAATGTTGCTGCGAATGAAGTTGCTGTATCTCCATGGACAAGGATACGATTTGGTGTAAATTTAGAAAATACCGTTTTTAACCCTTGTAAGATAGCTGTTGTCACATCGGTTAAATCTTGACCAGGCTTCATAATATTGAGATCATAGTCAGGCTTAATCTCAAATAATTTTAACACTTGATCCAACATCTCACGATGCTGTCCAGTTACACATACTCGCGCGTCTATTAGATTATTATTTTCAAATGCCTTAACAATAGGGGCCATTTTTATAGCCTCTGGTCTAGTACCAAATATTATAAGTATTTTTTGCTGTATCATTTTCATCCTTCTTTAACATTAAAGAATAAACATTACATTTTTTAACTAATAAAGTTCAAAATCCCGATTCATCTGCTGAAGGCGATGATGCCAGGTATGTTGAGATAATACAATTTCTTTTGCGCGTTCCCCCAAGACAGTTCTTTTATTTATGTCTTTTTGCAATTCCAAACACCATTCTCGCGCGGATTGACCATTCGCAATTGAAATAATACTATCCTCAAATATACGATTCATAGCTATTGATGGACTGCTGATTATAGAACACCCTGAAGCACCTAATTCAAAAACCCTCCGTGAAAGCATTGTTGTAGATTTTCTAATTGTATTAAAATTTAGATAGATTTGATATTGAGTGTATGCCTGTGCAACTAAATTTAAAGGAATTGATGGTCGACAATATACATGTAAATCATTTGGATAACTACAGTTATTTTTTTTATTCCAAAATCGATCATAAATAACCAACCCACATCTTGAAAGTGAGTGTAGAACATCATATTGCATTTGGCTCCTTTCACTAAACTGATTACCATAGTAGCCACCAAAAAATGCAACACCATATTTCCGCTTTACTTGAGGAACAGGCTTATACCAATGAGGTTGCGCTGCAAACATAAGTACTCCTACTGACTGGCACCTGTGGTCTAGTAATGAGTCATATCGATTAATTGAATCCGCGTCTGTTGTATATATTATATCAAAAAAAGAAGCTGAATCAGAAAACCTTTCAAAATGGAATGGATCTTCTTTATTCCAAAATACAGTTTTTATTTTTTTTCTTTTGCAATATTCAACTATTTTCTTTAATTCATTGTTATTATCTGGTTTGTTTTCATAACTTGCTATTTTACCTTGCCAGCTATTCCTATATCCTCTCCAAGCAGATTCAACAAACAAAAAATCAGGTTTAAACAAGCGTAATTTCCAACGCCAATCAAAGGGAGTTAAAGGCAAAATATCTGCATCTGGAGCCAAACCATATGTCGTAAACTCATCTGCGATTAATGCAATACAAGGTTTTTTTTTCTTCAAAATAATTCCCGCTGAATATTATTGAGTTCATACTAACAAAGAATCATTGTTTGAATTTAAAGCATGTTATAAATACACTTTGACATGATTGCATCCAAAGCATCATAATTAAATAAATGTATTATTTTCCAACAAGGTCATCTTATATATATTATTATATATAAATGAGTGATATAGAATTATATTGGAACGAACAGAATGCGGCTTAAAACATAACGCATTTGAGCATTAATAAAAATATTACTTATTATAACATTAAAAAATACTTTCTTATGCCGTGCCATTATCTTTTAACTAGCACAGTTTTTATTATATTAATATTATTGATATAATAAAATCTAAACCGTTATTTATTTTATTTACAATAACTTATATACCTAAAATATATTTAACCTTCCTGTACATTGTATCATAACGATCTACATGGCCAGGTTTATTATCAAAGTATATGCTATAATCTCGAATATCATCCCCCCTATCAATACATCGTTGTATAAATGATAAAAGCAATGTTGTGTCGTAATGGCATTCATCACTAATGGCGTTTTTATATTTATCTCTAAAAATACGATAATTCTCTTCTCTTGCACTATAATAACTATCATTGTGCTTTTTGTCATGATATAAATGAAGAGCTAAATCTTTCTGAAGCAATATATCTAAACAATACTCTCCCAAATATTTTCTGAACCCAGTAGTAAATAACGGAGAATGACATGGTTTATCTATCAAAAAATCAGATTTTAGTTTTGACAAAAAGTGATGGTTATATAAACGTATCAAAAAATCAAAATCTTCATACCCATGACCTTGAAAGTTTTCATCAAACCCATGTATTTTTTTATAGCTTTCTGACTTCAAAATTGTAATAGAGGAGGGACTTGCTAAATGTAAAAACTCTTTTCTTGAAAAATCAAAATATCTTTTTTTTAATAACTCTACTGATATCTTTTTTTTAATTAATATGTGCGTCCCATGTTTTGTCAAATATAAACACGGTAAAATATAGAATGGTTTTACTCCTTTTTGTATTTTATTTTTATATTTTTCGAATAAAACAACATCAGGATATATATCCACATCAAGCAATATGATAAATTCAGTATCAACTAATTTGAATGCAAAATTTCTTAGCAATGAAGTATTTATGTATTTATAACTACAATCGTATGAATTGACAATAACATGGTTATATTCACTCAAGGCTTCTATAAATACATGATCGTATTTAGTAAAGCGATTTCCGTGACCAAATATAATTTTAAAATTATTTTCCCTAGTTGCTTCGGCAATACTAATTGCTTTCTGAATAATATCTTTAGGTCTGCGTTTTAGGTCTATTGGGATTATAGCGGTTAACATTTTCAAACTATTTGTAAGCTATAACAGATGTATGTTACAAAATCCATAGTATTTTCAATTGTGGCATTTCCTTTTTTATTAAATTGCAAAGCCACACTAATCATGATGTCAGCATTGCCTCTTCACGCGTTCGGTATAACGCCAGACCGATGAACAGGGTGACCAGAGTGAACATTGCAAGGTAGTTCAGACTCACGCCTTCGCTGATATAGCCAGGCATAACTGCCTCGCGGCTTAACTCTACGGCATGCACTAATGGATTCCAGAGTAGATATGACCAGTATTGCTTCGGAATCGAGTGTAGAGGGAACATGATGCAGGAGATGAAATACAGCGGCTTAAGCAGTATCGGCAGGACCTTTTGCATTTCAGGGAAAGTCTTACCAACGACCATGAATATTAAGCCAACGCCACATGAAAGAATGATTAACAAACTCCAGGTAAGCACAAGTTGTAAAAAGTTTGTTATTTCGAAATATTCGCCTGCCATCCAGACAATAAGCATAAGCAATATATAAACAGCAACATAAATCAGTGTCTCAAGCAATGCACGCGCAATGATCGTATCGATGGGTTTTACTGGTCGATAATTAAACAGCCCCTGATTCGCTTCAATAGCACCTACAGAACGATTGCTGATACTGCTAAAGATAAAAAAGGGAATCAGGCCATTAAGTAAAAACACCGGGAATGAGATGTCTGGCATCGTGCGGTGCATAATGTAACCAAAAATGCCCAACAGTATCAGCAAATGCGCAGAGGGTTCGAGAATCGCCCACAAATATCCCAGACGGAACTTACCAAAGCGTGTTCGTATTTCTCGTAGAAATAATGCCTCTACGGTGACTTTCTGGACTTCAAATCCACTTCTTGCCATTTGATGATGTGATCCTAATCTCTTCAGATACGCTACCGCCCTTGGCTTAACAGCTACCAATACACTGGAGGTAATGCTTATTTGTAACTGGATAAAATTTACTCAGACGGTTTGACCTTTTTAATAGCCGCAAAAAATTTCAGCAGAAATTATTTCCGCAGGGATAAATAGATCTATTTCCGTCTCGTTTCTTCTAATCCATTCTTCAGGCATGAATGTATTCGGTCTTCTGGTAATTTCAGAAAACTGGCCGTTTTAGAATGTAGAGTTAATTTCTCAGGAAATTATTTTTTGTTCTTACTGTTAACTACTTGATTATAATACCCCCTATGGATTTTATGCGTAACAATACCTGCAATCTGTTTCAAACCAGAACGCACGCGATTGATTACCAATAAATTGTTCACCGAGAAACTATTTCCCTATTTAAAATTCACTCGTGTACTTCTTATTTATATCTACAGCCCCCTCTTTACAGCCATATTTGTGATTTATATCACATTTAAATGGTGTTATTTAAGTTGCATCAATAATCCCGAAGGTAATTATTTTCGTCGATTAAAATATACATCTTGATTATTTTGTGTATTTATTTTAACCAGTATTACAACCAACACCATCCCTCAGTAGATATACCTGAGCAGACATTTCTTAAAATCGACGAATAGTTTCCCTGGAAATTATTATGCTTATTTGAAATTCCCTTTCTGATTATCTCCTGTAATTTTACTAATTTCCAGGCTACACAAAATACAGATCACATAAGAATTATCCTATATGTTTTGACCTATCAATTGTTACTCAATGATTTATTACAACTATTAATAATCATAATGTGTCAAAACACTTAAGCATCTTTACAGTCTTAGAAAGATGTCGATTAACGAAGGCTACATGGTGAAAAACAGGTTCCTTCAGTGTTACCGAATATTCCGTGGTGGTCTGGAGGGAGATAATTCTTGCTACATCGAAACTCAGCCCGGTGAGCGGGTTTGACAGTTCCGCACTCACCATTGGGCTAAGGGTTATCAGGTGGGGTTAAGGAAATGGCAATACCTACCCCCGTCCAAACTCCAGTCGCTGCACATTCACCATCCCAGGCTTCTCAGCAGCACTGACATCAATTTGTGTCACTCGCAGCGCATATTTTTCATCCAGTGCGTTTAACCAGTTCAGCAGATCATTAAACACCACCGGATCTATCCAGACCTGAATATTCTCCCCACGCTCGGCTATTCGCTTAATGGCCACAGAATGCGCGGAAGCGCTGTCGCTGATGACCCGCGATACCTGTGCTGGCGTTGTCGTGCCGGATTTTCGCGCCGCAATAATATCCGGCGCGGCGCTCTTCAGTCGCGCGTTCATCGCCACCAGCTGCTGCAACATCGTCTCCTGTTGCTCAATCCGTTCGCTCAACGGCTGCCAGATGAGAACGTAATATCCGGCGCTAAACAGGAACACTACCGCTGCCAGTAACATGCCTTTTTCACGCGGAGAACGCCCCGCCAGGTGTTGTGTCAGCCAGTGTTCGCCACGGCTTAACTGGCGTTCACGCCATTGCTGAAAATAGTGAATAAATTTATCGCGTAACATGTTATTTCCTCCGCAACGTTACGCCGCCGGAAACCGCATCACCCTCTTTCTGTAACGCGTCCTGTTGCACAACATAATCTGCCGCCAGTGCGCTACGCAGTTTGTCGAAACTGGCAAAGTTCGCGGCCCGCAACTGAAGGTGGAGCGTCTGGCGTTTTTGATCAAAGGTGAAACCACGCATTTCGATGTCGGAAAGTGATGCTGATTTCAGGGTGCTGGCTATCGCTGACAATTCTGCGAGCAGCCGGGTATCGTCGGCCTGTGGGCGATATTTTTTCAGCGCCATCGTCACCTGAGAGCGTAAATTCACAATCCGTTTTTGCTCCGGGAACAGCGTTAAGAACTGTTTCTCCGCCTGGGCGCGGCTTTGCGCCACCTGTTCGCTGACACTCCATAACGTCACGCCCCGTTCCACTGCCAGCGCAACCAGAATCAGCAATATCGGCAGAATCATCACCCGCCAGCGCGCCCACTGTTTTCGGTAGCTGACGCGGGGCTGCCACGGCCCTGTTAGCAGGTTCCCTTCCGGTTCACCATAAGTGGTAATGGCTGGCAGAGCCGTAACGGTCAGGCGTTCGGCGTCCGCACCAGCCCATGCAGATAGTTCTTCCGGTGCAATGCCGACCACGGTTAGTGAAATCGGTAAATCCTGCTCATTGAGCTGTGCGCGGAACATGACCGGAGCCAGCGCCAGCCCGGCACTCCATCCCCGGCATTCATCGATGCGGCAGATAACCCGTTGCGCATCGCCAGCCATAAACCCACAAGGAATGGACATCCAGTCCGGCGCGACGGTAGCGCGGGTGATGCCGTTTGCCTGCAACCACTGCGCAATGTTGCGCATATGCTGCTGGTGAATCACTGCTACGGTTGCCAGTTGCTGGTCGATTTTCAACGGGGCGAAATGCAGTTCATCGATATCCTGGTTCAGCTCTTCTTCCAGTAAGGCGGGCAGAATAGTCGGTATCTGCTTGCGGGCGACATCAGGCAGTTCAACCTGCCAGACGCTGATCCATTCGCCGGGAATGTAGAGTCGAATCGCATCAGTTTGCAGCCATTGCTGGAGCTGTTCGTTGTCAACGTCAGGCCAGATGCCGTGCTCCACATCGGGTGTACGGCGCTGCCAGCGGACGGTGTCGGAGGCGCAAAGCGGGAAAAAAATCTCAAGGATGGAACTCACTCACTTTCTCCTGTCTGATGCCAGAGAACAGAAAAGTGTTGTGGGCCCATGCGGACAATTAACGAATTCATCGTCAGTTCAATCTCATTCACGGTGATATCTGAACGCAGCCAGAAGTAATTGCTGTCCACGCTCAGGACGGTTTTTAGCTGTTTTTTAGTACGCTCATCGACGTCAGCAAGTAGCGGCTGTGCAAGAAACTGATCGACATCTTCCCAGCCCTTCGCCGGACGTTGTTGTAATAATGCCCGCGCCTGAACAGGGCTTAACCACGGGTCAAACAGCGCCTCAAGAATCACACTTTGCGTGACATCTAATGTATTGATGTTGATTTGCTGGCGGGTCATCGGCAGCGCACAGACCAGCGGTTTCAGTTTTTGATAAAGCCCGGCGTCCATTCCCTGTACCACTCGCATCTCACTGATATCCGCCAGCGGTTGATTCGCGGCGTAGAACGGCACCGAGCGGGCGAGATACTCGCTGTCTTCACGCCCCAGACGCGTCTGCACGCTGCGGTCCTCGTCAATAAACTCCCACAGGCTTTCGGCTATCAGTTCGGCCCGATAAGCAGGCACATCCAGGCGCGAGATCAGGGCAATCAGTTGTTGTACCGCGATAGGACGCGACGCCGTTGTCGGCTGAGCGAGGGCATTCAGGTTAAAGCAGGCCTGGGCGTCACGCAGAGTGACGGCAATTTGCCCCTGCGGCAGTGGGAAAAAACGAGGGCCGGAAGCCCACGGCTGCGCCAGATGCACGCGCTTTTCATTTTTCAGGCTCAGACTGAGTGCGCTCAACGCCAGGCTTTCCGCACTGGCGCTGTACCACAGCGCCTGCTGGTACTCCTGCTGGCTGCGCGTTCGCCCAAGTTGTTGCTGCATTCGCCCGGAAAGCGTGATGGTCACCAGCATCATAACCGCCAGCAATACCAGCACCACGACCAGTGCCATTCCGCGTTTTGGTGGTGAGGTGATCATGATAATTGCGGCCCGCGTAACAACCAGATGCGTTCAATCTCGCCCCATTGCGGCGAATGCAGGGTCATGCGCACCGCCACAGGGATCGCCTGTACTGACGACCAGTTCTCCTGCCAGCGCGTGCCGTCGTAGAACTGCAAGCGGAGCGAATCCGCCGGAATCAACTTTTGCATTGTCGGCTTCACGCTGCCTGCGGCATCGGTCAGCGGCCAGGCTAACCGTTCGAGATAGCCGTCATGAATGCGGTAACCGACGGTGAGCAGATTACTGCGTGGCAGACGCATCAACGGGTTAACCACGCCGCCACGCACAAAGCGCATCCCTTCACTCTCAGACGCCAGCACGCCAGGGCCTGCCAGTAACGCTGGTTCACGCTGGCCCTGATCGCCTCTTACCGGACGCGGCATCATTTGTGTCAGATCGTGGGTCAGAAAACTCATCGTTTGCTGCATGAGGTTTAGTTTTTGATCGTGTCCGGCGACGGCGCTATTCACGCGTGTGACGCCGTTAGTCACCTGCTGCGCCATCAGTGCCAGCGAGGCAAAAATGGCTATCGCCACCAGCATTTCCAGTAACGTGAAACCAGCGCGAGTCCTTCTCACTGTTGGCCTCCCACGGCGCTAAACCAGGCGCGTCGTGACTGAATCACCGACGAAAAGTCTTCGTGACGGCTGACGTCAATATCCACGGCCTGGAGCAGCGCGTTGCCTGTACTCAGCGGTGTGGTTCGCCAGTACCAGCGGCTTCCTGCCATATCGCTCTCGCCCTGATGGCTGACCGCCCGCTGCTCGCGGGTCATCAGATAGAGCAGCGCAGTCTGGTTTTCAGCCACCCAGCCTGCTACCGTTTTCTCCTCAAGAACGTGCTGATTACTCAGCGCACCGCTGGCAATCTGTAACACCGCCGTGGCAGCCAGCGCAAAAATCGCCAGTGCGAGCATCACTTCCAGCAAGGTAAATCCGCGCTTCATGGCATCCTCTCATTACATTGACTGAGGGATAACGCGCCATCGTGTGCCAGTTTTACCGCCCAACATGCGTTTTGCGCCGCCGAGAAGAAGCGCAGCGTAAACGGCGTGGCGGGTTCAAAAGGCGAAAAACGGATCTGCGGCGTCTTCTTTTTCGCCTCTTTTTGCAGCTCCAGTTCAATATCGTGCAGCGTCAGGCGACGACGCTGCAGCTCCAGCGCATACTCCTTCTGCCAGATATCACTGCCGGGTTGTAACAGCATCTGCACCTGTTTTGGCACCGTAACCTGTGCCGATAACCGGGTCGCAGAAACGGGCAACCACTGCCCCTGACGACGCTGCATAAACTGATAGCCAGGCGGGTCGATCAGCACACCGAGTGTTTGCCCTTCGATTACGGCCCTGTCCTTAAACTGCGCAAAGCGAGTCAGAAAATCCTGTGCCGCTTTTTTCGCGGGCGATTCAGAATCGGTTGCAAATGTCTGTACCACGCCCGCACTGGCTAGGCCGATAAGGAAAATCACCAGCATGATTTCCAGAAGTGTGAATCCGCGTTCAGGCACTGATTACTGAAACTCCTGCAAATTCCAGTTACCGATATCTGCGCCAGCGCCCTCCCCGTTTTCCTGACCATCTGCCCCCAGGGTGTAAACATCAAACAGCCCTTTTTCACCCGGGCTGAGATACTGATAATCATTGCCCCACGGATCTTTTGGCAGCCGTTTGATGTATCCACCGGTACGGTAGTTGCGGGCGTCCGCCATATTGGCCGGTTGCTGGATCAGCGCCTCAAGCCCCTGCTCGGTAGTCGGATAACGCCCGTTATCCAGTCGGTACATATCCAGCGCATTCTCCAGCGCCACGATATCGCTGATGGCTTTTTGCCGATCGGCTTTCTCTTTGTTGCCCAGCAGGTTAGGCACCACCAGACTTGCCAGGACGCCAAGAATAACAATCACCACCATCACTTCCAGCAGGGTAAAACCTGCCCGTGGTTTTTGTGTGCGGGATAACGAATTCATGTGATAACTCCGTAAATTACATTCCAACCATATTGTTCAGTTGCAGCATCGGCTCGAGGATGGCGATGACGATAAACAGCACCACGCCCGCCATCATCACCACCAGAGCAGGCTCAAACAGCCCCAACGCCAGCCCCACCTGGGTATCAAATTCTCGTTCCTGGTTAACTGCGGCCTGTTCAAGCATGGTTTCCAGTTCACCGCTCTGTTCGCCGGAGGCGATCATGTACAGCATCATCGGCGGGAACAGGCGCAGATCCGCCAGCGCGGCGCGCAGACTGCTTCCTTCGCGGACGCGATCTGCCGCCAGCAGCAGTTGTTGCTCGACATAGCGATTTGCCGACACGGCGGCAGCGGTCTGAATACCTTCCAGTAGCGGAACACTGCTGGCGGTGAGGATGCTTAAGGTGCGGGAAAAACGCGCCGTATTCAGCCCGCGCGCAACACGCCCCGTCACGGGCAAACGCAGCAAGGTTTTATCCCAGCGCAGGCGCATGGCAGGATTTTTGAGTAGCCGTTGCCCCAGCACCAGAAGCCCCAGCAATCCCGCCAGCCAGTAAACGCCGCTGGTCTGTAACGTGTCGCTCATGGCGATGAGCATGCGGGTGGAGGCAGGCAGCGCGTGTCCGAGATGATCAAACTGTTCGATAATTTTCGGCACTACTGCCGTCAGCAAAATAGTGACCACGCCCGTTGCCACCACCAGCAGTACCAGCGGGTAGAGCATGGCCTGCAGCAGGCGTGATTTCAGACGCTGCCGCTGTTCGGTGTAATCCGCCAGGCGATTAAGCACCACGTCGAGATGTCCGGATTTTTCTCCGGCAGCGACCATCGAACAAAACAGAGAATCAAAGACGCGGGGATGTTCGCGCAGGCTGTCCGACAGGGTGTAACCTTCCTGAATCCGGCTGCGTAGCGCCATTCCGAGGCTTTTTACATGCAGTTTTTCGCTTTGCTCACTGACCGCCTGTAAGCAGGTTTCCAGCGGCATTGCTGCCTGCACCAGCGTTGCCAGTTGGCGCGTGAACAGCGCCAGATCTGCCGCCGCCACGCGACGATGTGCGTGCCGCCGACGCTGCAACATTCCCCCTGCAGAAGCATTCATCCGGGCTTCAATGTGCACGGGGATAAGCTCTTTACCGCGCAACAACTGGCGGGCATGACGCGCTGAATCCGCCTCAATCATGCCTTTGGTTTTGCGACCATTACGCTCCAGCGCCTGATAGTAAAACAGTGCCATTACGCCTCCATGGTTACCCGCAGAACTTCATCGAGAGAGGTTTCTCCGGCGAGCACTTTCTCAATGCCATTGCTGCGGATGCCCGCAGAGTGTTGCCGGACATAACGTTCCAGCTCCAGCTCCCCGGCCTGACGGTGGATCAAATCACGCAATGTGGCGTCCACCACAATCAGTTCATGGATAGCGGTACGTCCGCGAAAACCTTTGTGATTACAGGCGGGGCAGCCCTGCGGATAGTACAGAGTGACGGCATGCGCATCGGTAATCCCCAGCAGGCGTTTTTCTTCGTCGGTGGCAGGCGCGGACTGGCGGCAATCGGGACACAGCGTGCGAACCAGTCGCTGCGCCATCACGCCCGTCAGACTGGAAGAGAGCAGGAAAGGCTCCACGCCCATATCCTGCAAACGTGTGATCGCCCCCACCGCCGTGTTGGTATGCAGCGTGGAAAGTACCAGGTGCCCAGTGAGCGACGCCTGAACGGCGATTTCTGCGGTTTCGGTATCGCGGATTTCACCGACCATCACCACATCCGGGTCCTGACGCAAAATCGCGCGCAGGCCACGGGCAAAGGTCATGCCGACGCGGGTGTTAACCTGTGTCTGACCGATCCCTTCAATCATGTATTCGATGGGGTCTTCAACCGTGAGAATGTTACGCGAATGGTTGTTCAGCTCCTGCAATCCGGCGTACAGCGTGGTGCTTTTGCCGGAACCCGTCGGCCCCGTCACCAGAAAGATGCCGTGCGGTTTGTGCAGTAACTGGCGCAACTGCGCGGTCAGTTCGTGACTTAAACCCAGACGCTCCAGCGTCAGGCGGGCCTGGTTTTTGTCCAGCAGTCGCAGCACCACGCGCTCGCCCCAGGCGGATGGCATGGTGGAGACACGCACGTCAATCGCCCGACCGCCCAGCAGCAGCGCAATACGGCCATCCTGCGGTACGCGCTTTTCGGCGATATCCAGCCGTGCCATCACCTTAATACGCGATACCAGCAGCGAGGCCAGTTTGCGCCCCGGACGCAGCATTTCATGTAATGTGCCGTCAACACGAAAACGGATCACCAGACTCTTTTCAAACGTCTCGATGTGGATATCCGAAGCGCCTTCTTTAATCGCCTCTGCCAGCATGGCGTTGATCAGTTTGATGATCGGCGCATCGTCGTCACTTTCCAGCAGATCTTCCGTTTCCGGCAGCTCTTCTGCGAGGGTAAAGAAGTCCTCGGCAGAACCGAGATCTTCCATCAGCTGGCGAGCCTCGGAAGAGTCCCGCTGCCAGACGGCATTCAGTCGCTGTTCAAATTCGGCCTCGTCGATTTGCCGCAGCGTAAAGGGCGCGTTCAGCCCCCGCTGCAGCTCCTGCAAAACAGAGAGCGACAACGGATGAACATGGAGGATCTCCAGCGACGCTTCGCACCATGCCACCAGGCTAAACCGACGGCTGAAACTGTAGGGCAGACGCACGGTGTTAGCGGTGGTTTCCTGTGCTACAGGCACCATTAACGCGTTCTCCCGGCATTGAGGAATGCGCGAACTTCCGGCGGTAAGGCCTGATTTTGCGCTGGCAGTACCGGCTGCGCGGTGTGCGGCATCAGGCTTAAGCCTTGCTCATCGCGATAGATCTGCTCGGCGCGCATGTAGTTATATTTGCGCTGCGACACGCCGTCTGCCGCCATACCGTCACGCAGAATGGTCGGGCGGATAAACACCATCAGGTTACGTTTTTCTTTTTTATCCGCCGTCGATTTAAACAGGTTACCAATCAACGGGATATCGCCCAGCAGCGGCACTTTCGCCACGCTTTCTCCCGCCTGGTCGTCCATCAGACCGCCAAGCACGATCAGTTCACCATCGTTAGCCAGCACGGTGGTCTTCAGTTTGCGCTCACCAAACACCACGTCGAGGCTGGTCTGTCCTTCCACCTTCGACACTTCCTGCTCAATCACCATCTGTACCGCGTTACCTTCGTTAATCTGCGGCGTAACTTTCAGCATGATGCCGACTTTTTTCCTCTCTACGGTGTTGAAAGGATTGCTGTTATTGGAGCCAACGGTAGATCCAGTTAATACCGGAACGTCCTGGCCCACCATGAAGAAGGCTTCCTGGTTGTCCAGCGTGGTGATGCTCGGCGTGGAGAGCACGTTCGAGCTGGAGTCGTTTTTGACCGCCTGTACCAGCGCCATCCAGTCACCTTTCACCACGCCAACCGCCGTACCGCTAAAGCCGGAAAGTAGCTGAGCAAGCGTGGAGAGATCGCCGTTAGTATCCGGATTTATGGTGGTAGCGCCGTTTTCACTGATTACCGTCGAGCCTTTCTGCGGTTTCGCCTGAGAAATGGCTGCCCCCAGCGTGCCAATAGGGATCTGCGTACCATTAGCAAACTGCATTAATCCGGCATCTTTCGACGCCCACTGCACGCCGAAGTTGATATTGCTGCCTTCAGCAACTTCCACGATCAACGCCTCGACGTGCACCTGAGCACGGCGAATATCCAGTTGTTCAATCACGCTTTGCAGCGACTGCATGATGTCCTGCGGCGCAGTAACAATCAGGGCATTACTGTGTTTGCTGGCGGCGATGGAGACAACCTCACGCCCGCTACCGACGGTGCCTTCCGCCTCTTCTTTAGCCGCCGTGAGCGTGCCGCTGACCTGCTTCAGCACATCGACCAGATCTTCCGCTTTGCTGTATTTGAGATAGAAAACCTGGCTGTTGCCGCTGCGCTCCATTTCTGAGTCCAGCCGACGGATCAGGCGGCGCATTTTGTCCCGCGTGGCCGGGTCACCACTGACAATCACACTGTTGGTGCGTTCGTCGGCGACAATTTGAGATTTCAGCGTCGCAGGCTGGTTCTCGCCGCTGTTTTTCGTCAGGCTTTCCAGCACGCGGGCGATTTCCGAAGCCGAGGCGTTATCCAGCGGGATCACCTCTTCGGTGCGATTACCCGCATGATCCACGCGCTGGATCACTTCCGTCAGGCGCTCCACAACTGAGGCGCGTCCGGTAAGCATAATCACGTTGGAGGGATCGTAATTAACAACGTTGCCTGAGCCTGCGCTGTCGATCATCTGGCGCAGAATCGGTGCCAGTTCGCGTACCGACACATTACGTACCGGCACTACTTTGGTGACCATTTCATCGCCCGCGTAGTTGTCGCTGCCTTCACCAACCAGCGGCAGCGGCTCGACTTTCGCGGCACTGGATTTCACCACCTTCAGCACGTCGTTTTCCATCGGTACGACCGCATACCCCTGTGCTTCCAGCAGGTTAAGGAATAGCTGATAATACTGGCGTTCATTGAGCGGGGTCATGGTGCGAATACTCACTTTCCCCTGTACGCCCGGCCCCATAATGATGGTTTTATTAAGGTTAGCGCCGACGGTTTCGATGAACGATTTCAGGTCGGTATCTTTAAAATTAGCGGTGAAAGTGGCTTCTTCCGCCCAGACCGGTGAACTGCATAATGCCGCTGCCAGCACCAGCGGCAGTAAACGCTTTTTTGTTTTGAGGCCAGTTGTCTTCTTACGCCAGACCGACAACGTAATATCACGCCAAAACACGATGAATGATTCTCCTGGATTAAATGCGGTTAGCGCAGCGCGATGGAAATGTCGTGGCGCGCACCCTTGCGTAAAACCGTAAGTTGAATGGAATCCATTGAAGGTAACTGCCGCATCAGAGCAATCATTGCTCGTGGATCAGTGAAATCCTGCTGATTTAGCGCAATGGCGATATCGCCTTCCTTGAAACCGCTGGCATCGAACAGAGAACGATCTGCCCCCGGCTTCACTGCATAACCGACAATCCCCTCCTTACGCACAGGCGTAAGCTGGATATAGTTAAAAATTTTCTGCGGATCTTTCGCCAGTGCCTGACGCACAGCAGTCGGGATCTCAACTGGCGCACTGGCAGCAGGCTCAGCAACAGCTTGCTTTGCTTCGTCACTGATGGCTTTTTTGTTGGTCACGGCTACGGTGGAACGCTCCTCTTCTGCCAGGCTCAGGCGCTCTATTTTTCCCTGATAGCGCAGCATCACATGGTCGCGATTGATTTCCTCAATCACTGCGTTGTGCGAGCCAAGCGTTTCACCCTGCAAATAGACCTGCTGTTTACCGCCTTCTTCAATAACCGCGCCGGGTCTGGCACCAAAGGCGATCCCGCGCAGCACCACATTAAGACGTGTTTCTGCCACAGGCACAGGTTCAGGTTGTTTTACCGGTGCGGCGACGGGCTGATATTTGCCAAACCAGTTTTGCTGGCTGATTAATTGCACGTCATTTTTATCGAACGTTTTTGCATCTGCACGGGGCGGTTTATTCGCCGATGGGGAAACCGCCGTATATTCCGCAGAAAAGGAGAAATAGCGCCAGAGTGAATGCGCCACTTTTGCAGAAATAATAAGCAGCATCAGCCAGAACATCGCGCGTACAATTTTTCGCAGATGCTCTTTGTCTGTATTAAGAGATTGTCTCTGGTTAAGAGTGTGACGAATTTTTGTCAGCCATTGAATGAGATAAATTCGTGCGTCACGAAAAACAACCCGCGCCAATTTATA